>PVBE011819661.1_pt1 | contig 32656 bp, 14 predicted proteins | sample 1631181 | NCBI WGS metagenome assembly PVBE01 (sample SAMN08397723, study PRJNA350692) | Marine metagenome, whole genome shotgun sequencing project. | isolation source: water | place: Pacific Ocean | collected 2012-04
CCCGACGCGCCACAGTGAGCGCAACTCGAAGGAGACGGCGTGAGATGCTGTAGCCCAGAGGGGCCCGCATCCCGTACGGCCCGTCTCCCCGGAGAGGCCCGTCCAGTCCGGTGTCCATCCCAGGAACTCCATCCGCGCCCGACTCTGGGGCCCTGATGCAGTCAGGGCCCACTCGCCGCAGGCGATGTTAGCCGCCACGTTCCTGGTCCGAGCAATGCCCGGGGAGCGGTTCATTCCACTAACACTTGAGCTCGCTCCTCCCATCGCTGTCGGCTGGCAGGAAGAAAGTGCGCGAAACCCGTTACCGCTGTTACCGGGCAGTACAGAGCCCGACAACGGGAAGGCCCGACTTCTGGGACTTGCTCAGTACCGCAGATTGGTTCGGGGGCCCCACGGGTTCAGCCAGGCCATTGCCCCAGACGACCAGCGCGTGCTCGCAGTAAGCGGCATGGCGTATGGTCACCGTGACAGCCGCTCTATGGCCTTGGCAACCTGGTGTCGGCGGGCCGCGACCGGCGCGGGATCGGTGGTGTAGTCGGTCAGTGACCGGGAGATCTCCGGAGGCACTTTGAGGAGTGCCTCGTAGCGTTCAATCTCGCTCGCGCTCAGTCGCTCGCGCTTCTCCTCAAGCAACCGCTTCAGCATCGCGAGGTACTCGTAGTCCTCCATGCCGTCGCGCAGGGCCTCCCAGCGGATGCTCGACACGGGGCCCTCGATGACGGGTCCATCCTGGGTGCCGGTCGCCCTCTCGGGTGGGTACATGAACCGCCCATCGCCCACGTTCCAGCGTCGCTTCTCGCCCGGTTTCGTGCCGTAGCCTCGGACCCAACTCATCGAGTCATCATACGGGTCCTGCAGCGAGTCGGGATATGCCGGCGGACTGTGCCAGTAGATGCTCTGCCAGATCAGTATGCCATTGACGTTCTCCGCCCACGTCTGCCAGAGCCACACGCGCAGGTCGGTCGCGGGCCGGTCGATGAAGTTGGCGATGTACGGCGCCTTCGGGGCGCAGCAGATGTACCAAGTGTACAGATCGCCTGCTGCGTGCCGCTCGGCGGCGAAGGCTGGGATGTGCGTGGAGAGCACCGGGCACCAGTAGTCGATGTTGCCCACGAACGGCTCCGCCGCGCCGAGATGCATCGGCACCATGCGGTGCAGGCCCGGAAAGCCCTCCTTCAGGTAGCGAAGCTGCTCGACCACGAACTCGTAGTCCTTCTCGTCCGGCTCGTCGAACGGATAGCAAACCGCCTTCCTCAGAAGACCGCGCTCGGCCAGATGCTCTCGGGCCGCCCCACACCACGTCCGGAACAGCGCGAGGTGCTCCGGGGTCTTCTGCGAGTACCCGAGCAGCGACCCCGCGACCCGCGCGTGGAACGTGCCGCCACCGAGGCCCGGAACGTGGAACACGAAGGAGTTGAAGTGGTACTGGTCGACGGCTCGCCCCATCGCGGCGTCCCATGCCGTCCAGTCGAACTCCACTCCCGTCTCGGGCCCGACGGGCCGCGCCTCCTCGAAGCCCCCGTCCTCCACCAGTTCCTCGCCCGTCGCCGTGTCGACAATCGACAGGTCATCGATCCACACGGCTCCCGTCCGCTCGCCCTCTTGAGTCCACTGGCAGCCCTGTACCATCGGGCTCACGAATGCCGTCCGCGGCGGGAACTCGGACACGGTCATCTCGAACCGCCGCCACTCCCGCGAGGCCGGGAGTGGAATATGTCGGTTGCGCCCGTAGAACCACCCCCGGCCGCGGTCGAAGTGCTGCAGGTAGAGCGCCGCCGGCTCGTCCGTCTCCGTGCGATACCACAGGCTGATGCTCAGCGGCTCGCCGGAGACCGCCATCATCTCCGCGTAATTGGTGGTGGTGTTCGACGTGGCGCCGTTGTCCCGCACCTCGAACGACTGCGTCCCGGAACGCGCCTCGCCGACCACGAGCTTCCCCCCATTCCACTGCGAGCGCGTGTCCCAGGTGTACGTCACCGCATCTAATGGCGCCGGGTCGTACGGACTGATGCGATGGTCGCTGAAGCTGCGCAGGTACTTGTCAAGGACCTCGCGCTTCTCGGCGTCCGTCTCGAGTTTGTGGTAGCGCTCCACGTTGCTCCAGTCGAAGCCGAAAAGCGACCGGCATGTCGTTTCATCGGGCAGCGTGAAGTCGTAGACATCGACCTCGAGCGGCACCTCCACCTGGAAGCCCTCGGCTCGAAGCTCCACCGTGCCGCGATAGCGTCCAGGCGACGCGTCCTTCGGCGCGCGCACGGTCACCCACAGCGGCTGGTTCCGTCCCGCGGCGACGTTCAAGCCTGCCCTGAACGACGGCAGCGGGTCGGGCCATTCGCCGAGGCCGCCGAGCCCGTCCGAGACATGTTCGACATTGACATATCGCACCCGCAGCACCTCGATCGCCGACTCCGGGAGCGTTGCGCCTCCTCGCGAGCGGAGCGCACCCGCCTCGGCAACCAGCCCGCGCAGCTCTCGGTCCGGACGCACCACCACCTGCGCGCTCTCCGCTTCGTTGCGTGCCAGGCGAAGCCGGACGGCCGTTCCGCGTACCTTCGGCGCAGGCCGCGACCTGCCGACCTTCCATCCCGATGCCGCCCACCAGAGCGCCACATCCTCGTCCGGCGAGGGCAGGCTCTCGCCGTAGTTACCGGCAGCCAGAACCGACACTGACCTCTCAGCCGCAAGTGTCGTCTTCAGCTCTGCGCCCAGAGCGAGTTCGAGGGTGTACTGCCCGGGGGCCGGCGCCTCGTACGCGACGGACACGGTGGCCGTCTCCCCGGCCTCCAGCACCCGCCGACCTCCCAGGTATCGGCGAGGTCCCCTGCCTTCGTGAGCAACGAGCAACCGTGGCGCGATGGTGACGCGCTTCTTGCTCGTCACTCGCACCGCGAAGACGGATTCTTGGCCACCAGAGATCGGCTCCACGGAGATGCCGCCATCCTCCGCCAGCACGGTGACGGCGGTGGTGTGTCCGGTCGCTGGGGCGACAGGTGCGTCGAGGTTGGCCTCGTACTCGTAGCCCGTGCACTGGAGGAAGACGGGCTCAGAATCGTCGCCGGCATTACACCGCAGCCGCACGTAGACGACCTCGGCCGGCAGCATCTCCTCGGGCACGCTGAAGGGGGCTCCCGAGTCGGACATCGCGATGCCGCCGACCTCCTGCCAGCTCTGCCCGTCCGTCGACACGTCCACGCTCAGCCGCCAGCTCGAGTCTTCATGGAACCACGCAGTCGGGGTGATCGACGCCGACGTCTGCCGGCGGCCGGCGACCTCGTGCCGATAGACCACGCAGTCATCGGGACGTGAGAAGCGCCACCGGTTGTCGTGGAAGCGGGCGGTGAAGGAATGCAGCGGGCGGCTGATGCCTCGCCAGGTGCTGAGCGGCGCCGCAAAACGGTAGCTGTCCGAGACCGTCTCGCCCGACCCCAAGCTCATTCCGTCGATCACACGGTGCGCCGGCTTCACGCGGTGCAGCTCCACCGAGTCGTAGTCGAGCGACCCCTTCAGCCGCCACTGCCCCAGCCCAATTCGGCTCATCGAAGGGTCCGCCGGCGAGGGCGCGACGAAGCGCATCGCCCTCTCCACCCACCGTCCCTCGTCGTCGGGGCTAAGGGCCCACAGCTCGATTGCGCACTCCGGCCCGGCGAAGGCGTTGGCGCCGCCCTCGGCGCCCTCCGGTCGGTAGCGGAAACGGAGGCGGAGCTCGTACACGCCTCCCGGCTCGAGCGCCACGGGGTCGCTGAGCCACCGGCCGCCGTCATCGCCGCCGGCTACCGTCACGAACCGCCTGCCGTCGTGGCCACCATCGGAGGACCAACCGCCTTCGCCCGTCAGTGCCCAGCCGGTCGGCGCCTCTGCCCCGTCCTCGAAGGACCCGTTGGGTACCAACGGCGCCGCCGACGCAGTCGCCGTCAGGAGTATCAGTGCCGGCAATGGAGCGAGCGGTCTCATGAGGCTCCTCCCGTTCGTCGCCGTGCTACACGGCGCTCTCCCGACCGTGCTTCCCTGGCGAGCCGGGGGAGGCCTGCGGCCTCTGCAGGTGGAGGAGAGAACTGCTGTCGGCCGGTCAGGCGTCGGATCGGCGGCGGACAGGCCCCACGCTCCCCGAGGGGACACGAGTGGTAGCCCCACATTCCTGGTCCGAGCAATGCCCCGGAAGCCATTGGGATGGGTAACCTGGAACTCGCTCCCACATTGCCGTCAGTTGGTAGGAAGAAGTTGTGCGGAACCCGTTACCGCAGTTACCGGGGCAGCCTAGCTGGCGCTGCAGCTGCATGGAGTCCATGGGAAGAGAGCCCGGAGTTCTCGGGCAGAACACCAACACAGACCAGTAGCAGGGCCCCACGCGCTGGAAGTCACCGAAGCGTGGACGGCCACCAGTCTCCCTTGAGATGCAGGCCTCGATCCACAAGCTGAGTCAAGGGAACCCGCCGTGGTCCGCACAGCGGATCCGCGATGCGCTCCTCTTTTCGGCCACGCATTGCCGTGCGTACCGGCAGACGGTGCGGCATTGCGGGCGTCCGCGGCCTGACGCGCAGGCTTCTGATGCTCAGACGCCGAACTACAGTTCTCAGTACCTGGCCCTGACTGGTCTCTTCCGGTCGCACAGAGGCTGCGTGACAAGGGCGTGGCAATGCCCGGTCTGGCGGACCTCGTAAGCGATGGCCGACCGGACATCGGGGCCTTTGAGCACGGCGACCCCCGGCCGCCTCCCAGCGGGCCCCAGTCCCGCGCCCTCTGAGCCCACATTCGTCAGTGAGGGGTTGGATGCCATGAAGAGCCCGCTCCCCCAAGACCGCATTCCGGAGCCAGCTTGCCGCAGACAGCCCTTGCTTCTGCTCCAAGCAACGCTCGCGTCGTGGTTCGTGTGGTCTGCATGCGCATTGGGCACGACTACAGGACACGTGCAGGCCATGACTATTGGGAAGCCCTTGGACCGCCCGGATCGGCTGATCGCGCTGACCGGCCAACGTCCGGAAAGTCTTCTTGCGGAGTACTCGGCCGACGACGGGGTCACGTGGAACCCGGCTACGATCTACGTGGGCACAACCATCGATGAGTGGCGTCCGTGCGCCGCCGCCACCTGGAACAAGGGCGCCATTGAGGGCTGCCTGCCCGTGGGTATCCAGCAGTGCCTCTGGAACTACTTCTTCGACCTCGAGATGCCGATGGACTCGGCCAGGTTCCGCCTCAAGCGCGCGGAGGGTGAGGTCGTCCTCTCCGAGAGCGTGGATCTGTCCGGGGCCCAGGACGTGCTGGTCATCAGCGCTCGAAACGCGACAGAACTGGCCGGTGGCGACCTCCCCAGGCCATGGCAACTCGAGCGGGGCGGCAAGAAGACACCTGTAGTCGCCTCCATCTTCTGTCCCGTTGACGATGTCACGGCACCGCCCCTCGTCCTGAGCCTGGACCTCACCGGCTGGTATCGCATCTACATTGGCATGGAGCCGTACTCAGCGTATGAGTTCTATCTGTCGGGCGAGGAGATCCGCTACGCCATACCCGACTACTTGGCCTCTCCCAAGGGGCAGGACCGGGACCGCTTCCTTCAGGAGTTCTACCTCAAGAGCGCCGACCTCACCGGGCAGGATGTTTGCCTCGCCATCGGCGGCGCACGCCAGGGGTGGCGGGACGCCAGCATCCACCACATTCGGCTCGTGCCTATGACCGCCTCCGAGGTAGCCCACCACAGGGACATGCGCACGCTGGCCGACGCCGAGGGCCGGCCCTTCGCTGGGTACATGGAGCAATGCACGCCGGCTCAAATGGAGCCGGCGGTACTGGCCCTGCGCGATCACACGCGCAATGAGATGCGGCTGCAGCGGGATCGCGGATGCACAGATGTGTACGTCCACGTCATTCGCCTGGGGATCAAGGCGTGGTACTACAGTGACATCGTCGAGCGGGAGGCCATCGGCACCGAGGAGGCCTTCCAGCGGGCCATTGAGAGAACGCGGAACGTGTTCGGTGGTGCGGTACGGGGTCCGGCGGAGTCGCTCAACTGGCGCGGCGCCGCGAAGTGGGCTGCGTGGATGGAGCAGGGAGATCCTCTGGCTGTTGCCATCGAGGAGGGCCGGGCCGCCGGGCTCAACGTCTTCGCCGACATGGGGATGAACGTAACCCACATCACAGACGCCCCGCAGCTCACGGAGCGCTTTGTCATCGAGCATGGGAAGTGTCTGTCCGATCACGTGATGTTCCTGGATTACCGAGAGGAAGCTGTGCGAGACTACGCCGTGGCCGTTGCTGGCGAGTTGCTCATGAAGTACGACCTTGACGGCATCAATCTGGACTTCGGGAGATGGGGCTACAAGAATGCGTACGATGAGGCCTCGCTAGTGGACGTCGTGCGCCGGATCCACGAGCGCCGGGCGGAGGCGGAGATGAAGTGGCGGCACCCGGTGACGATAGCCACGCGCATTCCCTCGTACATGCTGGCGGACAGCCCCGGGCACGAAACGTATGGAGGCGAACACGCATGGTTCGTGGCCGCGCTGAAGACGTGGGCGCAGAATGGGTGGATCGACCGGGTCATGCCGCTGGTGTCACACGTGCGGATGCAGGAGTTCTCGATGAAGCGCTACAAGGAGGCCATCGCCGGCACTCCCGTCAAGCTCTGGGGGGATCTCTACTGGCAGGGCTTCGACACACCGCGGTCGCATCATCTGGACATCGCCCGCGGGTGGGTCAGCGAGGGGTTGGACGGTGGGTTCTTCTTCTACGCCCATCACCGACCCACTGAATACGAGCGCATCAACTGGATGCTGCGGCTCATCGACTTCCCGAAGGTAGCGGTCGAGCCATACTGACGGGGGACTCGCCGCCCGGGCCGAAAGCTGCAGGGCATCCCGCCCGGAGGCGGTTCATTTTACTGACACTTGAGTTGGCTCCTCCCATCGCCGTCGGCTGATAGCAAGAAAGCGCGCGGAACCCGTTACCGCTGTTACCGGGAGAGCCTAGCTGGCGCCACAACTGACCCGAGTCAATGGGAAGAGAGCCCTGAGTTCTGGCGCGCAGCGACAACGCAGACCAATTGTGGGACTCCACGGGGGTGTGTCTCTCTCTTCAGGTCTTCAGTGAATACGAAGTCCACGAGCCGCCAATGCGTGCGGCAGACCCCGACCACCTCGGTTTTCAATACCGCATGTGCAGGCTTGCGGAGCCCAATTACCGAAGGACCACGCCGAACGGATTACCGTTCGGCTAACGCCGGGGCGCCCAGTTCCATATCGGTAATCCCGGCCAGAATGTACTGGCCTGTCTCACGAAGTAGCGTTCTGCGGGCACGGGCGGCGCTGCTGAGGCCTACCGTCCAAGGAGCCGTCTGGATGCGTAAGCGCGGAGGAGGATCTTCGATGAAGAAGCGATGGCTGTTGGCAGTCGGACTGATCTATCTCCATTTGGCGACGTCTCTGTCAGTCACTCGCGCCGACCAGATTGACTTCTGCAGCCCTGATGCCGAAGGCGTGCTCTGGGAGGGCGAGAAGGCTACCGCGACGCTTTCGCCGGAGGTCACCTTCGAGGACGGCGCGGTCAAGGCGACGGCCGTGGTCGACGGCAAGTATCAGGGGATCAAGTGCACGCTCGACACGCCGATCGATCTCTCGGAGTATTCGGCGGTCAGTCTGGAGATCCGGCAGGGCTTCTACGCCGACCGCAAAGCGACTTGCGTCATCAAGTTCTTCCTCGATGGGTCCGCGCCTGGGCCCGAGTGCATCTATGGCGACTTCAGCGCCGGGCTCGGAGAATGGACCAAGGTCACCGTTCCTCTAGAGAAGCGCGCCTGGGAGGGCTGCGGGCATCTCGAGCCGCAATTCCTCAAGGTCAGCCAGATGCTGTTCTACCCCTACTCGGCGATGGAAATCAAGGACGAGTTCATCGAGATGAGAAACATCGAGTTCATTCCCAAGGGCGCCGGCATTCAGAAGATCCACGTCGACAACTACGACCATATCAACAAGCCCGACAGTGGCGATCCCGAGGCGACGGTTCTTACCGACGGCATTGCGGGCCAGGACGAGCAGGCGCTTTGGGGCGCGTACAAGGCGACCCCTGAGATGCATTTTGACCTCGGTGGAATCTATCTGATCGACTCGGTCAAGCTCGAGGCCTTCGCCGCGCCGTCGCACAACATCGATACCGTAACGATCGTGGCGAGCAACGATAGGGTCAACTGGCACGCGTTGGCGGTCATCGAGAACAGGCAAGAAGGGGTCGAGGAAACGCACCAGACGCTGTCCGCCGACGAGCTTGGGGTCCCGGGGAGATACGTGAAGATGACCGTGTCACGGAACCGGGTCGATCACTCCGTGCGTCTGAGCGAGGTCTCCTTCTTTGGCAAGTTGCCCAGCGAAGAGGAACTGAGGCTGGCGGCGCGCAGGGACTACAGCGTCGGCCCGGCGATGCCCGCGATCTCGAAGAAGGACTACCTCAAGGTCAGTCAAGACGGCATCGAGTTCCATGCCGCGCGCGGCAACGGCGTGATCGTCGGTTTCAAGTACAAGGGAAAGGTGCTCGCCGAGCGGATCGTCGATCAGTACTTGCTCTCCTTCCGCGAGGATGATCACAAGTCCGACGGGTACTCCGACGAGGTCGTCCGGATCGAGACGAACCGCGGGGGAGTTGCGGTCCACTCGACCAACCCCGAGCTGCCGGGGATCCGGATTGAGAAGCGCTACGAGATAGACAACGGCGCTCTTGAGCGCACAATCAGATACGTCGACGCCGGCGCCGAACAGAGGGCCTTCATCACGACCGCGACGCGGGTCGTGCTCAGTCAGGCCTTCCGCACCGGAGGCATTTACGAGACCTCCGGTAGCTCGCACTCGCTCAAGCGGCTGTTTGCCGAAGAGGTCCTGATCGACACCCAGGCGACGCGCCAGCCGTTCCTCACCTTCGAGAGGCCCGAGGACGATCTGACGCTGATGCACTGTCGCTTCAGGTCCGACGGTGAGTTCCTGTACTTCGACAACATGGCCGAGTACAAAGACACGACCCTGTTCACCCCCAACGGATGGGTTCTGACCAGCGCCTTTATGGAGTTCGGCCCCGGCGTCACGACCTCCGTGACCAATCGGCTGGATATCGTCAGCGGCGGGCTGCATGACGCGTACCTGAAGTACATCAATCTCCCCGAGCCCAAGGCCTACCGCGACGAGATCACGCGACCCGCGTGGTTGCGCGATCTGGTTGTGACGACCAATCTGGACTGGGAAGGGATGTGGAAGGGCGTCGACGTTCGGATGACGCGGCGAACGCCGGCATTGCTGCGAGATGGGTATATTGTGGATTCGTCCCGCAACGACCTTAACGGTCTCTTCGGCGAGAGCCCGATCTCGGGTGAGGTCCGCAACTGGTTCGGTGGCCGACAGACGGCCGAGGAAGTGAAGAACAGAATCGCGGCATGTCGCGCCGTCGCGCCGGAGCGCAACAAGATCGGGATCTACACCTGGCTCTTCAGTGCCATGCCCTACGCCAAGTCCGCGCGCGAGCATCCGGAGTGGTTCGTCTGGAAGAACCGCAACGGCTCAGACGCCTCCTGGTTCCCGGGGATTGCGCGGAACTATCTGCGCTTCTGGGATGTCCCCGAGTCGCGCGAGGCGGCCGTCGAGCAGGTAGTGGACATGATGAACTACTACGATCTCGACGTCTGGTACCTCGACGGGGGCAACGGCGGCACGCTTACCATCGACTGGGAAACGATGCGGGCGGAGAACCCTCTGGCGAAGACCAAGATGTATAAGGCGGTCATCAGCGAGATGCGCAAGGCCGATCCTGACCGCATCGTCTTCTTCAACGCGCCGTGCAATCCGCTGGGCGATCTGGGGTTCAACGAGTCCTTCTCGGGAGTGATGACCGCCAAGTGGCGCGAAGGCGCGGCTTGGATGTGGAAGTTCAAGCTCTTCCAGGTCAATGACAAGCTGAAGTATCCGGTCTACATCTACTGGCTTGAGGGCGTGGAAGGCGCGTATGAGAACTACATGGTCGGTACGGGGCTTCTGCCCTCGTACAACAGCCGGCTCATTCGCGCCAAGGACATCCCCTACGTGACTGCTCGCTACGAGAACCGCATGGTCGAGATGGTCGATGCGGACGTTCTGCCGAACTGGCGGACCGATCCCGAGACCGACCTCGAGGTGATGGCGCTCAGGAATGGTGAGGCGGGGATTCTCTTCGTCAACCCGCGCGCGGAAGAGACGAAGAGCTACACGGTGTCCGCTTCCAGCGCCCCTTTAGGCCTTGAGGAGGGGGAGACGTACTACTCCTGGAGCATGGCGATTCGTGACGCGCGCGAGTGGGACGGCAGATTCGGCGAGCCGGAGCTTGAGGACATCTACGCCGATTCGGGCTGGGCTCCGGATCGCATCAGCAAGGTGGAGTTCCTCGGCGCCGCGACTGCCCAAGAGCGGGTCGAGCGCGAGTTCGAGATGACGCCGGGCGAGCTGCAGCTCTGGGTGGTTAGCCCGACTCCGGGCTTCATCTGGAGCACCGAGAACATGCGAGCGCAGCTCTGGCTGCCGGAACGCCCGAAGCTCAGGCTCACCGGCGGCGCGGAAGCGGACAAGGTGACAGTGCGGGTGGATTCCCAGTTCACGAGCGCCGAGATCGCCGTGCTGATTCCTCCGGGTAAGTCTCCCCTGGCGGCGATGGTGGATGGCGCGGGCACCAGGTTCAGTGCCCTTGGCTACGGTGAGGGCGTGGTGGCCGTCGTTCCGGTCGCGTCCGGCGAGAGCGAGATCGTCGTGAGCCTACAGGACATGATCGCCCCGACGGAGAGACCAAAGCTCACTGTCGACATGGATGAGAAGCTGCTGAGGGTAGCCCTCGGCGAGTCCTGGCAGGGCAGGCACCTCAGCGCCAGAGTCGAACTTGACGGCGGCGTGCTCTGGCAGCAGAGCGGATTGGTCACCGGCGGGAGTCATGAGTTTGCGCTGGACACGCCCGCATCACTGCGGGAGGGCACGTACCGGGTGGTCGTCTGTGATCTAAGCGGCAAGCAAGCCGCCGAGAGCGACATGGCGCTTGCCGGCGGAACGCCGAAGACGGTTCTGCCGTATTCCGAGATGCCCCCTCTCGCCGTCATGAGCGACGTCAAACCCGCGAGCTTCACGGGTGAGGGCTTCGAGGGCACCTCGATGGGGACCGAGCATACGGATGGAGCCGGGATCGCCTCTGTTGATGCCGCCCAGGCGACCCTGAGCGTCGGGATGGAGCCAATGTACGAGAGCCACATCAACACCGCCGCCGCGGGGGTGGAAGTCCAGGCGAGGCGCTTTCTGAAGCTTCAAGTCACCAGCAACTTCGAGTACTTCAACCGCAGGGGAACCATCCAAACCAAGCGCCACTTCATCCGCTACGACCGGGTCGCGTCGTTCGCTGGGATGGTGCTCGACTTCGCGGACGCGACGGGCTACTCGACACGAAGCGCCCTCGGCTTCGGCAAGGTGAGCAAGGACAAGTCCGACGGCGTTCCGGAGGCTTGGGGTGCGAGGAAGAAGCCCGACCGAGTGTTCGCCCTCAACGACTACATCCATGGCGACGAGGAGAGCGTCACCTTCTGGATCGACGCATATCAGCTCGGCGTCCCGAGCGACTGGGACGGCAAGCTGTGGATCAGCGCGGTGGTGCAGAATCTTGGACCGGACCGGTGGATGAAGCTCAAGTTGCTCGAATCCAGCGATGCCCTTCCAGCGGAAGCAGTGCTTCACGAGGGGCATGACCTGGTGAACACCAGCGTTACCAAGGTCATTCCCCTGAAGAAGAGCGAGAAGACGCTCTCAGATGTAGAGGATCTGACCGCGCTCGACTTCACCGGGGCCTTCGCCGGGAGCGGCTTCACTTACGCGGGCAACACGGCCCGCAAGTCATCGCAGGAGACCTCCTTCGTGCTTACGTATGACGACACGAACTTGTACCTGAAGGTGACCGCCGAAGAGACTGAAAAGCAAGTCTACAACACTGAACAAGGCCGCGCAGGCAAGCCCTGGCACAGTGACAGTGTAGAGTTCTCCTTCACCGTCGGTGCGGGTGATGATATCCATCACGTAATTGTCGACGCGGACGGCAACCGCGCGGAGTTGGTCGAAGAGGCCGAGCGCGTCGGTGGCAAGAAGACCGAGGTCAAGTGGGCGAAGCTGCTGGTCAGGCAGGAACAGGATGCGTTTGTCCTCTACGCGGCTGTTCCGCTGGAGAAGCTGGAGATCAGCGCGCCGCTTGCGGGCCAACTGATCGGGTTTAACGTCATGCGCAATCGCGTGGGTGCTGACGGGACGAGCGAGTACCTGACCTTTGTTCCGGGACCATCGTACTTCTCGGGACGGAACTATCAGTTGGAGTTGGAATAGGGACGGACCAAGCCTCGGTCGCTCGCCATGCTCAATGGGAGGACACGATCTGATGCACCTCAAGGAAGCCGGAGTTGTCTGGACACACCCCAAGCATTGCGCGCCGCTCGACGAGGTGAGGATTGTCTACGAGTGGGCCGGGCTCAAAGGACAAAAGGTCCAAGTCCAGCTCACCGACGCCGACCACCAGGTGTACCTCGAAGAGACGGTGACAGCCGGCAGCGGCAAGGCCGAGTTCGTGGTGAAGCCCGGCGGAAAGCCGGGCGTGCATCGCGTCCGAGTCTCTACGGCGGCACCGGGGAAGCCGACGTACGTTCGGCATGGGAGCTTCCGAGTCTGCGCCAAGACGGCCATTGCCTCTGACACGGGCGAGATGGACGAGCTTCTGCAGATGCTCGAGGAGGGGCTGCGGCAGACCATCGACGTCACCCAGGTCAACGGCAAGACCCGGACCTACTACGAGCACGCCGACAACACGCGGCAGAACCTGGCCTTCCCGGCCTACGGCGTCGGCGCATTGCGGTACTTCATCGACGACGTCAAGAGCATGTTCGAGGCGATCTACGACAACCAATGGCCCGACGGCCGGTTGCCCGATCATGTCTACGGCGACAACTACCCGTGTCCGGTCACGGGGCGAAGACTCCGCACGTGTATGGCCGACCTGGAGACAGGAATGGCCTCGACTACGTGTCTGGGATGGCACGCCCACGGTGACGACCAGTGGCTCCGCGAACTCCTGCCCAAGGTCGAGGCCGGGCTCGAATACGTCACCAGCGACCCACGGATGTTCGACCAGGAACACGGCGTCATCAAGCGCCCGCACGGACTCGACGAGTGGGACATTTCCTTCACGGAGTCCGGCGGCGAGGAGCCGTGCGGGCACGACCAGAGCGGCGAAGACTCGAGCTACGTGTTGATGCAGGGCGATACGTCCGGGCTGTACTTCGCCTGCGTGCTGCTGGCCCAGGCTTACGCCGCGCTGGGCGACCGCGATCGATCAGAACGCTACGGTACGCTGGAACGGCACTACTACCAGCTTGGGAATCGCCTCTTCTGGGACGGCGTCAAGTACCGCCATCACATTCACCTCGACCCGTTCGACCACCGGGATTTCGACGAAGACGACCAGCTCACGATGAGCAACTCGTGGGCCATTACCCGGGGATTCGCCGACCACGAGAAAGCCGTCTCGATCGTCAACGAGTACGCGCGTCGCTGGCAGGAAACGGGTGACCGATTCCCCTGGTGGAGCTTGCAGCCCGGGTACCCCGACAAGCTGGGTTACTTCGAAAGGGGCGGCGCTTGGTCGAAAGGACAGGGGGAGTATGCGAACGGCGGTCTCTTCCCCTGGGTTGGGGCCGAGTTGTGTCGCGGCGCGTTCCGGCATGGCATGGAGGACCTGGCGGTCAAGCTGCTGCGCGATGCTCACCACGTGCTGAAGCGCGACAGCGGCGCCATGTTCACCTGGTACCACCTCGACGGCAGCGTCGCCATCAACGCACCCCACAACCAGACCAACTATGACAGCTGGGGGCTGTCGCACTGGACGCAGGCGGTCGTTGAGGGACTGATGGGCATTACGTCGAACGGCAAGCTCTTCGAGCACGTCCGTTGCCAGCCGAGTTGGTCGGCAACAGACGTGAAGGAGGTGACGGCAACGGCCCATTTCCCCGCCTCGGACACCTACTTCTCCTACCACTACTCGCTGTCGAAGAACCGCATCAGCCTGTCGTTCGCCGGGACCGGAGATGATGTCGCCTTCCGCATCATGCTCCCAGGATGGAAGAAGTGCAGCCGCGTGACCGTAGGTGGCAAGAGCGTCCGGTTCAATACTTCGGTTGTCGAGGGATCTTCCTACATCGCGGTGGACACGAAGATCAGCGGGGTGCGCGAACTGGTCGTGGTTAGGTAGGCTGAAGTCACTGACGCGCGACTCACGCTGCTGGTCTGCCTCGGGTCGATGAGTGGCGAATGACGAAATGGGGTCGGGTCATTAGTGATGAGCGGGTGGTCTACTCGGGTCGCGGGCCGCAGGTCGGTTGTCGCTCGCACAAACTCCATCCGGCTTGTTGGCGTTCACTTCTGGGGTCTGCAGTGGTAATCCTCTTCTCCATGGGAATAGGGAAGAGCCCGTGGCGTCCAGAAACTCATCGTCCGTGAACTTGGGGGAATCCGGCGCCCGGATCGGTGGGCGATATCGGACCTTGCACTGGGATCGCTGTGGTGCCCTCCGGCTTCTGCAGACATCCCGACGCCCCCAAGGGGACACGAATGGTAACCCCCACGTTCCTGGCTCGAGCAATGCCCCGGGAGCGGTTCATTCTACTAACACTTGAGCTAGCTCCTCCCATTGCCGTGGGCTGGTAGAGAGAAAGTGCTCTGAACCCGATACCGCTGTTACTGGATGGGTTCTTTCGGTAGGGCAGCCTGCCGCGGCGGGATATCAGCAGGCGAACGGCGAACCATGTAGTAGCCCCGTCTGACCGACGAGCAGAGGTCCCGGATGACCCAGGAGCAGGATACGAAGCTCTGCCCGCACTGCGGCACGCCCAACCACCTACCGCCGATTGTGACCACGTGCCGCAAGTGTCTGAAGCCGTTAGCAGACGCGCTCCCCCCACTGGTGACGCCGCCGCCGGTTCCACAACAGCCTGCGGACGAGCCTCCGGCTCCGCCGCCGGTCATTGCTCAGGTCCCGAGGCCAGCCGACGCCGCGCCCGTTGCGGCGCCCCCGACGATCCACCGTTCCATGACCTCGCGGGCAGGTTCTTGAAGCCCGAGTGGTGAAGCGTTGCAGCGAACGGCTGACCGTTCAGCCAACGCCGGGGCGCCCAGTTCCATATGGGGAGCCCTCGCTTCGATGGGGGGCAGATGTCGAGGTTACGCTTCCGTCACTCGGGCCGCACAGCCACTTCGGCATCGAGTCGGCAAGCCAGCATGAGGCGCGGATACTTGGGAGCAACAGCGGTGGTCGCGGCCCACCTGCTCGCGGTGGGGCTGTCCGCGCAGCCGCGCGCACTCGGGGGGGGGATGGTGCTGCCATGGTCGTCGCGGAGCGCGGTGCAAGCCGCTATCATCTCTCGCTGCCGGCCGGCGCAGGGCCAACCGAGAGGCTGGCTGTTGACGAGATCGGCCGCTACGTCGAGCGGATGACCGGCGCGAAGCTCCCGGTGGTCGAAGAGCCTGGGCCGACTGGCGCCGCCATCGCGGTGCGCGCGAGGGCCACGGAAGGCGAGGGCTTCTCCATCGCCGCACGGGGGAGCCAGATCACGATCGAGGGCGACGGACCGATAGGCTGCCTCTACGGCGCCTACGAACTCCTCGAGCGCCTCGGCTGTCGGTGGGTCTTTCCCGGCGCGCAGGGGGAGGTCGTGCCGAGGCGATCCCGGCTCGAGCTGCGGCCCTTTACGGCCAGCCAGGAGCCCTCATTCCCATCGCGCTCCATCATCTTGGGACACCCCGCGTGCTTCCAGGACCTCGACGAGTGGATCGTCTGGTGTGGGAGGCAGCGGATCAACAATCTCTTCTGCCACGCAGGCGCTCCGACCGACCAACAGATCGAAGATTTGCGGAGGCGCGGTATCGCGCTTGAGGTGGGAGGGCACGGCCTGCCGGGCTTGCTGCCGCGCAACCTGTTCGAGAGCCACCCCCAGTACTTCCGGGAGGCAGATGGGCAGCGGGTCAGAGAACACAACTTTTGCCCGAGCAACCCGGACGCGCGGGAGATCGTGAAGGAGAGCGCGCTGGAGTACTTCCGCCACGCTCCCGCCGCCGCGTTCTTCCATCTTTGGCCCGACGACCTGTGGGAGGGCGGCTGGTGTTCCTGTCCCCAGTGCGCCGGACTGTCGTCCTCCGACCAGGCCCTCACGGCCACGAATGTGGTTGCGGAGGCGCTCGAGGAGGTGTGGCCGGAGGCTCGGTTGGCGTACTTGGCATACCACGACACCACCGAGCCGCCGACCAAGGTGCGTCCGCACCGGAATGTGTTCCTCGAGAACGCCCCTCGGGAGCGTTGCTACGCGCACGGGCTGGGCGACCCTCGCTGCGAGCGGAACAGCCGCGAGTACCGTCCGGCGTGGGAGGCGCTGCTAGGGCTATTCGAGGCGGACGGCCGCGGGAACTCCCATGCTTTCGAGTACTACAGTGACACGATCCTGTTCCGCACCATGCAGCCGCCTCTCCTCGATGTCATCCCCGCCGACGCGCGCTACTACCGCGATGCGCGCACGCCCGCGTACCAGTCGCTGGTGGTCTCGACCAGAGCCTGGCACTCGCCACCGTTCTCGCTGTACCTGTTCGCCCGGGCCGCCTGGGATGCGGACGCAGACGGCGAACGGGTCCTGGCCGACTACTGCCGCACGTACTTCGGCCCGGAATGGGAAGCGGCCAGGCAGTATTTCCGGCTCCTGGACCGCGCGTTCCGGTCTGTATTGGCATTCGACGTCTACGTTGGACCTATCCCCGATCTGCGGGCGCCGAAGACCGAGCCCGCCCGTGTGGGGGAGAGGAAGCTGCGTGAGGTCGAGCGCGGCCGCGCGCTCGTGGCCGAGGCCGGCCAAGTGCTCTCGGAGGCGAAGGAGCGCGCCGCCGACAGCCCCTTCGCCGAGCGTCTGCAGGCCGAGTGGGAGGTGTGGCAGGTCACCGAGCAGGAGCTGACCTCCCTGCGGGCGCAACTGGCCTCCGCCGTTCGTTTGGAGCAGTACGGGACAACCGGCGAGGAGTCCCTGCGGCAGGAGGCGATCGCCGCCGCCGAGGAGGGATTGCATGCCATCGAGCGCTCCCGTCGGTGGATGCGGCGGTTCCCGGACAACGAGCCATACGGCGACACCTTCCGGTTCGACCATGACCCCCAGGCCTCGTCGCTGGCCGCGATCGCTCGGCAGGCACAGTACCGAACCGTGCGGCTCTTCGGCCGGGAGTGGCTCGCGTCACCCAGGGCAGTCGTTGAGGCCGATGAAGTGCGGACCGAGTCATCCGATGACTGGCATCCGGAGGGCCTGGTGACCCCGCGGCCGATCGACGTACCGAGCGCGAGCCTGAAGATCACCTACCGGTTCGTGCCCGTCCGCATGGGGCGAGACAGCCAGGCCTTGTGGTCGACCAACGGAGCGGCGACCGCCCAGCGCTTCTGCGTCTTCGTGGGGGACGGGCGCTTCGTTGTCTACACCATGCAGCACGGGCAGTGGGCCCCCCCGCGTCACCGGTGGAGAAGTGGTCGCCGGGCGGGGTTACGAGGTCACCGCAGTCGTGAAGCCGCAGAGTTTTAGGGTGACCGTTGCGGATGAGGCTGGCGCGCCCGTGTGGTCGCCGGACGAGATCAGCATGGACCGCGTTACGCGCACAGGCCTGGGGTTCCTCGACATCGAGCCGCAAGCGGGCGCGACGGCGACCCGATGGCAGGGGGTCCACATCGGCCCCGGGCTGGGACCGTCGTCGCCCAGTGCAGAATGATGGAGATGGGCGGATGGCGTCCTGTCCTTCCCGGAAACCCGTGACGGCGTGTTGAGCTCTGAGCGGCTGTCGCTGGGAGGCCGCATCGGGCGAACGTGTAGCCGTCCGGGCGCTCCAGGGCGTGCCGCCAGGTAGAGAGCGCCGGTCACGTGGACTGAACGTAGCGCGGTCAGGCTGTCCGCCTCTCGTAGTGATGGTGTGACCCGCCGACTTCAGGGATCTCGATGATGTCCCCAGCTTTGGCCGGCTGGACAGCTCTAGGTTCTGGGCAATCCATGCTCAGCGAGAGGTGAGTCCGCCAGTCGTGGTAGTAGGCGAAGTAGCTGCGGAGGATCCGTCGTAGGTGTTCTTGGCTGAATACGATGGCATGGTCCAGACAGTCGCGTCGGATGCTACCGATGACGCGTTCCACGAACGGATTCTGCCATGGACTCCGGGCCGCGATGAGCACTTCTTCGATGCCCATGTTCTTAACCCGCTTCCGGAAATGAGCCCCGTAGATGCTGTCTCGATCTCGTAGTAGATAGCTCGGCGCCTCGTCCCATGGGAAGGCGTTCACGATCTGTTGAGCCGTCCACTCGGCCGTCGGATGCTGAGTCACCCCGAAGTGCACGATGCGCCGCCGGTGACGGGCCAGCACGATCAAGACGAAGAGCACCTCGAAGCGGACCGTCGGCACCACGAAGAAGTCGATCGAGACCAGGTCCTTGGCGTGATTGCTCAGGAATGCCCGCCAGGTGAGTGATGGCGGCTTACGCTTCCGGACCATGTACTTCTCCACCGTCGACTTCGCGACAGTGATCCCGATCTTCTCCAGCTCTCCCACGATTCTCGGCGATCCCCAGTGTGGGTTCGCCTTCGACATCCGCCGGATCAGCTGCCGGATCTCCGGCGACACCGGTGGGCGGCCAGGCTTCCTCTTCTCACTCAGCCTGGCCCAGTGATCTCTGAAGCGCTTCCGTTGCCAGGTGATGATCGTCCGTGGCTGCACGAACGCCAATGCACCCCGCCAGCCTGACCAGACGCGAGACAGCCAGGACCAGAACACTCGGTCGACAGACTGGATCCTGGGTTTGACGGCGGACCGCTGGTAGACTGTGAGCTGGTGCCGAAGGGCGAGGTTCTCAAGCCGGAGCGACGCTCGTGTATGGAAGGCGGATGCTACGGTGGTGAGCAATACCTGCGCAAGGGCTCTCACGTAGGAAGATCCCATCCGGAGTCGTGCGTTGGTGGACCGCTGCCTCTTCCCGGTGATCCCGAGGTGTACCTCGAAGGCCAAGAAGGCCCGTCATCTCAGGCGACGCCGGTTTTCGGGAAGGACAGCCAGCGCCAGATCAGGCTGTTCATTGTGGGGTGACTGGCCGATGGCCGGTCACAGGAAGGGCAGCTTCGTGTTTCAGTTCCTCGGAGGGATTCTCATGCGCGTATCGGGTCTCGGTTGCGCATCCTGGCTCGTCGGACTCGCACTTCTGTCCGGTTCCAGCGCTCTTGCGGGAGATGTCCGCAGGACTTTCGACCTGCCCCGAGTCGAGGGCATCGAGATCGATGGCGATGCCGACGATTGGGACGGCAAAGGCCACGGTTTCGAGATCCTACTTCCTCAGTACGGCAAGCACCGCGAGGCTGAGGATCACAACGCCTCCATCAAACTGGGTTGGACGCCGGACGGGCTGTGGTTTCTCGTCTGGGTGCAGGATGATGTCTGGCACAAGAAGGCCGGCGCTAACGACCCGATTGGCCCGGACCATGTGGATATCTACTTGCGCAAGGCCCGTCGCGGTGAAGAGAGCACGGCCTATCACTTGACGCTCGACCCGCAGTTTGGCACGGCGCCTCTTGAGACGTCCTACTACGGCGGGCTGGAGATTGGCCCCGGCAATGTGGACAGATCGGTGCCCCCACAATGCGCCATCACGGGTGAGGGACAGCGGTATGTGCTCGAGGGGATGGTCCCGTGGGAGAGCGTGGGGCTGGAGGCCATCCCCGGGGCCACACCGTCCTTCCAGTTGTGGGTGCAGGACGGGGACACCCGCCAGAACGAAGAACTGCGCAAGCACCGGGCATCCTTCCACCTTGGGCGCGGCACCAGTTACAACGGCGACGACATGCACGAGTTGAGACTGGTGGACGACACGAATCCCCGACTCCGGCTGTCGGCCGTAGTCGGCTATGACCTCTCGACGCTTCGGTCGCACGTGAAGGTGATGGCCCGTGGGGTACGCGTGGGCCACGAGGTGACTGTCGCGAAGGGGGGAGAGGTCCTGGCGACCGGGGTGCTTGGGGATGACGGTCCGGGCCGAGCCTCGGTGAAGCTCATGCTACCGCCCCCACAGAACGACGAGCCCTACACGGACCTCACCGTCAGGTACAGGGGAGCCGACGTCAACACCGTCGATCTGCCCCATTCGGTTGCGGTGGGGCAGCTCGAGGAGCTGCTGGCGCGGAAGTCCGAGCACGCCGAACTCTACAAAGTGCACGAACCATGGGTGTCTCAGCTGGATACGCCCGTGCTGGACCAGCACCGTGGACTGGTCGCCGCGGCCCTCGCTCTGTTGGACCGGGAAGAGCCACCAAGTTCCCAGGCCGACTTCGCCCTGTTGTCTCAGGCTGCTCAGGCGGTGAAGATGGCCGACCTGGGCGAGAGTTACTACGGACGGAAACGCGGGTGCTTCTTCGGTTACATCTACAGCACCGCGCTTGGGACGGGCTCCTACTTCCTTTGCGTGGTCCCGGACAGCTACGATCCATCGAGGAAGTACCCTCTCGTAGTGAACCTACACGCGGGCGGCGGGGTGCTGGAGACTCACGACGCGCCGGTTGACCGTGAGTACATTGAGGTACAGCCGTGGGGGCATGGCTACAACAGCTTCAGAGGCATGGGAGAGGTGGCTGCCAGGGGTGTTCTGGCGCACGCGTTGCGGTGGTACAGTATTGATGAGAACCGCGTCTATGTGGGTGGGCACTCGAACGGCGGCAACGGAACGTGGTTCCTGACGACGCGCTATCCTCGGCTCTTCGCTGGGGCCTCCGTGAGTGCGGGTGAGCCTCTGGATCATCTGTTCTTCGAGAACCTGGGGAACATGGCGGTACTCAACCGCTGCGGCGGGCTCGATACCGCCCAGCCGGTCAATATCATCCACTGGGCCGAAAGCCGCCTCAAGCAGTTGGGGCACCCGATGGACCTGCGCATTTTCCCGGAGGAGGGGCACGGGCGGAAGGCGCCTTTCGACGCGGACGCCTGGAGATCGGAGCACGTGCGTGACCCCAGCCCTCGGAGAGTCTCCCATCTGTGCGACTGGGCCGCTCATGGTGAGAGTTACTGGTTCAGCATAGAGCGCTTGTCCGATCCCCGTGACGTGGGCCGGGTGGACGCGGAGGTTGAGGAGAGGGGCGGCAAGCAGACCGTGGTGCTTGAGCCGAGGAATGTGGAGGCTATCGCGCTGGACGTGGCAAGCATGCCCGTGGATGCAGGCAAGGATCTGCACATCGAGGCCCCAGGGCTGACCGACGAGATCAGCGCGCCCCTTCCGCCTGAGCTGTTCCTGACGCGCGAGGCTGATGGCTGGCAGGTCAAACGCAGTTGGCAGGCGCCGGCATCCGAGGTCAGACCTTGCCGCTCGGGAGCTGCCGAGAACTTGTACCACGGCGAGCCCCTGCTGATCGTCTATCCCACTCTGGGACCTGCGGACGAGATGGCGCGCCTGGAAGAGGCCGCAAGGAGTCTGTCCACCTACGGCGGCGCTGGGAATATGACGTCTGCTGCGTTCCCTACCAAAGCAGACAGAGACGTCACGCAGGCGGACATGGCGCACTTCAACCTGATCCTGCTGGGGGGGATAGACGACAACAGCGTCACGCATCGGATCTGGTCCAAACTCCCCGTGGTGCTGGAAGCAGATGGGAGCCTGAAGGCCGGCGGACGAGTCTTGGACGCCGAGGATTCGGTCGTGAGTCTCCACCACTACAATCCCTTGGCCCCCCAGCGTCTGGTCTACATCGTGGCGCCGGTTGGTCGGGCCAAAGACAGCCCTGTGTGGACGAGGGCGTTGGGTTATTTCCTCGTCCGCGGCCCTGGCGGCGAGCCACGTAACGCACCGGATCTCGTCGTGCGTGGGATGGACGGGCCGATGCCGGTGTCCCGATACGCGATGCAGTTCACGCGCGGGTGGGATTGGCAGACCCAGGATCCCAACGCTTTGGCGTTCCGCTTCGAGGGCGTCGGGAGAGACGACCTCGTCGAGGCGTCGCGTGCTCTCCTGATGGCCAAGGCCGAGGCGGACTTCTTCCTCACCCGGAAGGTGGAGGGCGCGTCAGATCCCATATGGGGCCTCGACCCGGAGCGGAGCACGGGCGCGGACTGGGTGCTGACGACCTCTGGCGATGCTATCGCGCTCTCGGTGATCACGGGGAAGGAAATGGTCGACCTTGAGAAAGCCCTTGGCAAGAGGGTCAGCGGGCGGTGGAGCGCGAATCTGGCATTCTACCCCCCTCTGGAGACAGCCGAGGTCGATCCTGCCAAGCGCTACACAATCGCGTTCCCGCACAAGACCATCAGAGCAATCAGGACCGCCTACGGGAACTTGCCCAACATCGAAGCGGGTCCCAGGTACACCGCGAGAGAGATCCTGGCGGAACTGCAAGCGCGGGTCGCACGCGGCGATGGGAATGTCTATCTCGACTGGTACGGTGATGCAGCGGATGGCGCCAACGCAGCGCTGCACCTCGGCGAGGCCGTTGCCTGGCACGCCTGCATATTCGCGTTCTTCACCATGGATAGCCGTTGAGCAGTTCCGTCTCGCCGGCCCCATCGGGGCATTATCGATGGTGCCGCGGGGTTGGAGGTTCTGTGCGGGGATTGCCGGGGAACGGCGCCTCGCAAGATGGGCAAGCGCGCGCTGACGGTGGATGAGAGCGTGAAGCAGTACCGACAGGAGAGCCAAGCATGACGAAGAAACAGTTCGCGGTTGCGTTGGTCGTGTTGTTCGGCGGTGGTGTCGTGGGTGGTGTGCTGTCAGGTCGGCTGGATGGCGCGGCCTTTGCGGCGGACGGCGATACGTCCGGCTCTCAGCCGCGGCGATCGATCCGCAGGCCCGCTGGCGTCGGAACTCAGATGAAGCCACTATCGATCATCCAGGGAACCGTGGCGACCCTCGCGAATTGGCCGAGGGAGAAGAACAGCACTGGCACTGAGGCCTGGGTCTCCCGCCCGGGAAACCACCCCGCCGGCAATCCGGTCGATGTGGATGAGCGTCTCGTGACGACAGACCCTCATATGCAGGCGCTGCTGGCGACCGCCCTCACGTCAGGTGGCCGCGTCCTCGTGAAAGCCCGTTCGGTCGATGTTGACGGTCAGCACGCGTATTTCGACCCGGAGAGCATCGTGATATGGCACCCGTCTGTCGCTGAGGAATAGCCTGCGAGATCTGCCGGCGGACCCCTCATCGGCGATGACGACACCACCCCCCGCGCCTTCTTCGGCCAGATCGCCAGCGGGCACCCTCAACTCACTGTGCGCGGCGCTGATGCAGGCCCTCTGCCGGCACTGGGTGGCGGGCGATTCGTCTGCAAGCGCACTGCGGAAGGCGAAGCTCGAGTTGCTGGAGCGCCCGGAGACGGCCGCGCCGTTTCACTGGGCGGCGTTTGTGCTGATCGAAGGACCGTCGGCACTCGGCGAAGACCAGTGGCGGGGCGGCGTGACGCCTTCGCCTCACTCCGTCACGGATCGGCGATGTTGCGCTTGCCGTCTATGCCATTACGGCTGAGGTCCCGTGTCTCGTTGCCCGCTGGTTCTGGTCTAAGGACTGGGATAGGGGGGACCTGAAAAGGTAGGGGTGGGCGTCAGGCCCTCTGGCTGTGGTGTGGGTTCTGTCCCGGCATTCCCGGCGGCACCGCGTGGCTGACTTGGCATTGCTCCGTGCATGCGAACGCTGCCTCAAAGAGGACAGCGGCGGCATTGGGCCTGGTCTGGGCGGACACTGCGGACGGTATGCGCGAGGGTCCAGATGATCGGTCAGCGATTCGTAGAGTGGCTCTGTGAGCCGGATTCTGTACCCAATGCGCCGCGTGCTATCCCGTCCACTGCGGGCGGCCTAACCGGAAGAGCCCTTCCGGTTGAGCCCAGTATGCTGGTATCTGGTGTCTTAGCACGTGTTTTCAGAGCACTGCACACCCCATCCACCACGAGCTGCTTTGGCCCGCACTCGACTGGCTCCATCGCGCCACGTCTTTAGAGCGCCATGACGTTCAGCCAACGGAATTCGCCATAGCAAGGGATCCACTTGAACCTCCTGCGGAAGGTGAGCCAGTTGTCGGGAGATCCATTCGTGCCACCCAACTTGATGAGCGCAACGATCGTGTCTCTGCTGGTCCGGCTCCAGGTGACGGGGCCGACGCTGCTGCTGCAGTCCAGGCGTTGCCGTCCGTCCCCGACGTTCTCGCGCAGGTCCATCTCGAGAGAGTATGTGCGGAGGTCCTTGCTGTCCCCTGGAGTGCGGATTCGAAAATGCAGAAGGGAGGCGTCGACGCTGTCAGAACTACTCAGACGGCACGCCACCCAGTCTGCGGACGGCGGACGATGCTTGCTGGATGCCCAGCCTCGATACGTCCAGTACTCCAGCGGAGGGGTGTCGGGCACGAGGCCAGTCCAACTGATCTCCCCGGATGCCTCTAACCTAATGCCAGTTGCGGACGCGTAGGCCTCGGCCAGGATGTTACCCGATACCCTGAGCCGCGACTTCCAGTGGCCGCTGAGACTGTATTGCGGTGCTTGCGCGCCGTCTCCCGTGGCAGCGACACCCAGATCGCTCAGAAGGCTAGCGCCCGCGCGCGAACTCGATATAGCGTGTATCAACTCGTTCCTGGGAGTAGGGCTGAGTAGGTCGTACTCGGCCACCTCGCCGAGGTCGGGAGGCGGAGCATCGGGCTCTTGCTGGGCGACGCCCCTGGCGAGCGTGGGTACGGTCTCAAACGACATGCCTTGGTTGCGGACGGCGAGAGTTGGTCTTCGGCGGATCTGGAGCCGGGCATCCGCTGAGATGGCGGCCGGCGCGACCGACAGCCCGAGCCCGGCTGCGGCGACATTGCCGATGAATCTGCGGCGCGTGGTGTCGTCGCGGTCCTGGTCTGACATGTCTGATCTCCTGTTGGGGCCGGATGGCGAGAATCAGGGAAGCTGTACCTGACTGCCACCAGACGTTTCGCCCCGCCCGAGGCTCCGGCCTGCCCGTGGCCTCCCATCAGAGACCGTGAGGCCCCGGTACGCCTGCGAGTGGGTGCGGGAGTGCCAGGGGGCAGGTCCGTGCCGCGCGCTCGCCATCTGGAGGTCAGGCGCCCACATCCGGCACGCCATCCGGAAACTCCCAACCGCAGTCTCTGAGCCACCTGATCCCCGCATCGAACTCCCGCTCGACGTCGTCAAGGGTCATGTCGCGATACTCAAACTCGAGCGACACCGGTCCCTCGTATCCGGCGGCATCGAGCGCATCGCCAAGACGGCGGAAGTCGACCGTACCACGTCCTGGCGTCAGCTCCAGGTCCTGCCTCCGATCGGCGGTGTCGGGGCCGGCGGAGTCGCGCAAGTGGACGTGCCAGAGGCGGTCGCCCAGACGCTCGATGAACTCATCGATGTCGTAGCCTATGATGCCCCAGTGGCTGGAATCTATCAGAGCCCCAACGTTGGCGCTGCTGAGGTGGTCGAAGATCCACAGCACCTGCTCGGGGCGGCTGTGGATCGTGTAGAGATGGGGGACCTCAAGCAGCATTCGCACCCCGTGGTCCTCGGCCAGGTGGGCCAGACGGTCGTACGCCTTGACCGCGTTGGCGAGCTGCGCTTCCTGGTCGTCACGGTCGTTTCGCTCACCGAAGAACATCGTCATCATGGGAATCCCCGCCTCGGGGAGCTGCTCTACTTTGCGGGTGAGTTCGGCGACGAATCGGTCGATTTCGCTCGGCCGCCACGCGGAGTAACTGCCGGCGGAGAAGTTCAGGCATGCTGCGGCAAGCCCGAGATCGTCCAGCATGGCGCGGAGTTCGCCGGGGGTTGGGCTCCCGAAGTTGAAGTGGAAGCAGTAGCTCTGGAAGCTCGCGATCTCAACCTGCGAGAAGCCCCGCGAGGCCATTCGCGGAAGCGCTTCGTAGAGGGTGTAATGTGCCCAGCCCAAGGACGATATCGAGGTGACTCTGGCCATGGTTTAGATCCATCCCATCCGCCGGCTCCGCGAGGTCAGGCCCCGTCGCCCGTGATGAGCAGGTTGTCGTAGCAGGTCACGTGACCATCCGAGTCCGACGGGCGGATCGCGAAGACGACGTCTCCCTCGGCGCCTTGTCCGAGACGTCCCCCGCCGACGAGGGTCGGCAGCTCGCCTACGGGTTGCGCGACGACCTGGTACGTGCCGGTCGAGCTGTCGACAGCTAGCTGCAGGTGATTCCAGACATCATAGGCGATGCGAACGCCACTATCGGAGTATTCTTCGCCGTCCCAGCACTCCCACGTGCCGTCCCCCGCGCGTAAGGTTGCCACGGGTCCCCCGGTCAGCGCCGATTCGAGCCCCACGGTGGTGCGGTGTGGTGACTTCGTGAGGGGATCAGGGATCATATACGGGAACGTGCTGGAGGACCGGATGAACACGTCGAGGTCAACCGTCACGATCGGATCCGCCCCGAGGCGGAGCTTACGCTTGCCGACCGCGACCAGATCGGCGCCCCCGCGGGCGACCACGCATTTAACGCCGTCGCCGAATGACGTGCGGTTCTCGATGACGTAACTCTCCGCCGGTCCGCCCCTGACCTCCCACTTGCCCCCTCTGGTCGCCTTGGTCCCGTCAAGTTGCCCTCCTGGCGCATGGGCCTCGAAGTCATCCGCGAAGTAGACGCGCTTGCCGGGCTCGCGATAGTGGAGCGTCGGGACCCATGTTAGCGATAGGTCGTCCAGGCAGGTGGCGCTTCCCGGCGGCCCGTCCGGCGCGAAGTACACCTGCCGGAACATCTTGTAGACCGGCACGGGGATCGGCTTGTTGACACCCGGCTCCTCAACGAACCTGGATTCTGGGATCTCGCACACCACGCCATCACAGAGCACGACTCCCTCGTCCTCACCTGCATGGGCCGAATACGTGCCCGCCTCGAGATCCACGCGGATCGTGAACTGCTGCCAGGCCCCCGGCGGCATGGCGTGCCCGGCATCGACCCACGTGCCGTGATCGGAGTACGACAGCGCGCCTGTGCCGCCCGCAACTCGCAGTCCGACGTCGGTCGCCGCGCCGTCCGACTGGAGGAAGGCCGCGAGGCCGCTCGCCTCGCTCTCGCGGTAGAGCCAGTACTTGAGCGCGCAGCGTCCGTTGGCGATCGCGTTGTCCAAAGACGTCGTGAGCGTGCTCCGGTCCGGCGCGCTGTTGTGCCAGCCCGTCAGCCCGCCGCCGCCGTCAGCGGAACTGGTCAGCCTCACGGCGCGGCCCCCGGCGCCTCGCCGCACGGTCTCCTGCACGGTGGGACTCGAATCGTCGCCATGGCCCAACTTGTACCAGCCGCCCGGGCAGGCCCGCAGGCTCGGGACGTGGGCGGGATTGCCCCACGCATCCAGATCGCTCTCGCCAGCCAGTGGCGCGTCGTTGAAGTCTTGCTCCAGGAACTTGATGCACCCGAAGTCATCCAGGTCCTTCCGCCATTGCCGCCAGCGCTGGAACCAGGCGAGGTGATACGAATCGTACCAGACGTCGGTCCGCCAGCCGTCAGCGCCCTCGGGAGGCGTGGCCGCAAAGTACGGGTAGGCACCCGTGGCGATGACCTTCGTCCCAGGACGCTCGCTGTGGGCTATGTAGTCGCTCAGGGCCGCGTATGAGACCGTCCCCTTCCCGCCACGCACGTCGGTCAGGTAGTCTTTGAGATGGGCTTCGTGGTCAAAGGTCGCCTCGAAGAACACCGGGTTGACGATCTCGTCCACCAGGCCCTCGTCCACCCACGCACGCCAGTCAAGTCGCCAGTTGCCTAGGGGCGGCCCAACGTGGTCGCCGGAGAGGGTCACGGCGATGTGAATCTCCGGGTCCACGTCGTCCAGCGCCGCCCTCAGCTCGCGGAAGAACTGCGTGACATAGCCACCGCGCAGGTCGCGCCACTTCTCGAGCATCTGGTCCAACGGGTCGAAGGTGGGGCTGTCCACATCGAAGCGCGCGTCCGTGAGGATATCCACACCGTGGAGCCGCTTCATGTCCGCGACAACGGGCTCGTTGAAGCCGAAGCGATCCGCCTTGTCCGGCGGGTCTACGAGCTGCGACACCTCACTGCGCATGCAAGCGAGGAAGCCCCTGATGCCTTGCTCCCTCGCCATGTGCACGAACTCGGCGATCTTGGATGCGCGGGCGCCCGGATAGGCGTACTCGCGCACCATCCAGAGCATGTTGCCCGCGCGGTCCACGGTTATGACCTCGGGGTGGTCGTGAGTGTACGTGCTTACGTAGCGCCAGGGGATCATCCGTCCCACGCCTGGCGTGCCCACATCTTCCGGCGCGCCGTCGCTGTAGAGGTGAGGGTGCCACGCCCAGAAATCCAGGCCGTCCCGGTCACAGAACTGCTGCGCGAGCCCGTGCAGGTCGAAACTCTCGGCGATCTCGTCGGTATGGCGCCAGAACCACGCGAGCCGTGGGTTGGGGTGGGCCACCGGATTGAGGTGGACGTGCTCGGGGCCCAGTTGGACCAGGTCGGTCCGCAGTAGCAGGCCCGTGTACCCCCGCCCCTTCCAGTGCTTGATCATGTTCCGCAGGGCGTCGGGCGTGTCCATGGCCGGATCCGTGCCGGGACCGTACGCGACGAGTGAATCGCCCCAACTGGGGACTACCATGTTGTCATACGCGGCCTCGGGGTCCGCGGAACCTGGTGTCGTCATCAGTAGCACCACCATCAGCGCGATCGCTGGGTTTGTCGTCATGGTTGCTTGCGCTCTTCATCTCCACGCGCGGCTTTTGCGGGACTGCCCATGTGGGACCGGGCGCCCCCGCGTTGGCCGAGCGGCGTGGCCGGAGCTACTCGTCTGGCGTCAGGCTTGCCGACACCTCGAGATACGTGATGCTGCTGGCGATGTTTGTCTTGACACCCGCCGACGCGCGTAGCTCCACGCGGACCCACAGTGGCCCGCCCGCCGGAATATCGCTGGTCTGCGCCGGATCGACTGCGAGCACCTGCGTGCTGGCGCCCTCGGGGTCACTGGCCGCCGCGTCCACCCAGCTCTCGCCATCACCCGACACCGACACCTGGACCGATCCGCCCAGAGGGCGGACCGAGGTCACGCCGACCGCCACCTGCCAGTCGGCCATCGACTTCAGCGGCTCCACGCGGAATACAATGGGGACGGCCGCGACTCGTCCGTCAACGCTGCCGAGCGCCAGGCCATCCACGAGGTCCGTGGCCGACGCATCGAGCGTGTATGACAGGCGCGCGTACGGATTCTCACGCGGCGCTGGCACGTCATGGGCGCCCGGCTCCGTGGCCGCTCCGGGAAAGCCCGTCCGCCACGTGAGCCGCTTGCGATCACGCTCATCGAGATTGAACCTTATGCTGGGCGCGGATGATGCGTGGGCCCACGCGAACTTGCTCTCAGTCGGCACGCGGAAGCCGATGGCCTCGTCGGGGAGGTGGTCAAACTCGGATACGATCGCATCCAGTTCGAGAAACCAGCGCCGCGTGGTGGGATCAACCGCATGCCAGCCCCAGCGGATGGGCGCCACGCGCTTGCCGTCCACGACCTCAGCCTGCTGGGTGCAGAAGTACGCCACCGGCACGTTGTACTCGCGGCAGATCCGCACCTGGTCATCGAAGACGGGCCTGCCGGCCTGCTCCCACCAGTCGTCCTTCGTAAAGCCCTCGCGGTCGTGGAAGATCCACGTCGGCGACGCCCACGCGATGTGCACGAGGGGTTTGCCGGTCTCAAGGAACTTGAGCGTCTTCTTCTCGAACTCCTCGGCATGCCGGCCATACAGATCCATCACCCAGCCATCTGCGGGCAAGGCCACCCACCCGCTCGTCGCGTTCACCTCCGGCGCAATCATTGGCGTCCACCACTGGTACACGGGCAGCTCGGGCCAGCGCTCCTTGGCGTAGTGGTAAAGCTCGACCAGGCGCGGCTCGTTGCCGTGCCAGTAGACGTTCTCTTCGTCGAGGGTGATGGCATAGATCCAGTCGGGGTCAGTCTCCTGGAACAGATCCTCCAAGCGTTGCTTCGCGATCTCAGTGTCGAGGACTTGCCCATCCTTGCCGAGCAACACGCGGAGGATGATCTTCTTCCCCTGCCGCGCGAACTCGCGCAGTCGCGCCGCGAGTTCGGGGCTTGGCTCAGTGGCGTTGTACTGCATGATGTAGAAATCCCACGGGGTGTCGGGGCTGGTGGCGCGCTCGAATGTCAGGAGGTTCTGCGTGCCATCCGTCGCCGGGTCCACGCCGTGGATGGAGTTGAGGTTGGAGTAGAGCCCGCTGTCGCGGAACGAAAGCGGGCTCCGGTCAATGGCGATCTTCTCCTGGCCACCGACCGGCCCCGTCGTCAGAACGGCAAGCGCGGCCAGGATCGTGAATGCGGGCATGGTTCCCTTCATGTCTCTCACCTCGTCATCTGAGCGCGAGTATCCGCACTTCCTTGCTTCGCATCGGGATCAGGATCGAATCAGCGCCTTGCGCCAGCGCCTCGCCCGTGACCGCATCGCTCACGGTCGCTCGTCCAGGCAGTCGGAGAGCGACGTCCTCGGCTCGGCCGTCGTTGCAGGCGGTCACGTAGTGTTCGTTCGCGAAGACGGCGATGTCGGGATCGTCGCAGTAGATGTGGACTCCGGCTTCCCTGGCCACCTGCTTCAGCAGCGCCGCTCGGAGCGGGATCGCGGCCGTGAAGATCGAGGTCCATTCGTCCAGGTCGCGCCGCCCCGCAACGACCGTGCCATCGTCAAGTCGCGCCAGGCTCTCCGCCCGGTCATCATCCACGCAGAACGCAAGTCCGCGTGGGACCTTGAGCGCGTCCCTACTGACGCGGCCCCGGCCGCTCGCGGTTGCCGAGCGCCGGTCGCCCTCGCCCAGCGTCCGGACGCGTATCCCTGTCAGGTCGGCAATGTTGTCGACGTCGGCTCCGTCTTCGTCGATGTACCCCGGCGCGTGGCACCAGATGAGTGTCTTCTGGCCCCGCTTCAGCTTGCGCGCGATCGTCTTGCGCATCGCCCGTGTCACGCGGGCCGAGTTCAACACCAGCACCAGCCGGTATCGCGATGTGTCGAGTTCGGGTAGATCCGACAGCAGCGCCGTGTCTTATGGGGCGACGAAGGGCATCTGCGCAATCTGCTCGCTCAGCAGCTCGCGCATGATTGGGTTGCGGAAGGAGTAGTAGTGCTCCGAGTCCTCGTCGACGAGTAGGAGGATCTGGGCGCGAGAGCCTCGCTCGGGCAGGTCCAACGCCTCGCGGCGGAGGTCGATCAGTTCTCGAACGCCGGCCATGATTGTCTCGTTGTCGTAGTAGCCACCGTGGATGTCGAAGTGGGCGAGCTGCACGCCGGGGCCAAGCTCCATGCCAACCTCCCGACGGTTCATCCAGACGAACTCCTCGGGGGTCTGAGTGAGGCCCATCTGGTACTCCCATGTCTTCAGATTCGGGTCGTCCTTCAGCTTGTCGTAGTACTTGTAGCTGACCTGGTCGAAGTCGTTCCAGAACACCTTGCCATGGTGTTGGAGCGACGCGATCGGCGCGCGGAAGTAAGGCTTGCCGGGGAGGTTGCGGTCGAAGTAACTCGATGGAGCCATGATGAAGTCGATATCCGGGCTGCGCTGGAGCGTCCCGGTCCCCAGGTGCCCGGCGTCCTCGGCAAGCTCTGTGAACTCGAACGTGTATGAGTAGAAGGCGCCGACGATCTTAGTGCTGTTTGTCTTCACCTTCACCGCGTGGGCGAAGTGCTCGATGGTGTCGACCATGATCCACTGCCAGAAGCGGTGGAAGTCAACGACAGCGGCTTCCGCGACCGGGTCCCGGAATGTCTGGTCCTGGTCCCCGTAGCGCGCTTCCCGCGACGGGATCTCGGCGGTGGCGATGCGAGCGTCAGGTTGGCTCCACGCGTGTCGCAACGTATCGTCGTCACCGTAGCGATCCGCCAGCCAACGCCGGTACGCATCCACCATGTGCGAGCTGTAGTCGCCAAGCGGCGGCGTGTTCATGCTCCAGTGGTACCACTCCTCGGTTTTCTGCCCCGAGAGTTGGTAGCCAATGACCCGGTCGCCGTAATCGGATGCCTCGACGTGATCGATGACCTTGCCGAGGGCCATCACCATGTCCTGACGCCAGCGCTCGGAGGCGAGGGATGGGTAGTTGCCCTCGCGTGCGAGGGCGAAGAGCTTCTCACCGAAGGAGGCGGAGCCGTCATCGAGGAGCATCAGCTCCTCCGGATGGGCCTCGCACCACCAGATTGGCGCGTCAATGTAGATTCTTGGCAACAGCATTCCCTCGGGCGTCGCATCGAGAATGGTCTTCGCGCGCTCGTCGAGGTTGCCGAAGTCCCATTCGTCCGGACCCGCCCACATAGGCCGCGAATAGCCGTAGCCGGAGATCTCGACGACGAAGTTGTAGATATCGCAGCCCGCCTCACCGAACGCCTCCGCGCGGGCCGCGAGCCGGGGCGGGTGAGTGTCGTAGGTGGAGTAGCACGTGCCAGGATGCGGCTTGCCGTTGATGACGAATGTGGGCACGCCCCCGACGCGCTCGATGTGACACTCCAGCGCGTGGCCGGCCGTGGCCAGCAGGCATAGCGCTGCTATAGATAGCAAGACTTGAGCGCCCATGGACATGCGCGGGCCTCCCCTGCAGCCGGGATTGCCCATATGGAACTGGGCGCCCCGGCGTTGGCTGA
>PVBE012973611.1_pt1 | contig 32655 bp, 28 predicted proteins | sample 1631181 | NCBI WGS metagenome assembly PVBE01 (sample SAMN08397723, study PRJNA350692) | Marine metagenome, whole genome shotgun sequencing project. | isolation source: water | place: Pacific Ocean | collected 2012-04
CGGACGCTGTCGGTAGGAAGCCAGCCCATGGCACGTGCGAGGCCTGCCTTGTAGCCGGGAGCCCGAAGCCCGGAGCCATGATTTCCGGTCCCTTCAGGATGAGGTGACCACCGATTCACGAACTGTGGTTTAGGAAAGCCCCCGCCCTACTTCTCCGGATAGACGAAGGCCAGCTCGCCGTCCTGCAGGTCAACCGTGACCTTGCCTCCGCTGGACAGCTCACCAAACAGTATCTCGTCCGTTAGCCGCCGCTTGATCTGCTCCTGGATCACCCGGTCCAGCGGACGGGCGCCGAAGCGCGGATCGTGGCCCTCCTCGGCCAGCCATTTGCGGGCCGCGTCGGTGAGCGAGATGGTCACCTTGCGATCCGCCAGCTGTGCGGAGAGCTCGCGGATGAACTTGTCGACGATACGCTCCATCACCTCGGGCTGCAGCGGGTTGAACTGTACCCGGGCGTCGAGGCGGTTGCGAAACTCCGGCGAAAAGAGCCGCTTGTAGGCCTGATCGCCCTTGTCCGCGGCGTTGCGCTTGCCGAAGCCCACGGGCAGCTGCTCCATCTCGCGGCTGCCGACGTTGCTGGTCATCAGCAGGATCACGTGGCGGAAGTCGGCTTTTTCGCCGTTGTTGTCGGTCAGCGTGCCGTGGTCCATGACCTGCAGCAGCAGGTTGAACAGGTCCTGGTGCGCCTTTTCAATCTCGTCCAGCAGCAGCACCGCGTGGGGCGTCTTGCGGATCTGGTCCGTGAGCAGGCCGCCCTGGTCGAAGCCGACGTACCCCGGGGGGGCGCCGATGAGGCGCGAGACCGTGTGGCTCTCCATGTACTCGCTCATGTCGAAGCGCATCAGCTCCAGGCCGAGGCAGCTGGCGAGCTGTCGGGCCAGCTCGGTCTTGCCCACGCCGGTGGGGCCGGTGAGCAAGAACGCGCCCACGGTCTTGTCCGGGCCGCGCAGGCCGGCGCGGGACATCTTGATCGAGGCCACCAGCTGCTCGATGGCGTGGTCCTGGCCGTAGACCACCGCCCGCAGGTCGTCGTCCAGGCGCTGCAGCCGCTCGCGGTCGGACAGCGACACCCGCTGGGGCGGGATCTGGGCCATGCGCGCCAGCAGCTTCTCCACCTCGCGGCGGTTGACCGTGCCCCCCTCGCGGCCCGCAACCCGGGCCGCGGCGCCGGTCTCGTCCAGCACGTCGATGGCCTTGTCCGGCAGGCGCCGGTCCTGCAGGTAGCGCGACGAAAGCTCGGCCATGGTGACGATGGCCGCCTTACTGTAGCGCACGTGGTGGTGCTCCTCGTAGCGGTCCTTGACCCCACGCAGGATCTGGATCGTCTCGTCCACGCTCGGCTCGGGCACGTCGATCTTCTGGAAACGGCGCATGAGCGCGCGGTCCTTCTCCAGGTACTGGCGGTAGTCCTTGTAGGTCGAGGAGCCGATGCAGCGGAGCTGGCCCGTGGTGAGCACCGGCTTGAGCAGCCCCGAGGCGTCCATGGTGCTGCCGCTGGCCGAGCCGGCGCCCATGACCGTGTGCAGCTCGTCGATGAAGAGGATCGCCTCCGGCCGGTCCTTGAGCGCCGCGATGACCGCCTTCATGCGCTTTTCGAAGTCGCCGCGGTAGCGCGTGCCCGCCAGCAGCGTACCGAGGTCGAGGCTGTAGATCACCGCGTCGCCGATCAGCTCCGGCACGTCGCCCTCGTGGATCTTGAGCGCCATGCCCTCCACGATGGCGGTCTTGCCCACGCCGGACTCGCCGACGAACATCGGGTTGTTCTTGCGCCGGCGGGCCAGGATGTGGGTCGCCCGCTGGATCTCTTCCTTGCGCCCGATGAGGGGATCGATGCCGCCGTCGGCGGCCAACTGGTTGAGGTTGACGGTGTAGGCCGCCAACGGATCGTCGCTGGTCTCGGCCCCCTCGTCCTCGCCGGCCGTGGCCTTCGCCGGGGCCATGGTCTCCTCGCTGGTGATGCCGTGGGAGACGTAGGACAGCACGTCCAGGCGCGAGATGCCCTCCTTGCCGATGAAGTGCACGGCCCAGGAGTCGTCCTCGGCGAAGATGGCCACCAGCACGTGGTGGCCCAGCACCTCGTCGTGGTCGTGGCGCTCCACGTGGCGCGCGGCCCGGGTCAGCACCCGCCGCAGGCCGATGGTGGGCTGCGGCACGTCGCGCTGGTCGTCGGGCAGCTGGTCCACGCCCTCGAGGTGGCGCTCCAGGTTGCGGCGTAGCCGCGCCGGGTCGCCGCCGCAGCCGCGGATCACACGCTGCACGGTCTCGTCGAAGAGCAGGGCGAAGAGCAGGTGCTCCACCGATACGTACTCGTGCCCGCGGTTGGCCGCCTCGTTGGTGGCGACGCCGAGGGAAATTTGAAGGTCCTGGCTGAGGTTCATTCCACGGGCTCCATGGAGGCGAGCAGGGGGAAGCCGGCCGCGCGCGCGCGCTCGATGACCTGGTGCACCTTGGTCTCGGCCACCTCCCTGGTGTAAGTGCCGCACACGCCATGCCCCTTGAAGTGCACGCTGAGCATGATCTGCGTCGCCTCGGTGTGAGACTTGTTGAACAGGTCCATCAGCAGCTGCACCACGAACTCCATGGTGGTGAAGTCGTCGTTGTGCAGCAGCACCCGATACCTGCGCGGTCGCTTGGTTTCATGTCGCTCCTCGACGTCCAGCTCGCCGTGCAGGTCGCTATCTCTGTTGGACGACATGTCTCTAACTATATCCGATTCCGGGGCGCTGTCCCGGCCAGGTCTCCACGGTCCCTGTTCGGCGTTTTTCCCCCACGGGCCCCCGCGCTAGCTAGCGCGCCCCTCACTGAGGTTGATCAACCTTTCTGTCCCAGGGCTCGCGCGCTGGCTTTCAGCTTTCAGTTTTCAGCTTTCAGCTCTCTTGGCGGCCGCTTGACGCTCTTTGCGGCAGCCTACCTCCGGCACCCGCGCAGGCGTGGGATGCCGCAAAGCACCAGTATCGATGATCTGCCATGGGCGGCGAACGAGCGACCAGCAAGCTGACCGCTGACCGCTGACCGCTGACCGCTTGTAGCCAATTCACCGGGACGCCCGATGGTCGAAATCGAATCAACCTGATCGGGGAGCGCGCTAGCTAGTAGTCTTCCCAGCGCTCCTCCACGACCACGTTGAAGGCCTGGACCAGGCGCCCTCGCTCGGCGCTGGGCGGGTGCGGCGTCATCTCCGCCACCTTGCCGAGGCCGGCCTCCTCCAGGCCCAGGGCCAGACCCGGCGACTCGCGGCAGGCCCGCTGCAACAGCCTGAACTGTTGCCCCTCGTCGCCCCGGTTCTTGCCCAGGTCGCGCAGCCGCATGCGAAGGCGGATCAGCGGCGGCCCCTCGTTGGCTTGGAGCGCCTCGAGCAGCACCCGGATCAGGTCGTCGTCGCTGAGCTTTTCCATGACGACATAGTAGCACGACCGTGGTACATCGGTGCCGCGAGGAGGTGGCTCATGCCCGAGGAAAAACAGCACAGCCCGGCGGCGCGGATCAACGTCTCGTCCGGCTCGCCCTTCGAGCCGACCATCGGCTTCTCCAGGGCGGTGCGCGTGGGCGACGTGGTGGCGGTCTCCGGCACCGCGCCGCTGGACGACCAGGGGCAAACGGTGGGCGTCGGCGACGTGTACGCCCAGACGCGTCGCTGCCTGGAGGTGGCCCAAGAGGCCCTGGCGCAGGCGGGCGCGGAGCTGACCGACGTGATCCGCACCCGCGTGCTGCTCACCGCCGAGGGCATGGCCTACTGGCGGGAGGCGGCCCGGGCCCACGGTGAGGTCTTCGCCGAGGTACGCCCCGCCTGCACCTTCGTCCAGGTGGCCGGCTTCATCGACGCGCAATGGCTGGTGGAGCTGGAGCTGGACGCGGTGTGTGGCTGAGCCTCGCCGGGCGCCCCGTTCGTGGCATAATCAACGCGTGACCACCTCGCGACTCGCCACCCTGCCGCTGCTCCTGTTGCTGCCGGCCTGCATGGAGCAGGCGCCGGTGCGCATCGTGGAGCCGGCCGCCGGGGCCACCCTCCAGAGCGGCGCCGCCGTGCGGGTGATCGTGGAGTCCGACTCCGACGAGGTGCTGGTCAACGGCAAGCCCGCCAGCGGAACGGGGACCTTCCTCGCCGCGGTGCCGCCGGCCGACGGCCTCGGCTTCGTGGTGGCCCAGGTGCCGGGCGAGGAGCTGCTGGCGGTGCGCTCCTGGCACCAGGGCAAGCTGCGCGGCGGCAAGGACTGGCACTCCGGCAACCTGGCCCTGCAGCTGGGCGAGCGGGCGCTGTCCACCGGACCGGCCTCGGTGGCCAGCCTCATCGCCGAGCTGCTGCGCAACGAGGAGCTGCGCCCCTTCGTCAACAACCCGCTCAAGATCGACGTCTCCACGCTGGTGCAGTTGACCATCGTGGTCAAGTCGGCCAAGACCGACAAGGTGGTGGTGGCGCTGAAGCTCGACGACAAGGGGCTGCACTTTTTGGCCAAGCTCACCGACGTCAAGGTGGCCTACACGGCCAAGGCGGTGACCAAGCTGATCAACGCCTCGGGCATCGCCCACTTCAAGGAGATCCAGGTGTTGGGCGACATGGAGCTGACGCCGGGGAAGGTGCAGCTGACGAAGATCGGCACCGCGGCCACCAAGCCGGTGCTCCAGGACACCAGCGGCCTGCCGGCCAGCTACGCCCAGCCCCTGATCGGGCTGCTGGACAAGGACGTGACAAAGTCCATGGCCGACGCCACGGCCCGGGCGGCCCAGCGAGTCTTCACCCATCTGCTGCAGGAGATCCGCCCCTCGGTGGGGGTCGCCTTCAAGCAGCCGATCACCCAGTCCAGCGCCCTGGACCGCGTGGCGGTGGTGCGGCCGGCGGTGGTGCTCTGGTACAAGGTGCTGATCCGCGCCGCCATCTCCGAGGTGGCCCGGGAGGACCAGCGCGTGGTGACCCGCCCCCTGGGGGCCCTGGCCGTGCCGGCCAACGGGGCCGTGGGCGCCTACTGCGGCAGCGGGCTGGTCAACCAGTTCGCCTTCGCCGTGTGGGACGCCGGAAACCTCGAGGGCATCTCGTTCACCCGCCAGCAGCTGGAGGGGCTCGGCATGGAGAAGCTCGAGTTCCCCTACAGCTACCTCGAGCGCGTCAGCCTGCGCCTGCTGCTGCCGCCGCTGCTGACCTGGGGCGCGGACGGCCCGCGCCTGGCTCTCGGCGGAGTGCAGGCCCATATCCAGGCCTCGGTGGCCGACGGCGTCACCGCCTGGACCGCGGCCAGCGTGCCGGTGCGCCTGGCCCGGGTGGGCACCGGCCTGCGCCTGCTGCACGATCCTACGCGCAAGGTCGGCATGGGCGCCGTGGGCTTCGACCAGCTCTCGGAGCTGGCCGATCAGAAGGAGGTGCTGCGCCTGCTCGACACCGCGGTGCCCGGCGTGATCCGCGACGTCTTCGGCAACCTGCCCGCCATCCAGCTGCCCGCGCTGCAGCTGACCCGCCTCGACGGCAGCAAGGGGCCGGCTTTGGCCCCGGCCATCACGGCGGTCACCGTGCGGCCAGACCACTGGCAGGTGGAGCTGGAGCTGCACCGGAAGTAGCGCTCACCAATGCCCAGAAAAAGAAGATGGGCCCAGGAGGTATACCCGACCCCCTGGGCCCGTTTTGTCAGGAATCGATAACGTCGATGGCGTTTAAGATGTGGCTCAGTCCTTAGAGCCCGCGTGTTTCTGTTACACCAGCGGCCCACATGGAGGGCCGCACCGGATTCGCACCGGTAACTCGGGCGGTCAGTCACACCGTTCGATCCGACGAACCTGACCAATACTCAGTCTCGCAGAATAGTCTCAGCTTGTCGTTCCCCGCTCCGGCAGCCGTGATGTGGCCGCGTCTTCCAGTTCCGCCACCCGGGCCCATGGTAAAAAAATGGTGCCAGGGGCAGGATTCGAACCTGCACGCCAGAGCGCTTTACGGGTTTACTCAGCTTCATCTTGAGCTTGAGCTTGTCTGCTCCTTGTCAGGTCCACGGCCCCGGAACCCCCGGGGCCGCGGACCCGCTTGTTTACTTGTTGAACACGTAATTCAGCAGCGGCGAGGCCACCTTCATCTTCTCCGCCTTGGAGCCGTTGGCCGACTCGCGGGCGAACTTGATGGCGTCGATGAGCTTCTGCAGCCGGCGCTGAAGCTCCTTCTTGCGCGGGGCCTCCACGGCGCCGCTGTGCTGCACCGTGGTCCAGGTGCCCACCACCTCGTCCACCGTGATCAGCTCGGTCTGCGCCGGGTGGTGCTCGGTGGCGTCGTACTTGACGATGGGCTTGTGCACCTTCTTGGTCTTGGAGGTCAACACGGGGTTGGACTTCCAGACGTAGGTCGCGCCGTCGAGGACCCAGTCGTAGGACGGGTCCAGCTCCGGCAGCTTGCTCACCTCGTCCTTGAGGTTGCCCAGCTGCTTCTCCAAAAACAGCAGGTAGGTGGCCGGCACAGACTCCAGCAGGGTCACGCCGTCCACGGTGATGTCGGCCACGGCCTGGCAGTTGGCCCAGTCCTTGGTGGCGGTGACGTCGAACAGCTCGGTGAGCTGGTCCGAGATCTCCTCCATCAGGGAGTCGGTCTGAAACTGCACCCGCTTGCTCTCGTCGGGGTAGTCCTCGCCGTCGTCGTCCTTTTTGCTGTAGGTCCGGGAGAGCCCGTTGAAGAGGGCCGGCTTCTGAAAGGTCTTGTACGCCTCGGAGAGGAAGCGGAACACCCGCTGCTTGGTCCCCTTCTCGATGGCGATGATCTGGTTGAGCTTTGTCATCTGATATGTCCTCCGCGACGCGACGTTCGCGCCGCCTGCGTTCTTGTTTTTTCCTTGTTGTCTCTGCAGACGCGGGGACCGGCGCCGCTCTGATATCGCTCCAGGCGGATATCGCTCTATTTGGCGGTGAAGACCGCCGCGGCGGGCGACCACCAGGCGCCGAGGGTATTGCTGATGCGCGCGCGGTAGTACACCTTCTGGCCGTCAGCACGGATCCGCCATTTTGACGCGTCGGCCCGGCGCAGGCGATCCATTTTTGAGCACCCTGCTCGCGGCGGCGAGGACCTGCGGGCGGTCATGCCGTTGATCTCCAACAGCTTTCCCGTACGCACCCGGCCTGGCACGCCTCTGGCAATGAATGGATGCAAACACGGAGACAAACAGCCTCAAGGAGGTCCTCATGGCGCCAAACGAAAACAGCAAGATCAACATCCACCACGTGATGCTCGGCGCCGACGTTATCCGGGCCGGCGGCCACCAGATCGCTCTCGGCTTCCCCGAGGAGGTGGTCAAGGCCTGGCTCAAGGCCGGGGCGGGCGTCACCGCCTGGCTGGTGCCCGACGTGCGCACATTCGACGGCCTGGTGCAGTGGGCGCTGGAGTTCCCCATGCACCACGCCCTGTTCGTCCAGGGCCTCTTCGCCCGCGGGGAGAAGATCCCGGTGGTGGTGCACCGCGACCACTGGGACGACGTGGTGCAGTACCTGCGCCTGGGTCTCACCGGGCTGAGCCGCCGGGAGCTGGAGCGGGCCGGCGTGGACGCCGATACCGCCGCCATGCTGGAGGCGGAGACTCACCACCTGGCCCTCAAGGGCCCCGACGGGGGGATTGCCCGGGTCGAGGATTTTCTCGAGCCGATCTTCTTCGACGACGAGGGCGTGGCCCTGCTGGCGCCGCTGAAGATAAAATCCCACGGCGACAACACCTACTCCTTCTTCACCGATGAGGATCGCATCGAGGAGTATCGCCTGGAGGTGGAAGGCGAGCAGGAGCCGCCCTACAGCCACGCGCTGAACCCGGGCAGCGCGCCGGTGACGCCACAGCCCCTGGAGGTGATCACCCTCGGCGCGGCCCACGGCTTCGACGTCACCGGTCCGTGCTCCAACACCCTGGTGCAGGCCAACGGGCGCTTCTTGCTGGTGGACTGCGGGCCCTACATCCGCAAGGTGCTCAACCACTCGGGGGTCAGCCTGAACCAGATCGACGCGCTGATCATCACCCACGCCCACGAGGATCACGCCGTGGGGCTCTCGGCGTTGCTCAGCCTGACCCGCCGGCCGAAGCTGTTCATCTCCCGGGAGAACGCGGTCGTCATGCGCCGCAAGCTGGCCATCCTCTACCCCGACGTGAACAACCCCCGGCGCCTGCTGGACGACGCCTTCGATCTGGTGCTGGTGGAGCCGGGCGTGGACTACGCCCTCTTCGGGCTCGGCCTGCGCTTTCACTACACCATGCACCCGCTGCCGTGCACCGGCGTATGCCTCAGCATGCGCGACGGCATGCTCACGCGCCGCGTGCTCATCGTGGGAGACAACAACTCGCGGGCCAACATTCAGCAGGCGGCCGACGAGGGGGTCATCTCGCCGGCGCGGGCCCAGGAGCTGCTGGCGCTCTACGACTGGGAGGGTGACCTGCTGATCTTCGACGCCGGGGCCGGCCCGATCCATGGCATGCCCGACGACTTCGCCGGCAACCGCTCGGCGGCGGTGGTGGGGGTGCACCGGCAGGCCGAGGAGGGCCTCGGCGGGGGCATGACCCAGGCCGAGGCGGGGCACCGCTACACCGTGGTGCCCGAGCGCCCGCGCCCCACGCCCCTGGAGCGGGGGCTGGCTCACCGCGCCCTGCGGGAGGCCTTCGAGGTGGTGGCAGATCCGGACTGGCTGGACGCCCTGCTGGACGCGGCCACGCCCCAGAGCGTCAACCGCGGCCACGTGGTCATCCGCCAGCAGGGGCAGGGGCGCGACGTCTTCGTCTGCCTCACCGGCGAGCTGGCCGTGCTGGCCGACGTCGACGGCGAGCCGCGGCAGGTGGCCGCGATCCACGCCGGCGAGATCTTCGGCGAGATGGCGGCGGTCAACGACGAGCCCCGCTCGGCCTCGGTGGTGGCGGTGACGCCGTCCCGCCTGCTGCGCATCCCCGACGAGGTGTTCCAGCGCTTCTCCGCCGAGGCCGGCCTGAGCTCGGTGCTGCCCGAGCTGTGGCGGCGGCGCCGGGACCTGGAGTCGGCCGGCGTGCTGGCCGGCGCCTCGGTGACCACGCGTAACCAGTTCGCGCGGCGGGCCACCCGGCGCTCCATCGCGCCCGGCTCCACCCTGATCCGCGAGGGCTCGCGCAGCAGCACCGTCTTCGTGCTGGTGCAGGGCAGGGTGCAGGTCTACAAGGGCAACGAGCCGCTGCTGGTCAACGGCGCCCCCATCATCGTGGAGCCGGGCTCGCTCATCGGCGAGACCGCGCCCTTCCTCAAGAAGGCGCGCAACGCCTCCATCGTCACCGTTGACGAGTGCGAGGTGCTGGCCATCCGCGGGGCGGACTTCAAGCGCATCGTCCAGCGGTCGCCGCAGCTCTTCTTCAACATCTCCCGGGTCGTACAGCAACGGGCCGCCTAGGCCGGCCCGGACGGCTTCGCCGCCTGGCCGGCTGTTTGAAGGTTTGAAGGTTTGAAGGTTCGAAGGTTTTGTGGCTGGTGGCTCGCGGCTCGCTTTGCTCGCCGCCTGGCCGGTTGAAGGTCTTGTGGCTGGCGGCTGGCGGCTCGCTTTGCTCGCCGCTTGATGGAGGAAACGATGCAGATAGAGCTCAACGCAGAGGTGGTGGCCGACGGGGCCGTGTCTCTCTCCTGGCGCGCCGCGCCGAGGCCGGGCAGCGTGTCGCTGCTGATCATCCGCACCGGGGCGGTGCCGTCCTACACCACCATGACCCTGGGCGGCGACACGGCGCGCTACCAGATCGAACACCTCAGCCGGCACCAGCGCTACCTGGTGGCGGCCCTGGGCCGCAGCGCGGGGCAGGTGGCCTGCAGCGGCTGGCTCAGCGTCACGCCGCGGGCAGGCCTGGCCCCGCGGGCTGAGCAAGGGGCCGATCTGTCGGCCCACCTGGCCACGGTGAGCCGCGTGATGATCATGCCCCAGGACCGCCGGCTAACGGCGTTTTGGCAGGTCTCGCCGGGCTTCATCGACGGGCTGGAGCTGGAGCTGCGCCGGGGTGAGCGCGTGGTGCGGCGGCTGACCCTGGAGCCCGAGGTGACCAGCATCTATATGGACAGCGCGCGCCGCGTGCAGCTGGTCAACGGCAACGACTACACCGTGCGGCTGCGCGCCAGCTTCGCCGGCCAGGTGCACCACGAGACGCCGCCGGTGAGCTGCACCCCCGCGCCCCAGGGCCAGGAGCGGCAGGCCAACGGCGCACACCCCCAGGCGCGGCTGATCTATCCCTCGCTGACCCTCGAGCCCGAGGTCTGCATCTTCCCCGAGGACGAGGCGGAGGCCAACCCGGTGGACGAGAGCCTGGTCTGCTGCCACTGCCGCCAGCCGGTGCGCTGGCAGCAATACCGGCTGCGCTGCCACGGCTGCGGCGCGGAGTTCATCCCCAACGGGCGCGGCGACTTCCTCGACCTGGGGCAGCTGCGCTTCGGCACCTGCACCTGCTGTCTGCCGCGCAAGATCCTGATCCAGCGTCAGGGCTCGGGCGCCCTGGCCTGCGCCCACTCGGGCAAGGAGCACATCCGCCTGCCGGGCACCGAGGGGTACCACCTCATCGAGGACCTGCCCTTCGGGCTCTGCCAGTGTTGCCGGCCCCGCCGGCCGCTGGTCCGCCGCGGCGAGGGGGTGCGCTGCAGCAAGTCCGACGAACAACACCGCAACGAGGACGGCCGCTACGTGCTCGTGCCGAGCGAGCCGGTGTTTGACGCCTCGGCCATCGACGACCTGCTGGACGCCGGGCTGGCCGAGATCTGCGGCACCGGGGTGTCCCGGGGCGGCTGACGAATATCCACAACACAAACGAGGAGGAGAACAATGAACAACAAGCTACAGCGAAACGCCACGGTGGTGGCGGGCCTGGTGCGGGCGCTCTGCCGGTGCTGCGACGAGCCGCGCCAGCTGCGCGTCCACGCGCGGCTGGCCTCCACGCACCTGGTCTGCCCCGAGACGCGCGCGACCTACGAGGACCGGGGCGACGGTCTGTTCGAGCCCGACGGCAGCGAGCTGGACGCGGCCTGGGAGCTGGACGAGCCCGCCGGCGACGGCGACCCGGGGACGCCGGACCTGCTGTCGGACCGGCCCGCGCGCACCGGGCCGAAGACGCGCATCAGCCTGGAGCGCGCCACCTTCGCGGGGGAGGGAGCAAACCGCAGAGACCGCAGAGGGCGCAGAGAACGTGACCGGGGGGGAGCGTCACCCATATCCGTCTTTGCGGTCTCAGCGCGCTCTGCGGTTCATTCCGGGGGCTGCCTCCGTCCGGGGCCTTCATGAGCGCCCCGACCCAGGTCTTCCCCCGCCGCGAGGGCGACGGCGTGGCGCACCACCGCTGGGCCGTGGACCTGGCCAGCGCGCGCAAGGCTGTCCGGGCCAAGGGCCTGAGCGCAGCCCGGCTGGCCCGGGAGGTCCAGGAGATGAGCCAGCACCTGCCGCGCTGGATCATCACCGTCAGCCAGGAGCGCCTGCTGATCCGCTGCCGCCGCTGCGACTGCCTGCTGGTCTTCGACCGCGGCCTGCGCTGCGTGGCCTGCGACGCCCCCCACCGGGGGAAGCTGCCCCGGGATGCGCGCCTGAGCTGGTTCGGGCTCCTGCCGCCGGTGGGCGTCGACAGCCTGCCCCGCGTGGCTCGCGGGCTGAAGGAGCGAGTGCCGCCGGGCCACGTCTGCGGTAGCCACGAGGGCCTGGGCCGCTATCTGCTGGTGCCCCTGGTGGCCACCTACCCGCAGGGCTTCCCCAAAAAGGAGCCGGAGGTCTTCTATCAGGCGGGCTTCTTTCAGCTGCACGGCATGCCGGCCGAGCGGCCGGCCCACGACTATCACATGCTGGATCGCGGCCGGCAGTGCCTCTTCACCGCGGGGGAGTGGAGGCGCCGGATGACCATGCGGCAGGTGCTGCAGCAGCGGGCCTACGCCCACGTGATCAAGATGCTCAACTACGCCAACGGCAAGACCGCGGCCTTCGCCAAGGTGAGCTGATGGAGATCAAGATCTCCGCCTCGTGCTGGCGCCGCGTCACCGCGGAGCTGGACCGCACCTACCCCCTGGAGGGCGTGGTGCTGCCCCTGGTGGGGCTGCTGCCCCGGCGCGTGGACGCCAACCCCTGCGCCGCCATGGAGCTGGAGGACCTCCGCGCCGTGGTGCTGGCCCGCACCGTGCTGGTGCCCCACCACCTGCAGGTCAACGCCCACGCCCGGGTGGGCGTGCTGCAGCAGACGGACCGGGTGATCAACCGTGAGGTGGAGCGGCTCACCCGCCGTTACCCGCGGCTGCGGGCCTGCGCCTACCTGCACTCCCACCCCTTCGCCCACGGCAGCACCTGGCCCTCGTCGGGCTGCCGCGGCGACCACGACGGACACATGGTGCCCCTGCTGCGGCGCAACCGCCGCGCAGCGCTCAATACCAGCTTCAGCTTCATCGCCTGTATGGGCCAAAACGGCTGGCGGCTGCAGGCCTTCGCCCTGGACGACCGCGAACAGGTGGTGGACCTCGGCTTCGCGCAGGTGGTGCCGGACCGCGACCCCGACCTGCGGCACACGCTGCGGCGCTCGCACCTGGGGGCGGCGCCCCTGCGCTCGGTGCTGCGGCGGTGGCGGCGAGAGCTGCGCCGGGCGAGGCTGCGCCTGCGTGACGAAGAGCTGTTCGACGGCTGGCGGCGCTGGATCATCAACCTCGGCCGGGACCTGGCGGCGGTGGTGCTGCTGCCCATGGACTTTCCGGACCACGCGCCGCGCTGCCACGTGGTGCGGCGTGCCAGCGGTCAGACCTGGCCCCACGCCCTGCGGCGACCCCTGTCCCTGGCGCCGGATACATGGGTCAAGGAGGCGCGGCGCATTCAACGAATGGAGGGAACATGAGCAACAGAGAGGAGTACTTCGCCAGGGTGCGACCGCTCATCGGCGATGGGCTGCGGGGGAAGGTGGTGTCGGTGGACCGGCCCGAGCTCACGGGGCGGGTTGTGGAGCTTTTGGCGTCGTTGATGCTGGAGCGGGTGCGGGTGCGCGGGGAGGGGCGAGGGAGGGAGGAGCTGCGGCAGAGGCTGGCGTGGAAGAATGGGTTTGCTCCGGTGCGGATCGAGGGGGATCACGGGGACGATCACGATCACGATCACGATCACGATCACGGGGACGAGGACGGGGACGGACACGGGCACGGTGGGGCTCAGGTTCACGTGCACGTTCACGTTCACGGTGACGATCACGGTCACGATCACGTTCACGGGGACGGGGACGCGGTGGCGCCCCACGTGACGTGGGATCGGCGGCGGAGGGTGGTGACCATGAACGTGGTGCCAGGCGACCGCTGGTCGCGGCTGGTGGTTGAGGGGGCGGTGGCGCGGGGCGTGCGAGACGTGCTCACCGGTAAGGGCTGGCCTGCGTCGGTTGAGTACTGGGGTAATGGCCTGTGGCCCTGGGCGCTGACGCGTGAGCCGGTGTCGCCGCCGGAGCTGTGCCCCCGGCCCGCGGGCGAGGCACACGTCATGGTCATCGGCTGCGGCAGCGTGGGCAGCGAGGCGGTGCGCCTGATGGCTGGACCGGGCCTGCGCTGGACCCTGGTGGACGGCGGGGCGGTGAGCGTGTTCAACCCCTACCGCCAGTGGTTCGGCACGTCGGAGATCGGCCAGCCCAAGGTCTCGGCGCTGGCCCGCCGCCTGCGCCCGGCCCAGGCGCGCGCGGTGCCGCTGAGCCCGGGCCGGCGAGACCTGTCCCGGCTGCTTGCGCTGCTGGACGAGGACCGCCCCGACCTGGTGATGCTGGCCACCGGCACCGGCGATCACGGCTGGATGGCCGAGGCGCTGTGGCGCGCGGGGGTGCCCCACCTCGCCGCCTGCGCCTACCCCCAGGCCCGCTACTTCGAGGTGTCGCTGGTGCTGCCCGGCGAGGGCACGCCGTGTCTGCACTGCTTCCGCGGCCACCTCTACCGCGGCGCCGAGGCCAGCGCGCCCATGAGCGACGAGCTGGCCTCCTTCCTCTATCAGGAGCTGGACGACGACCAGCGTCGCCGGGCCTACGTGGAGCTGGTGGCCGAGCCGGCCTCGGCCCTGGAGACCGGCGCCATCGCCGCGGTCGCCGCCCGCTGCGCCGCCGAGCTGCTCTGCCCGCCCCGGCGTCGCGGCGCCTGGCTCCGCCGCGCGCTGACCGCCGGCACCACCTGCCTGCTGGGGGGCAACGTCATCGAGCAGGTGGACGGCCAGCCGGCCTACGGCCTGACCTACCCTGGCCAGGTGGTGCGCCTCGGCCTGGAGGACGTGGCGGGCGCCGGCCATGACCGCACCTGCGAGGTCTGCGGCCGGCGACTGGAGGTCAAACACCGGGTGGCGCTGCCCACCGCCTCCGCCGCGGACGTCGATCGGGGGTTGCTAGAACCCCTGGATGCGGGTTAACCAGGGGCATGAAAAAGACGATCTTTAGCGCGACCATCACCTTCCTCGTGCTCCAGGGCGCTGTGGCCCTGGCCTGCACCAACTTCCTCGTCAGCCGCGGAGCCTCCAAGGACGGCTCCACCATGATCACCTACGCGGCCGACTCCCACAGCATGTACGGCGAGCTGTACTACACGCCGGCCGCGGTGCACGCGCCGGGGACCATGCGCGATGTGTACGAGTGGGATACCGGAAAATTCCTGGGCAAGATCCCCCAGCCGCGGCGCACCTACTCTGTGGTGGGCAACATCAACGAGCACCAGGTGGCCATAGGTGAGACCACCTACGGCGGCCGCAAGGAGCTCAAGGACCCCAAGGCGATCATCGACTACGGCAGCATGATGTACATCGCCCTGGAGCGCTCCCGCACGGCCCGTGAGGCGATCAAGGTCATGACCGACCTGGTGGCCAGGCACGGCTACTACAGCTCGGGCGAGTCCATGTCCATCTCCGACCCCAGGGAGGTCTGGATCTTCGAGATCATCGGCAAGGGCCCCAAGGACAAGGGCGCCGTGTGGGTCGCCCGGCGTATCCCCGACGGCTTCGTCTCGGGCCACGCCAACCAGGCGCGCATCCACCGCTTCCCGCTCAACGATCGCCGCAACACCCTCTACGCCAAGGACGTCATCACCTTCGCCCGCAAGAAGGGGTACTTCACCGGCAAGGACAGCGAGTTCTCCTTCGCCAACGCCTACTCGCCGATGACCTACGGCGCCGCGCGCATCTGCGAGGCCCGGGTCTGGGCCTTCTACCGCCGCGTGGCCCCGAGCAAGGTGCTGGACTTTGACTGGGTCAAGGGCACGGAGAAGATCCTGCCGCTGTGGATCAAGCCGGACAAGAAGCTGGGCGTGGCCGACGTCATGTCGCTGATGCGCGACCACTTCGAGGGCACCCCGCTGGACCTGACCAAGGGCGTGGGCGCGGGCCCCTACTCGCTGCCCTACCGCTGGCGGCCGCTGACCTGGAAGATCAACAAGAAGGACAAGGTCAAGTACATGAACGAGCGGTCGACCTCGACCCAGCAGACCGGCTTCTCCTTCGTCTCCCAGTCCCGCGCCTGGCTGCCCGGCACCATCGGCGGCGTGCTCTGGTTCAGCGTCGACGACACCTTCAGCACGGTCTACGTGCCGATGTACGCCGGCATCCGCAAGGCGCCCAAAGCCTTCGCCGTGGGCACCGGCACCTTCAAGCGCTTCTCCTGGGACTCGGCCTTCTGGGTCTTCAACTGGGTGGCAAACCAGGCCTACTCCCGCTACTCGGACAAGATCAAGGACATCCAGAAAGAGCAGCGGGCCCTGGAGGGGCACTTCCTCTCGGTGCAGCCCGAGGTGGAGCGCGCGGCGATGAACCTGCACAAGAGCGCCCCGGAGCTGGCCCGGGACTACCTCACCCGCTACTCGGCCCGTCAGACCAGCCGCACCATGAAGCGCTGGAAGAAGCTGGGCCAGCACCTGCTGGTCAAGTACCTCGACGGCAACGTGCGCAACGAAAAGGGCAAGGTCACCCACCCCGGCTACCCCAGGCACTGGAAAGAGCGCGTGATCAAGGAGCGCGGCGAGCACTACCGCATGCGCAAGCTGCAGTCGCAGATCGAGCGCGAGAAGCGTGAAAAGAAGACCAAGAAGGGCAAAAAGACGATCTGCCCTCGGTGCTCCCAGTAGCGCGCTCCCCATCCACCCCCCTCCCTTACCCCGCCGCTCCGGCCGAAAATTTGAGACACCTCCTCCCCTCTGCTATGCTCCTCCATGTATGCAATTATCTTACATTAAGGTCCTCGTCCCCCTGATCCTGCTCCTGGGCCCAGCCTCTGCCGCGGCCGATCCCCAGGACAAGCCCGCCCCGGTTGGGGAGGTGCTCGGCACCGACGCTGACCCCGGCCCGCGGCCGCTGGCGCCCAGGACGCCGCGCGCCACCCGCACCCCGGTCACGCCTCCTGCGGCGCGCGCGCCGGCCTCCACGCCGACCCCGCCGCCGGCCACCCCGCCGGCCCCGCGCATGCAGACCCCCAACAAGCGCACCAGGGAGCTGGCCCGCCCCATGCCGGCGGACAAGCCGAACCTCTCGCGGGAGCTGGTGGACCAGCGCGCCTTCGAGCAGCAGACGTTCCCCAGGCCGATCCCGGCGCGGCTGCGCCCCGGCCGGGTACACAAGGAGCCGGCGACGCCCAGGCGCAAGGGGCCGCGCCCCTCGGCGCTCTACCCGCCGCCGGGCTTGCGCTCCGAGGCCCACGGCGCCCGTGGCAAGCGCGCGGGCCAGGGCCAGCCCAGGGTGCCGCCGGCCCACGCCTGGCTCTCCAAGCTGACCCTGCCCGACATCCCGGTGCGCTGGGATCCCAAGGTCATCCGCTTTCTGGAGTTCTACCGCAGCAGCCGCCGGGGGCGGGCCATCATGTCCCTCTGGCTCAAGCGCATGGGCCGCTACCGCACGATGATGAGCCGCACGCTCAAGAAGCACGGCGTGCCCCAGTCGTTGATCTACGTCTCCATGATGGAGAGCGGGTTTTCGCCGCTGACCACCTCCCGCGTGGGCGCCGCCGGTCTGTGGCAGTTCATGCCCGGCCCCGGTCGCTGGTTCGGTCTGAACAGGGACTACTGGGTCGATGAGCGGCGTAACCCCGACCTGTCCACCGAGGCGGGGGTCAAGATGCTCAAGCACCTCCACAACCGCTTCAAGTCCTGGGAGCTGGCCCTGGCCGCCTACAACGCGGGCCACGGGGCCGTGATCCGGGCCATGCAGAAGTACAACACCAACGACTACTGGCGCCTCTGCAGCTACGAGGCGGGGCTCCCCTGGGGCACCACGATCTACGTGCCGAAGATCATGGCCCTGGCCGTGGTGGGCCAAAATCGCGCCTACTTCGGCTACAGCGCCAAGCCGGACCCCGAGCTGACCTTCGACGTGGTGGCGGTGTCCACCTCGGTGACCATGGCCCAGGCCGCCCGGGCCGCGGGCGGCACCGAGGCCCAGCTCAAGCTGCTCAACCCCGAGCTGCGCCGCGGCCGCACGCCGCCGCGGATCAAGAGCTGGATCCGCGTGCCGCGGGGGACCAAGGCCCGCTTCTACGCCGGCCTGGCCCGCATCAAGGGGAGGCTGGCCGCCTACAAGCCGTACACCGTGCGCCTGGGCGAGACCGACGCGTCCATCGCCGAGCGCCACGGCATCACAAAAAAGGCGCTGCGCAGGATAAACAAGATCCGCTCGGCCTTCGAGGTGCGCCCGGGGATTACCATCCTCGTGCCCGCCCGTACGCCGCCCAAGGCGCTGCTGAAAAAGAAGAAGCCGCCCCCCCGCGTGCGCAAAAGGCAGGGCAAGAAGAAGGGCGCGGTGGCCCCCAAGGACGACGACCGAATCCTGGTGGCGCTGCCCCGCAACGCGCCCACGCGCATCAAGGGGCGGCGCCGTGTGTTCTACCGCGTGGTGCTGGGAGACATCCTGCCCCGTGTGGCCATGGCCTTCGGCGTCACCGAGGTGCAGCTGGCCCACTGGAACGGCCTCAACCCCTCGGCCCGCCTGGTCTCCACCATGGTGCTCCAGATCTTCGTCAAGAAGAGCTGGCGCAGCAGCAAGGTGGTGCTGCAGAACCCGAAGCGGCTGAGGATCATGGTGGCCGGCAGCCCGGAGTTTCTAAACTTCTATGAGCGGCGCAAGGGGCGCCGCCGCTTGACCTATACCGTGCGCAAGGGCGACACCATCAAATCTGTGGGCCGGCGCCTGGGGCTCACCGTGGGCGACGTCATCCGCATCAACGGCATCAGCCGCTGGTCCAAGCTCAAGGCGGGACAGAAGCTGGTGGTCTACGTCGAGGAGTCCCGGCTGCGCAAGCTCAAGCGCAAGAAGCGCAGGAAGAAGGCCCGGCGCCGGGCGGCCCCACGCAGGGCCAGCAAAGGCAAGAAGCTCAAGCCGGTCAGGGCGGTGAAGGTCAAGCCCGTGGGCAAGCTGGGGGTCAAGGTCGAAAAGGAGCCATCCCCAAAGTCCAGGGCGAGCAAGCGCAAGGGCAAGCGCAAAAAGCGCAGGACGCCGCGAAAGAATTAGCGCTCTAATCTTGCAGCGCCCTCCACCCCGTGAACTGCAGATAGTGCAGCGAGATGAAGTTCAGCGGCTTGAGCGCCTGCTGGAACCCCTCGTGCAGGGTCATGAACACGTCTGACAGGTCCCGGCCCTGGGCGCCGCGCTGCTCGGCGGCCAGGCGGTAGAACTGCCGGCCCCGGGCCTCGTACTCGTCGGGGCTGATGCCGGCGCGACCCAGCCGCGGCCGCAGCTCGCCGGACACCGGGTAGCGGTACTCCAGCTCGGCGTGGTCCGGGAACATGCCGAGCACGAAGAGGCACAGGTCGGCGATGCGCTGGAAGACCGCCAGCCGCCGGGCCGGCTCCACCGCCTCGGCCAGGCGCATCAGGCTCCAGATGTCCAGGTCGGAGTAGCGCACCCGACGCCAGACGCGCCCCTTGCCGCGCACGTCGACCCAGCGGCTCTGGGCCCGGGTGAAGGAGGCCAGCATCTCGGCCATGTAGCCGAGCACAGCGTCATCGTCGAGGATCTCCAGCACCTCCGCGGCGTCGAACACCGGCACCGACACGCCGCCGGCCTGCTCCACGGTGTACGAGATCTGCTGCAGGTCGCTGCGCGCCTTGCAGAGCAGGATCTCGAAGAACAGCGGCGGCGAGATCTTGAGCTGGATCTCGTCGTCGTCCAGCACCCGGGCGAAGACCGCCTCGTTGTCCACCAGGCTGGCGCGGAGCTGCGGGTCGGCCCGAAGCTGCTGGCCCACCCTGCGGGCCTCGTCATCCCCCAGACCGTTGGCCTCCAACAGGAACTCCAGGTCTCCTCGCGACATTGTTCTACGACGCATTGTCAGCCTCCTTACTATTAAGTGTAGCGGAGGAATTCGAAAAGCCCAGTATCTCTCACCCACAGGCCCTTTCATGTGAGAAACGGCTAGGTGCATTTTGTCCGTATGCTGGATCCGCGGTGAGGGACGCGATATTAACGATCAGAAGATGCCTGCCATGCTGGAGCGCTACGAAAAGGAGACCGGGGAATGAGAAGACACCCATCGTTGCTCGTGGTCGCCATGGTCGTGGGGTATGCCGCCCCGGCCGCCGCCGACCGGTTGATCACCCTGGACCAGGCCTACCGGCTGGCCATGGGCAAGCACCCATCGATCAAGGTGCTGCGGGCCCGCGTGGACCAGGCCCGGGCCGGGCGCTACAGGGCGTGGTCCGCGGTGAAGCCCACGGCCATGTTCCAGGCCAACTTCACCCACTACGACAAGGAGATCAGCTTTCAGAATGTCTTTGACCCCACCGCCGGGGACATCGTCCTGCAGAAGCAGAACCAGTTCGGCTTCAACATGATGGCGAATCTGCCGCTGTTCGTGGGGCCGGCCTACCCTGGCATCAGCATGGCGAAGAAGATGGTCAAGGTGGCCGAGCTGGCCGAGGAGGACTACCGCCGCGGCTTTCAGCTGCAGATCGCCAACGCCTACTACATGGTGGTCTCCCAAAAGGAGGTGGTCCGCTCCCTGGAGGCCAAGGTCGCCGTGGACAAAAAGCACCTGGCGGCGGCCAGGGCGAGGGTCGACGCGGGACAGAGCGCCCGGGTGGAGGTGCTGCGAGCCGACCTGGTGGCGACCCAGGACGGCCAGCAGCTGCGCGTGGCGCGCAACAACCTCGCGGCTGCGCGGCGCCAGCTGGCCATCCTCCTCGGGCTCAAGGGCTCGGTGGACGTCAAGCGCCCGCCCGAGCCCACGCGGCCCGCCAAGTCGTTCACCACCATGCTCGGCACCGCGCTGCGCAAGCGCCACGACTTCAAGGCCAGCGCCCTGTCCATCAGCGCGGCCGAGAGCGGCAAGCTGGCCAGCTGGCTCAGCTTCGCGCCCACCCTGGATGTCACCTGGCTCTACCGCTGGTCCGAGTCCACGGACTTCCTCGGCGACAGCGACACCTGGTACCTGATGTTCAGCCTCAACCTGCCGCTGTACGACGGCGGCACACGCTACGCCAAACTGCGCGAGTCGAGGGCCAAGATCCGCGAGGAGAAGTACAAGCGGGCGGCGCTGCGGTCGAGGATCGAGGGGGACCTGGTGCGGCTACGCACGGAGGTGGCCTCGGCCGAGGCGGGGGTGATCAGCGCGCGCAAGGCGGTGAAGCTGGCCTCGGTCACCGAGGGCGACATGGAGGCGAGCTTTTCGGCCGGCGCCGTGACCCAGCTGGACGTGCTTGACGCGACCCAGCGCCACCTGGAGGCCAAGATCGGGCTGATCAGCACGCTCTACAAGCGGGACATGGCGCGGCTGGCGCTGTCCAACGCCCTGGGACAGTACAACCCCACCAGGAGCAAGCGATGACGAGGACAACCACCCTGGCGCTGGCCCTGGCGGCCTGCCTCGGCCTGGCGGGCTGCGACAAGCTCGAGGAGCTCAGGGGCGACAAGAAGAAGGAGAAGAAGAAGGACCCGCCGGTGCCGGTGCAGGTGCACGCGGTGATCGCGGGCTCCATCGCTCGCACCCTGCGCTACAACGCCGACGTCAAGGCCGAGCTGCAGGTGCGGGTCTACTCCCAGGTGCCCGAGCGCATCGTCTCGCTGCGCTTCGAGGAGGGGGACCGCGTCAAGAAGGGGCAGGTGCTGGCGGTGGTGCGGCCGGACACCCTCAAGCATGGCGAGCGCTCGGCCGCCGCCGCCCTGGACGCGGCCCGGGCCGACCGCGATTACCTCAAGGGTGAGATCGCCCGCCAGGAGAAGTTGCTGGCCAAAAAGATCGTCTCCCAGGCCGTGGTGGATCAGCTACGCGCCCGGCTGCGCACAGCCGCGGCCCAGATCCGCCGGCTGGAGGCGGTGGCGCGCCAGGCCTCCACGGCCCGGGGCAACGCCACCATCCGCTCGCCCATGGCGGGCATCATCGGCCGACGCTTCCTCAGCCAGGGCGACATGGCCGCGCCGAGCCTGCCCCTGTGCACCGTGGTGCGCATGGACCGCGTGGAGCTCGACGTGGACGTGCCCGAGCAGGACCTGGCCCACATCCGCAAGGGCATGGCCGCGGCGGTGACCGTGGCGCGCTTCCCGGGCAAGTCCTTCCGCGGGCCGGTGACCCGCGTGTCGCCCACCATCGATTTGCAGACCCGCACCGCCCGGGTCAAGGTGGTGCTGCAGAACAAGGGGCACAAGCTGATGCCGGGCATGCTGGCCCGGGTGAAGCTGGAGGTGGAGCGCCGGGACCGGGTGGTGGTGGTACCCTACCGCAGCCTGATCATCGAGATGGGGCAGGGGGGCAAGGCAGTGCACCGGGTGTACGTCAAGGGCAGCGGCGGCGTGGCCGCCGGCCGCAAGGTGGAGCTCGGCATCGTCGACGAAGACCGCGTGCAGGTGACCAGGGGCCTGGCCCCCGGAGACGTGCTGGTCACCAGCGGCCAGCACCAGCTGCGCGACGGGCGCGAGCTGGACGTGGTGGAGCGGCTCACCGACACCTGGAAGGTGGTGCCGGTGAAGAGCGCGGCGCCGGCCAGGGAGAAGAAGCAATCCAAGGGAGACGCGTGAAAGTGTACACCGTCGCTCGTTTACACGGCCAGTGCGGTGACGTTGTGAGGAAGTGGGGGAGTGAGGGAGCGGTGGGAGCGCTCCCCCTCACCCCGTCACCTCATCACCCCATCACGTGTCGTCTTCGAAGGGTTGGGTTCGCGCAAGAACTGGGAGCTCTCTCATGAACCTCTCCGAGCTCTCCGTCCGCCGGGCCGTCACCTTCTCCATGATCTTCCTCGTGGTGCTCGGCTTCGGCCTGTTCTCCCTGGCCCGCCTGCGCCTGGACATGTACCCCGACATCTCCTTCCCGATGATCGGCGTGGTGACCACCTACGAGGGCACCGGGCCGCGGGAGATGGAGGACCTGGTCACCCGCCCCATCGAGGGCGTGGTCACCGCGGTGGAGGGGGTCAAGAAGGTGACCTCCACCTCCAAGCAGGGGGCGTCGGTGGTCTTCGTCGAGTTCGCCTGGGGCTCCGACCTGGACCAGGCCGAGGCCGACGTGCGCAAGAACATCGAGCTGATCAAGGGCCTGCTGCCCGAGGACGCCGACTCGCCCATCTCGTTTGCCTTCGACCCGAGCATGCAGCCCATCGTCTTTCTCGGCATCTCCGGGCCGTACCCCGAGACCCGGCTGCGGCAGATCGCGGTGGAGAAGATTGAGCCGCTGCTCGAGCGGTTACCCGGCGTGGCCTCGGCCGACACCATCGGCGGCGGCAAGCGTGAGATCTCGGTGCAGCTCGACCCGCGGCGCCTGGCCCGTGTCGGCGTCAGCCCCCAGCAGGTGGTCAACGCCCTGCGCATGGACAACGTGCAGCTGCCTGGCGGCACCATCGACCAGGGCGGCTGGCAGTTCGCCATCCAGGCCAAGGGGCGCTTCACCAGCGTCAAGCAGATCGGCGAGGTGGTGGTCGGCATGCGAGGCACGGTGCCCGTGCGCGTACGCGACGTGGCCACCGTGGTGGACGGCCTCAAGGAGGCCACCCGCCTGGTACGCGTGGACGGCAAGCCCGGCACCCTGGTCATGGTGCGCAAACAGAGCGACGCCAACACCGTGCAGGCCGTGCGCGCCGTGCTCAAGGGCATCGAGGAGGTGGAGAAGCACGCCGGGAGGGACGTCAAGCTCAAGGTCATCTTCAACCAGGGCGAGTTCATCGAAAAGGCCATCGGCAACCTCAGCTCCACCGCTGGCGTGGCCTTCATCTTCGCCTTCCTCGTGCTCTTCTTCTTCCTGCGCAGCTTCCGCAGCTCCATCATCGTCGCCGGCGCCATCCCGATCTCGGTGGTGGCCACCTTCGCCATCATGGACGCCTGGGGGCTGACGCTGAACATGATCTCCATGGCCGGGCTGGCCCTGGCCATCGGCATGCTGGTGGACAACTCCATCGTGGTGCTGGAGAACATCTTCTCCTTCACCGAGCGCGACCTCGACGGGCGCCAGGCCGCGGTGCGCGGGGCCCACGAGGTGGCCACCGCCATCACCGCGTCCACCCTGACCACGGTGGTGGTGTTTTTGCCGGTGCTCTTCGTGCCCGGCATCGCCGGCGAGATGTTCGGCGACATGGCCATCACCATCTGCTTTTCGCTGGCCGCGTCGCTCTTCGTGGCGCGCACCGGCATCCCCCTGGCCGCCTCGCGCCTGCTCAAGCGCAGACACGCCGTGGGCGGCGCAGGCGCCAGGAAGCAGGGCTGGGTCATCAGCATCCTCGGGCGGATTTACAGCAGGGTGCTGGCCTGGTGCCTGCGCAACCGCAAGAAGACTCTGCTGCTGGCCACCCTGCTCTTCGGCGTGGCCATCGGCATCGGCACGACCCTGCCCACGGAGTTTTTCCCCGAAAACGACCAGGGCCTCTTCGAGATGCAGATCGACCTGCCGGTGGGCACCTCCCTCAAGACCACCGACGCGGTCTACAAGCGCATGGAGCAGATCATCGCCGAGCACGTGCCGGAGCGGTCGGTCTACAACGCCGACGTGGGCAGCGGCGAGGGGTTCATGGCGCTGTTCGCCAAGGGCCCCCACAGCGGCTTCATGCGGATCAAGCTCAAGCAGCGCGGGGAGCGCACGCGGACCCAGCAACAGATCCAAAAGGACCTGCGCAAGCGGATGAACCGCATCCCCGGAGTGACGGCTCGCATGATGCAGCCGGACATCTTCGGCAGCGCCGACATCGAGATCAAGGTCTTCGGCCACGACCTGGTGCAGGCGCGCAAGCTGGGCGCGCGGCTCAAGCAGCTGCTCTCCGGCGTGGAGGGCACCGCCGACCTCTCCTTCAGCCTCGAGGCGGGCAAGCCCGAGATCGCCGTGGTGCTGGACCGCAGCCGCTGCACCGCCCTGGGGCTCAACACGGCGGCGGTGTCCTCCGCCATCTCCACGGTCTTTAGCGGCAAGCTGGCCTCGGTCTACCAGGAGGGTGGCACCGAGTACGACATCCGCGTGCGCGGGCCGAAGTCCATGCGCCTGGACCGGCGGGACCTGATCACGCTGCCCATCGTCACCCCCACCGGCGCGTCGGTGCCCCTGGGCAGCATCGCCCGCATCGGCCCCTCGGTGGGGCCGGCCACCATTACGCGCCAGGACCAGCAGCGGGTGGTGACGGTGTCGGCCTCGGTGCCGGGCAAGGACCTCGGCGGCGTGCTCAAGCGGCTCAACCAGGCCCTGGACGGCTTCGTCTGGCCCGACGGCTTCACCCACAAAGTGGGCGGCCAGGCCGAGGACTTCAAGGAGTCGTTCATGTACCTCGGCATCGCGCTGCTGGCCGCCATCCTGTTGGTCTACATGGTCATGGCCTCGCAGTTCGAGTCGCTGCTGCACCCGTTCTTGATCCTGTTTACCATCCCGCTGTCCTTCGTGGGTGTGGTGGCGGCCCTGGCGCTCACCGGCACGTCCCTTTCGGTCATGGCCCTCATCGGCGTGCTGATATTGGTGGGCGTGGTGGTCAACAACGCCATCGTCTTCGTCGACACCATCAACCAGCGCCGGGCGCAGCAGGCCGAGGAGGCCGCCGGCGAGGAGCAGCCGGAGATCGCGCCCGACGGCCCCTACCGCGACGCGCCCGCGCAACCCGAGGGTGCCCTGGACGACCTGCTCACCGCGGTCAAGGAGTCGGGGGCCCGGCGCCTGCGGCCGATCCTGATGACCGCCATGACCACCATCCTCGGTATGACGCCCCTGGCCATGGAGCTCGGCGACGGCTCCGAGGCCTGGTCCCCCATGGCCCGGGCGGTCATCGGCGGCCTGGCCACCTCCACCCTGCTCACCCTGCTGGTGATCCCGACGCTGTATACCGCCATGGAGAGCTTCCGCATCAAGCGCCGGGCCAAGAAGGCAGCGAAGAGGGCGGCGAGGGAGGCGAGCGCGGCGACCGCGAAATCATAAGGGAGACCGCCAGCCGAGCCTGGAATGGAGATTGCGAATGGACCCGCCGCGCCGCCGGTGTCGGCCAGCGCAGGTGGCGGCTTCAAGCTCCAGCCCTGGATGTACCAGGTTGATCCCGCTGGCGGTGATCATCCTCGTCGGGGGGCTCTGGCAGTACGGCATCAATGCGGGCTTGTACCCTACACGCCGGCACAGCTTCTGCACGGTGGTGCGGAAGCCCGCCCTGACCAGCAAGTGCGTGGCTTGCTCACCGAGGAGCTCAGTTGGAGTGCCGAGTGGCAGGCGTGAGTTCTGGGCTGCAACCAGCACGCCCACGACAAGGTGGCGTCGCTGATGGTGGCCCTGGCCCGGGCCACGGCAATGCCGGGCTAGAGGCGCGCCTCTGCCCCTATAGCGGCGCCAGCATGCGGTCCACCCGCAAGCCCCAGGTGTAGTTGCCCTCGATGATGCGGGCGCACCAGCACTGCTGGCATCCCCGCCGGTCCAGCCGGGCGAAGGCCTCGCGGGCTCCCAGGCGAAGCGCGCTGTTTCGCCGGTCGTCCCGGTTCTGCTGGTCGCAGGCGAAGAGCACTCCCTCGGGATCCATGGTGGCAATGATGTGGCCGGCGGCGCAGGGCAGGGCGGTGTCTCGCGGGAAGCGTCGAAAGTGGCGCAGGCTGCTCCAGTGGTTGGCCACCGCCCCGGGGATGGTGCGCTTGAGCTGCTCCACCCGGTCCAGCGCCACCCGCGCCGCGGGAGGGTCCAGCAGGTAACCGTCGCCGGCCTCGCCTTCGGTGGTGTTGTCCAGAAACAGGCTGGCGCCCACGGGCTGGAAGATCACCGCCACGCCCAGAGCGTGAGCCAGGTCGGCGGTGCGGTCCAGCACGTCGTGGTTGTGCCGCCCCACGGTGCAGGTCAGCTCCACGGGCACGCCGGCGTCCTGGGCCGCGCGGACGCCGGCCACCGCCTTGGCGTGCGCGCCCTCTCCCCGCATGGCGTCGTGGCGCTCCGCGGGCCCGTCCATGCTGATCTTGAGCTGCGAGAGCAGCCGCACCGTGGGCAGCCGGCGCGGCACCACGATGCCGTTGCTGTTCATCACCACCTTCACGCCGTGACCCACGAGGTGCTGGACCGCGTCGTGGATCGCGGGGTGGAGCAGGGGCTCGCCCCCGTCGAGGCTGACGTAGCGCGTGCCGAGCGCCAAAAACTCGTCCAGCACCGCGATCATCTGGTGGCGGGTCAGCTCCCGGTCCATGGCGCGGTTGCGGTCGCAGTAGCGACAGCGGAGGTTGCAGCGGTGGGTCACCTCGTAGGTCAAAGAGATGGGTGAGGGCCGCGCGGCGACGCGGGCCAGTACGGCGCGGGCCATGGTTGACGCTTCCATGATTCTACCTCCGGACACACGGGTGACGTGCGGCCTCGCAGAGCGAGCCGCCTCCCACGGGCGCACCGATGGCGTCGCAGCGCGTCACCGGCCGCCCTCAAAAAACGCAATAGCCGAATCAAAGGGGAGCAAGGGGCGTGCCACGGGGCACGGACACGATATGTATGGTGTTAGGGGATCGCCGTCCGGCGATCTGACAGGATCTTGGACACCCTGTGGTGAAGCCTCGCTACTTCTTTTTCTTCTTGTCCTTCTTCTTGGTCGGGACGCGCTCGATGGGGGCAGGGGGGTGGCGGGGGCCGCCGGGCACCGGCGGGGTGGGCGGCCGTTTGCGGCCCTTACGCTTCTTGCTCGGTTTCTTACGGGGCTTTTTCTTGCCGCCCATGGCCTCGGGCGTGTCGGTCCCCGTCAGGGCCAGCACGCAGAGGCCGGCGGTGGATGCGCCGCACCGTTGCAAAAAGGCGCGGCGGTCGCCCTCCACCTGCTCGCTGGTGGGGTAGCGCGGGTCCTCGCTCTGTCCGGGGCGGAATAGACGTTTGCTCATGGGACTGTCCTGTCTGCTGTGTGTCCTGCCATTGTAACGCAGGAGGCATGCTCTTCTTACGCGTCGGGAATAAGTTTTTGTTCCCTGAGCTGTCGCACCACCTCCCGGGCCATGAGGGCGTGGATCGACTCGGTGGGGTGGCAGTTGTCAAAGTACTGCTCCACCCCCGGCTTCAGCGCCCTCTGGATCGCGGGCGCCACGTCGATGATCGGCCCGCCGCCGGGCGGGTAACGCTTGCCGAGGCCCTGCCGCGCGTCGGGATCGGGGAAGGCCTCCACCCGGTTGTGCTCCTCCTCGAAGAAGACGTAGGGCATCATGACGAACCGCGCGTCGGCGCCTTTGGAGGCCCTGGCCATATCCAGGTGGTTTTCCAGGAACTCGTCGATGGAGACGCGGGTCTTGTCGGTCTTCGGGATGTGGAACGCGGGGTCGTCCGACTGCTTCGGTCCGTGCCGCATGCGGCGCATCAGGCAGGCCTGCAGCTGGTACAGCCGCAGGTGGCGCAGCCGCCGATTGAGCCAGAACAGCCTGGCCCGCTCCACGTCGGAGACATGGGCCTTGCCGTTGTCGTTGGCCGCGAAGTAGGGGATCACCAGGTCGGGCTTGTAGGCCAGCACGTCCTCGCGCAGCTGCACCCGCCCCTGGTGGCTGGAGTAGCCCGGCACGCTAAAGTTGAGGCAGCGGTAGGTCTTCTTGCGCCCGGGCAGCTTGTTGAGCAGCAGCTGCACCTGGTGGGGGTAGGCCTCCTGCGCCTTCATCACGACGGCGTCGTCCCGCCCACGCCAGCCGAAGGTGGCGCTGTCGCCCAGAAAGGCGATGCGGAACTCCCCCGCGGGCTTGGTCCGGGGGACCGCCGCCGGGCTCACGTCGCGGAACCCGCTGGCGTTGACCTGCCAGTCGCCGGACCCCGGCTTCAGCTTCCAGAAGCGGTCGTCCACCTGCTGGTTGTGGTGGTCGTAGAGATCCCCCTCGAAGCCGTGCTGAGGCGGGCAGCTGTAGCCCGCCACACGCAAGACGCCCTCGGCCAGGGCCAGAAAGACCACGGGCGCGGTCATGGCGAGCAGCAGCTTTTTTTTGCGTCCGGTCATCTATGCTTCACGTGGGCCTCTCCGCCCGGGTATCCAACTCCAATACCATCTTGTCCCCCTTGACCTCCACCTTCTTGATGCAGGCGAAGGGGCTCGCCTCCAACATCACGGCGGCCTGCTTGTCCCGGGAGGTCTTGAGGTCCACGGTAACGCGGTAGAGGCTCGGGTTGCCGCCCACCTGGGCGTCGAAGCCGAGGTGCCGGGTCATCTCCAGGGCGTTGCGGGTGATCTCCACCGCGTGTTTGTACACCGGGTTTTTGCGGGCGTGGGTGGACGGCGGAGACTTGCGGATCGGCTTGGTGTCCTTGTCCTTTTTGGACCTCGGCTTCGGCTTCTCCGGCTTTTTCTTCGGCTCCGGCTTCTTCTCCGGCTCCGGCTCCGGCTCGGGCTCCGGCTCCGGCTCCGGCTCCGGATCGGGAATCGGATCGGGCACCGGATCCTGCTTCGGCCGCTTCCGGGCCTCCTCCAGCTGTCGCTCCAGCTTCGCGATGCGCTCCTCGGCGGCCACCGAGCGCCGCCAGAAGATCACGGCCAGGCCCGCCGTGAAGGCCATCACACACCCAACGATTGCCAGCAGAAACTCCATCCGTCACCTCCTCTTCTTGGTCCGCGCGGCCACCCTCTGCTGGTGCTCCTCGAACTCCTCGAGGGTCCGTGGCCAGTCTTTCTTCAGCAGCCGTGACAGGGCGCGATCGGCGAAGATGCGCCCCCCGGTTTGACACCCTGGACAGTAGTTGGTCTCGTTGCGTGCGTAGGCGATTCGCTGCACCGGCGCGCCGCAGTCGGGGCACGGCTGCTTGTGGCGGCCGTGCACCGCCATGCCCTCCTTGAAGGCGGTGACCTTCTCGGGGAAGCCGTCGCCCACCTCCTGGCGCAGGCGCTCGGTCCACTCCTGCAACACATCCACGCAGGCCCGGTGCAGGCGCCCCAGCGCCTCGTCGTCCAGCCGGCCGGTGAGGGTCACCGGCGACAGGCGCGCCCGGTGCAGGATCTCGTCCGAGTAGGCGTTGCCGATACCCGACAGCAGCCGCTGGTCGGTGAGCGCCCGCTTGAGCGTGTGGCTCTCCCGGGTCAGCGCCTCGGTGAACTGCTCCTGGTCCGACTCCAACACCTCGAGCCCGCCGCGCTCGAAGGAGGCCAGCGCGGCCTCTCCACGTACAACGTGCAGCGAGGCCCGCTTCCGGGTGCCAGCCTCCGTGAGCAGCAGCGTGCCGCCGGGGAAGTCGAAGGCCGCCTGGCCCACCCGGCCTGGCAGCTTGGCCCCCCGCTTACGCCAGCGCAGGCGGCCGGCGATCATCAAATGGAAGACCAGGAACAGGTCGCCGTCGAGCTCCCAGACCAGGCGTTTGGCCATGCGCCGCAGGCCCGTGACCTCCTTGCCGTGGGCCTCGGACAGCGGCGGGTCCGCCGTGCGCAGCAAAAACGGGCTGGCCAGGCGCACCCCCTCCAGGGGCTGGCACACGATCCGGGGCTCGAGGCACTCCAGGTAGACCACGATGTCGGGGAGCTCGGGCACGGCGTCAGGATCCGCGTTGTCTGCGGGTTACCGGCTCAACCCACCTTGGTGAGGCCGATGTCAATGGTCAGGTCGTAGAGCGCCCCCTTTTCGTCCCGGATCACGGGGTGGGACAGCGCGCTGCGCGCCAGCAGATCGAAGACCTGGGTCTTGACGTGCTGCAGTAGCTCCTGATCGTTGGCGAAGCGCACCTCGCCCTGGGGCGTTTGTAGACTCCACTGGCTCATTTGTTCTCCCCCGCGCCGAGGATGAGGAAGCCCTTCTTCTCCAGGGCTTTGGCCGTCTGCCAGACCTTCTCCATGCCGGCGATGCCGCCGCGCGCGGCCAGGGTCTCAACCTGGGGTAGCTCACCCGGATCCAAAAACACGCCCTTGCACGTGGGGCAGACGTCGATGAGCAGGGGCTCGTTGGGGATGTAACGCGTCTCCACCAGCTCGGTGGAGGAGCAGCGCGGACAGGAGTAGCCCGAGCCGCGGCCACGCGACAGGGCCGAGGCCACGTCGGGCACGTCCTCTCCGGCCTCCACGTAAAACGCCAACTCACCGGCGTCGAACCAGATGCCCTTGCACCCGGAGCAGAAGTCGATTTCGACTCCCTCCATCATGCCGAAGTCGGCCAGAGAGTCCTCACGACACTTGGGGCAAATCATTCAACCCTCCTGAAGGCGATGGTTTCAGCAAGCTTAGTCGCACTGGCGGGTTGTGGCTACCCCTTACCCGTCATTGTTGAGCCGCGACGCTTCCGCTACTCTGGAGCGATGTCCGGTGCCCCCCAGATCCTCGGCAGCGCCCGTAAGTATGCGGCCTACCTGCGCCGTGCCCGGGGCGGGCTGGACTACCTGGTCTTCTTCGTCACCTCGCGCTGCCCGGGGGGCTGCGAGCACTGCTTCAACCGAGAGGCCCTCAACCGGGGCGACGACCTGAGCCTCGAGGAGATCCGGCGCGTGAGCGAGACGGCCGGCCCCCTGGGGGCGCTGCTGCTCTCCGGCGGCGAGCCGTTCATGCGCCGCGAGCTGGTGCAGGTGGTCTCGCAGTTCGTGGAGCGCAACGGCGTGGTGACCTGCGCCGTGCCCACCGCCGGCGTGGACCCGGAGCGGGTGGTGCACGCCACGGCGCGGCTGCTGCGTCGCTGCCCCGACCTGCACCTGGCCGTGGCCCCGTCGGTGGACGGGCCGGAGCCGCTCAACGACGAGCTCCGCTTCCGGGGCAGCTACCGCGGCGCGCGCCAGACCGTGCGTGGCCTGGTGGAGCTGGCGCGAACGCACCCGCGCCTGGAGGTTGTGGTGCACACGGTGCTCTCCCGGCACAACGCCGGGGCGCTGCCGGCGCTGTTGGAGCAGGTGGCCGGCTGGGGTGTGCACGGCCACAGCGTGGAGCTGATCCGGGACCGAGCGCGGCTGCCCCAGCCCGGGGCCTTGCGCCGCCTGCACCGGCTGGTGCTGCGTAACCGCGCCCGCTACCTGAGCTCGCCCGGCGAGCGGGTGGCGATCCTCGGCAGCCTGGCCCTGGCCCAGCGCGCCAAGGAGCGATCCCTGGCCGGACACGACGCCTTCAGCTGCGTGGCCGGGCGCCGGGTGGGCGTGCTGGACGCCGACGGCGGCCTGCGCCCGTGTGAGCTGCTGCCGCCCGTGGGCAACGTGCGCGACTTCGGCTGCGATCTGGCCGCGGCGTGGCAGGCCCTGGCGCTCCGTATCCCCGACCGCTGCCCCGGGTGCACCCACGTCTGCTTCATCAACGCGTCGCTTGCCGCGGACCCGTGGAGCCTGCTGCGCATCCCGGCGGCCTACGCCGCGGAGGTGCTCCTTGATCGCTGACGCCCCGGCCCCGCTGATCAGCGCGCTGATCCCCACCTGCCGCCGCAACGAGACCCTGGCCATGGTGCTGCGCGCTTTTTCGCACCAGACCGCGGCCCGGGGCAGCTTCGAGGTGCTGGTGCTGGAGGACGGGCCGTCGGGCCACGCCCGCGAGACGGCGGCGCGCTTCGGCGCTCGCTACCTGGACGTCGATCACCCGCCGGGACCCGCCGGCGCGCGCAACGCGGGCCTGGACGCGGCCCGGGGGCGGCTGATCCTGATGCTCGGCGACGACATGATCCCGGCCTGCGACCTGGTGCAGCGCCACCTCGAGGCTCACGGCCGCATGCCCGGCGGGGCCGTGCTGGGGCGCGTGGCCTGGCACCCGGCCTGCGACGTCACGCCGCTGATGCTTCATCTGGCCGAGCGCGGCGGGCAGTTCTCCTTTCACCATATCCGCGACCAGGAGCGCTGCGGCTACCGCTTCTTCTACACCTCCAACATCTCCCTGGAGGCGCGCTGGTTCGAGCAAGAGCGCTTCGACCCGGCCTTCCGCCTCCCCTCCACCGAGGACACCGAGCTCGGCTTTCGCCTGCAGCGGCTGGGGCTGGTCATCCGCTACCGCCCCCGCCTGCTGGTCTGGCACCACCACCACCTGGACCAGGGCACCTACCTCGAGCGCCAGGTGCGCGCCGGCCAGGCGGTGCAGTACATGGTGGACAAGCACGACCCGGACCCCGACCCCCGGCGCCGGCTGCTGCCCACCTCCCTGGTGCCCGGCGCCACCGCCGCGGTCATCGCCGCGGGCCACCTGCTCAGCCTGCTGCCGGGCACGCGGCTCAAGTGGTACGGGCTGGTGTTGGGGCACTACGCGCGGGGGGCAGTGCGCGGCGGGGGAAGGTGGTGAAGCTGTAGAAAATCGAATCGATCTTTTCGGGGAGCGCTCAGCGGCGTTCATTTGCGTTGATTGATGTAGGGCGGGGGCTTGTGGTGCTCGCCTTTTGCAAAGGCTCCGCGGTGAGCCACAAGCCAGTCCCCCGCCTCGGCAGTGCGTGGCGGGGGACAAGCCCCCGCCCTACGTTTCACGAAATGATCAAGCAATGGAGCAG
>PVBE012195292.1_pt1 | contig 32654 bp, 27 predicted proteins | sample 1631181 | NCBI WGS metagenome assembly PVBE01 (sample SAMN08397723, study PRJNA350692) | Marine metagenome, whole genome shotgun sequencing project. | isolation source: water | place: Pacific Ocean | collected 2012-04
CGTACAGGTACTCATTGTGCCCAACCCTTAATGGAATATTTAGGCCTTTCAGGGACTATTCGTGCATCTTTTGGATTATATAATACAAGCCAAGAAGTGGACTTGTTTATCGATGCAGTTAAGAAAGCTGTTAATATGTTAGCCTAAATTAGAATACACATGGTCTAGAAATAACTAGTAAATTTTAGCATAGAGGAGAACCTACTTAATAAATTGAACATGACTATACAAGAAAAAGCAAAATTGGTAGTTGATGAATTCTCGATTTTTGATGACTGGATGGATAAATATTCCTTCCTTATTGAATTAGGAAAAGAACTTCCCCTGATTGATGGGAAATATAAAAATGAGACCCACGTAATTTCAGGTTGTCAATCACGAGTTTGGCTGCATGCCGAAGAAAAAAATGGCATAGTTAAATTTACAGCTGATAGTGATGCCGTTATCACAAAAGGAATAATATCTTTATTAATCAGCGTATTATCAGGGAGTTCTCCATCAGAGATTATAACTGCAAATTTTGATTTTCTGGATGAAATAGGCCTGAAATCTCACTTGTCGCCTTCAAGAGCAAACGGTTTAGTTTCGATGATAAAACAAATGCAATTATATGCACGAGCATTGGAATTAAAAAGGAATGCTTAAATGAATACATGTCATAATAACAGTATCTATTCAAATCTTAGCATTATAGCATTCACACATTTAAGCATTTTCGCATTTACTAATACCACAAAAATTAAAAATATGAACATAGAAGAAATACGAAATCTTGAAGCAAAAATAATAGTCATTCTTAAAAATATATTCGATCCTGAAATTCCAGTAAATATATATGAGCTTGGCTTGATTTACGAGATTAAAGTTGAAGAAAATGGTAATGTAAAAATATTAATGACTCTTACGTCACCTAATTGTCCTGTTGCCGAGAGCATGCCTGCTCAGGTAAAAGAAGAAATAGGCTATTTGAGTGATGTTAAGAATGTGAATGTTGAGATTACTTTTGAGCCTCCTTGGGATCATGATATGATGACAGAAGAAGCAAAGCTGGAATTAGGGATGTTGTAATTTGTATGCAATTTATTCTGATCCGTTGAAATGATTGCCCCAAAAACCATAAATTTTAATAAATTTGCTGGCTCATAATTATTGAGACTATGCCAATATTGGGAAGCATTATTAAAAAAGCATTTGAATTGCGTAATCTGCCTGTTGAAAAGCAACGTAGAAAACTCAACCCAGTAACTGCTCAAAAAAGGGAATTGAAAAAGCTTCTCCAAAAATCACAATTTACCGCAATTGGTGAACATTATAAGTTTTCAAAACTGCTTAATACACATAATGTTCAAAAATCATTTGAAAATACTGTTCCTGTTCACGACTATCAATCAATGTACAAACGTTGGTGGTATAGGGCATTAAATGGTGAATCGTATGTTGCATGGCCAGGACGAGTTAGGTATTTTGCACTAAGTTCAGGCACATCCGATGCATCAAGTAAATATATTCCTATTACCAACGAGATGCTACGCGGCATAAAACAGGTAACCCTGAGGCAATTAATTACTATGACGAAATTTGACTTTCCACTCGATTTTTATGAAAAAGGTATCTTGATGATCGGTGGCAGTACTCACTTGCAATACAACGGAACTTATTACAAAGGCGATTTGTCGGGGATAACTGCAGGTAATATTCCATTCTGGTTTCAACATTTTTACAGACCAGGGAGACGTATTTCACGTACTGCCGACTGGGCTACCAAACTTAATGAAATGGTTAAAAAAGCACCTTCTTGGGATATTGGTATTATTGTAGGTGTACCTGCATGGGTTCAGATATTGATGGAGAGAATAATAAGTGAGTACAAGGTGGAAACAATTCATGATATTTGGCCAAACCTTTCCGTTTATGTTCATAGTGGAGTTTCATTTAAACCTTATGTAAAGAGCTTTGAAAAGCTGGTAGCCAAACCCCTAATGTATAATGAATCATACCTAGCATCAGAAGGATACATCGCTTTTCAAAATGGAAAGGATTCATTGGGGATGCAGATGGTACTTGATAATGGAATTTATTACGAATTTGTTCCATTTAACAGAACTAACTTTGATGATGAAGGTAACCTTTGTGAAAACCCTCAAACATTAACAATTGGAGATATTGAAGAAGGTGTTGATTATGCTTTACTTATCTCAACAAATGCTGGTGCATGGCGCTATTTGCTTGGTGATACCATAAAGTTTGTAGATAAAGACAAATGTGAAATAATAATAACGGGTCGGACTAATCATTATATTAGTATTTGTGGTGAACATCTTTCACAGGAGAATATGAATCGTGCAATAGAGTTATTGCAGGAAGACTTGGATATTAAGATAAAAGAGTTCACAATTGCAGGTGTCCGACATGGTAGCCTGTTTGCCCATAGGTGGTATATTGGTACAGATGATCATCTTGAAGGAAACCGCGCTGCGAAAATAATAGATGAACATTTAAAAAATTTAAATGACGATTACCGTGTTGAGCGAATGGAGGCCATAAAAGAAGTTTGGGTAACGGTGCTCCCTTCAAAGGTTTTTTATAATTACATGAAGGAATCAGGGAAGGAAGGTAGTGCTAATAAGTTTCCTCGTGTATTAAAAAACTCACGGATCGATGAGTGGAATGAGTACCTTGAGAGTAATAACCTACTAATTAAAAAACCTATATTGATATAAAAATCTGATATGGCTAATCCCTATCGTAGATTTGCCGACTTATTTGATATTCAACAATAGTCATAAATTTTTATTAATAATGGCGAAATACATTAAGGTACAAAGTTTTAACTATTTTTGGATCATTAATAAAATGGCCTAACGATGGATGTTTTTCTTGAGGGAACAATTCTGGGTTTATCATTAGCTTTTCTTTTTGGCTTTGGTCCTGCATTTTTTGCCCTAATTCAAACCGGAATCTATAGGGGATTTTTTCCTGGAATATTACTAGCATTTGGCATTTTTCTAAACGATCTCGTAATTGTAACAGCATCGCTTTACGGAGCAACAAGCATAACGAGTGGCGCCCAAAATTACAGCTTAATGGGTATTATTGGTGGGGGGCTTTTAATTATTATTGGGATTGTTACTTACTTAAGGAAAACCGACATCAGAGAGATGGAGGATAAACCCGAAATCAAGGCTCCACATCCAATAATATATATAGGTAAAGGTTTTATTTTAAATGCTGTAAATCCTTTTGTATGGATATTTTGGATTAGCATTATCGTAGGTATAACAGCACGTTTCAACGCCGATACTTTTAAACTTATTTTGTTTTTTTCAGGAACATTATCAATTGTTTTGATTACGGATATAATTAAAACTTTTGCCGCTTCTCAGTTTAAGAGGTTTATAACAGATAAATTCCTCATACTGATAAATAAAATTGCCGGAATCGCCATTGCAGGATTTGGCATTTTCATCTTAATCAGGTCAATAATCTCATTTTAGAGAATATTAACTGTTTACTGAATAAATAAACTTAATGTTTACCTTTGTCACGATACAATTGAGATAGAGATCGCAGAAATAATATGGGTGAAATAAAAGAAAATAATAATCAACAAAAAAATATTGTTCTATCAAGGGGATGTTGTACTGTATCCGGCACAGAGAAGGATGACCTTTTTGTTAATCAGCAAAGATGCTGCAAATTAAGTGCTTATGATTGGCTGCCGGATTATAACGATCCTTTATCAAAATCCAGTTATAATTTTGTTGAAGTACGGTTTAAAAATGGACGAAAGGATTTTTTTACCTTCCAGCCAGAAATGACATTAAAGAAAGGTGAAGTTGTTGCTGTCGAAGCATCACCAGGGCATGATATTGGAATAATTACGCTAACTGGTGAATTAGTTAGAATTCAGATGAAGCGTAAACAAGTAGATCCTGACAAAAAAGATCTAAAACGTGTTTTCAGGCATGCAAGAAATACTGATATAGAAAAATGGCTGGAAATAATTGAGCTCGAGAATCCTACAATGCTAAAATCCAGATCTATTGCATTAGATCTCAACCTTGAAATGAAAATTAATGATGTTGAGTACCAGGGCGATAAAACAAAAGCCATTTTTTATTATACAGCAAACGATAGGGTTGACTTTAGAGAATTAATAAGAAAACTTGCAGATGCTTTCAAGGTACGGATCGAGATGAAACAAATCGGCGTTCGCCAGGAAGCAGCTAAAGTTGGAGGAATTGGACCCTGTGGACGTGAGCAATGTTGCTCTTCTTATATGAGTAATTTCACTAGTGTTTCAACTAATTCAGCTCGCATACAACAATTATCACTAAATCCTCAAAAACTTGCAGGCCAGTGTGCTAAGTTAAAATGCTGTATAAATTACGAGGTTGATGATTATATAGATACACTTAACGAATTTCCTGATAGCTCAATACCACTCAATACTAAAAAGGGCAAAGCTTATTACATCAAAAGTGAAGTATTTAAAAAGACTATGTGGTATGCCTACACAGACGATTCTATTAATATGATGGCAATACCCATTGATAAAGTTAAATATATTATAACTCAAAATAAAAAAGGTAAGTTACCATCGGAACTGGAAGAATTTGCCGAAAAAAATACGCAAGTGGATAATATAATAGATGACGGTTATTCAAATGATATTACAAGTTATGTGTGATATTATTTTGACTTTTTTTTCGGAGCTAAATAATAAATATTTCTATTTCCCATTCTTATAACATAGATGTTTAACTTTTTAAGAAAATCAGCAATTACATTTTTGTCTTTAGCCATACTGACGGCAGTTCTTTACTCGTGTACCACCAATACTGTTTTTAACCAAAATGTTATTCTTCCTTCCGAAGGATGGTATAAGAATAACGCTGTTGCTTTTAATGTTAACATTAACGACACTCTTGATACATATGATTTCGGATTAAATATTCGAAATTCGATTAATTACAGGTATAGCAACTTATATATATTTTTAATTACAGAGTTTCCTAACGGTAATATTAGTCGCGATACAATTGAACTTAATCTGGCAAACGACGAAGGAAAATGGCTAGGCAAAGGATGGGGAGATATAAAAGAAAGTAATATTGTTTTAAAGTCTGGCTTATCTTTCCCACTAATAGGTACCTACCGATTTCTCGTTCAGCATGCTATGCGTGTTGATACATTAGTTGGTATTAACAATATAGGATTAAGTATAAATAAGGTGGGAACTCTTAAGTAAAGGTTTTTCGAAAAAGAGTATTTGTGTTATGGCAAATCAAAAATCAGAAAAGAAAAAATTCTTTAACTACATCCTTAAACTATGGCTACTATGGTTTTTATCAATCGCATTGGCTGTAGTTTTTTTCTATGGTATTGTAGGTGAATGGTTTGGTCACATGCCTACGTTTGAAGAATTAGAAAATCCCAAAAGCAACCTTGCTTCGGAAGTTTACTCTTCTAATGGTGAACTACTCGGAACATTTTTTATAGAGAACAGGTCAAACATAAGTTATCGAGATATTTCACCAAACTTAATAAATGCCTTGATCGCTATAGAAGATATTAGGTTTGAGAAACACTCTGGGATAGATGAGAAAGCTTTACTTCGGGTTTTTTATGGAGTAATTACAGGAAATCATAGAGGTGGTGGCAGCACACTTACACAACAATTGGCAAAAAACCTGTTTCCAAGAGGTAGACTTTCTACTCCCCAACTTGTGCTGCGCAAATTTCAAGAGTGGATTACAGCTCTTAAATTAGAAAGATATTATTCCAAAGAAGAGATTATTGCAATGTATCTAAACACAGTTCCATTTGGGCATAATTCTTATGGTATAAAATCTGCTTCGGCAACTTTTTTTGATTGTACTCCTGATTCATTAAATCTACAAGAGGCTGCTCTTATGGCAGGCGTTGTAAATGCACCAACCAGATATAGCCCTATCTCTAATCCTGATCGCTCTTTACGAAGACGTAACTTGGTTCTAAATCAAATGCAAAAATACGGTTTTATCACTCAGGAGGTATATGACTCCGTTAGCAGTTTGCCTCTCGGCGTTTCAAAATATTCAATGCAAGATCACAACCAGGGTTTAGCTACTTATTTACGAGAATATTTGCGCGGTCAGTTAAAGGAGTGGTGTAATTCCCACTTTAAACCTGATGGTACGCCTTATAGTTTATATAAAGATGGGCTGAAAATCTTCACCACCATCGACTCACGCATGCAAGAATATGCAGAAGAAGCAGTACGAGAGCATCTTTCACTTGATATACAACCTGCATTTTACGAGCACTGGGAAGGATTTACAAATGCTCCTTTCGATTTTGATGAAGAAGAAGCTGAAGAATCAGTCGAAAGGATAATGCTTCAGGCAGTTAAAAGAAGTGAAAGATATCGCAAGTTACGTAATGCCGGTGTTAGCCTGGATTCTATATTGGACAACTTTAGTATCCCTACTGAAATGATGGTTTTTAGCTGGCATGGACCAATTGACACAATCATGACACCTTTGGATTCAATCTTATATCATAAATATTTTTTACAAGCCGGATTGCTATCCATGGAATCACATACCGGTTATGTCAGGGCTATGGTTGGTGGTATTGATTATAGTTACTTTAAATTTGATCATGTGGTTCAAGGAAAACGGCAGGTGGGTTCAACTTTTAAACCTTTCCTTTATTCTCTTGCCATGCAAGAAGGTGAATATACACCATGCTATAAAGTTTCAAATATTCAGTATAGTGTTGAACTAGATGACAATACTTTCTGGGCTCCAAGAAACTCTGGAAGTGACCGAATTGGTGAAGAAGTAACCTTAAAATGGGCCTTAGCAAATTCTAACAATTGGATATCAGCATATCTTATTGGCAGGTTCTCACCACAGTCGGTAAGGCAAATGGCCAGAAAGATGGGTGTTAAATCTGATATACCAGCAGTGCCCTCAATAGCTCTGGGCACTCCTGATTTATCACTCTACGAAATGGTAGGAGCAATGAACACATTTGCAAACAAAGGCGTATACGTTAAACCTACATTCGTTACTAAAATTGAAGATAAAAATGGCAACTTATTAGAAAGGTTCGTTCCTGAAAAAACCGAAGCTATGAATGAAGTTACAGCCTACAAAATGCTGAAACTGTTAGAAGGTGTTGTGGAAAGTGGTACTGGTATTAGACTCAGATATAAGTACGGATTTAACCACCCTATTGCCGGAAAAACAGGAACAACTCAAAATCAATCTGATGGATGGTTTATGGGAATCACACCTGATCTTACTTCAGGAGTATGGGTAGGTGCTGAAGATCGTAGTGTGCATTTCAGAACCCTTACCTTAGGGCAAGGAGCTAATATGGCATTGCCAATTTGGGCCCTTTATATGAAAAAGATCTACGCAGATCCCTCATTGGGTATTAGCATGGGTGAATTCGACAAACCTCTAAGAGATGTAATGATTGAATTTGATTGTGAGAAATATGATCGCGAACGTCAAAATGGAATGCTAGACCAAGAAGAAGAAGACGAATTTTAAGTTGAAAAACATCCATTAATAAATACTGTTCTGAAATGATTACAAGAATAGTAGTGCAACTCTTTAGTTTAAAAGTGCATTAAATCAATCCGAATTGTTATCTAATTCAGTCTACTTTATAAAAAAGTTATCTTTGGAGGCTATATTTTTTATACGTTTATTCTTTAATGCATTCTAATTGATCTAACATTTGTCATAACCCTTATGGATATTTCTAAAAAGTATCAATAATACTTTAATAATAAAAATCAATAGTTACAATTAAATATTTTAATATGAAAAAACCTATACGCTCTCTTTTAAAAGTATTAGCATTTGGTTCAATAATGTTATTGACTTTCTCCACATTTGGACAAACAGTTGTGGACAATCCTAATTTAGATCAAGTTCCGCAATGGTATTTGGATCAATCACAAAATATGCGGCAACAGATTTCACAAATTGTGACAATAGATGATTATGATAATACTTATATAGGTATTGATTTAGCAGAAGGTCATATTAGCTCGAACCCGCTTATGCCAGCAGAATTCTTCTGCGCGTTTAATATTAATAAACCTCACTATACAATGGATGGATTAAACTGGGTTAATAGCAGTCCTTCATGGGGAGGTTCAATGAGAGGTGATCCTGTGACTGCATACGACAGTTTAGGGAACCTTTATTATGAAAATATGTACGGATCAAGTATACAAGGTTGTAAGGTAGTAAAATCAACAGATAATGGACAAACCTGGGGACCTTCAGTTATTGCAATTAACGGGAATGATAAAAATTGGATTGCCTGTGACCAAACCGCTGGACCGTATGCTAATTATGTATACACCACAATGACGAATAGTGGTTCGGGTAAATTTATGAGAAGTACTGACCATGGAGAAACATGGGAGAATACTTATAATGCATCAACTCAATCCTTACCTGGAATGATGGTTTGTGTTGGAGCCTATCAGAACATTCAGGGTGGTGCTGTAACTATTGTTACAAATAGGGGCAATGCATTTGCCTCAGTTTATACATTTTACAGATCCCTTGATGGTGGGGCAACTTTTACACTCATGTCAGCTCAAAGTTTTGCAGGGTATGTTGGCAGTGCTGTTAATGGAAGAAATGCTGTTCAAAACATGCGTACAAGACCTTATCCGTTTATTACAGCAGATAATAGTTTTGGTACTTATAGAGGACGTCTTCATTTAGTTTATGCATCAAATGATCCACCGGGTAACGGAAATAAACCTGATATATGGAGTAGATTTTCTGATGATGGTGGTACTACCTGGTCAGATGCACTAAGAGTTAACACAGGCACCTCTCCTACTGAAAGCAATCAGTGGCATCCTGCTACGTGGTGTGATAAAGAAACTGGTAGATTATATGTGCAGTGGATGGATACCAGGGATACCCCAACAAATGACAGTGCGTTGATCTATGCTACCTATTCTGACGATGGTGGACAAAGTTTTCAGGTTAACCAACAAGTCTCAAACGAAAAAATGAAAATCAATTGTAATACATGTGGTGGCGGGGGTACTCCTAGATATGAAGGTGACTACAATGGTATTGTGTCAAACTCCGAAGTTTCAATGTTAACCTGGAGCGACTTTCGGTGGGGTAAATTTTCCAGCTTTATAGGTTATTTCCCTGATTTTGCGATGAGAGCTTACCCAACAACAAAGATGATTTATATGAGTGACACAATTTGGGCAGTAATCCCCGGAGTAAAACTTTATGATAATGAGGCTATTTTTTCTGCAACAATCGAAGATCCCTCTTCAGGTTCATTTACATTAGAGTTTCCAAATGGAAATTCCCTAAACGCATTTCCTGATTCCATACCAATTGTCGTAACTGTTGACCAGGTTCCTGTTGGAGAATATGTAATGGAAATAACAGCAGAGGGGCCAAACGGCACTCCTGTCCATTATCGTGAAGCAATAGTTGACGTTATTTCTGATCCAGTAGCTGAATTTACCGCAAATGAAACAACTATTTGCGCTGGTTCAACTATTGATTTTACAGATGAATCAGTTAGTCCACAAAGTTGGTTATGGACATTTGAAGGTGGTGATCCTGGAACTTCTGTCGAGCAAAATCCTACTGGAATTACTTATGCAAATACTGGGACTTTCAATGTTAGTCTTGAAGTTACAAACCCTGTTGGTAGTGATCTAATTATTAAGGAAGACTTTATCACTGTTAATACAATACCAGAATCTCCCACAGGAGCAAGTTTATCAGTTTGTAAAAATTTATTGATCCCACCTCTTGAGGTAGCAGGTGAGAATATCCTCTGGTATAATAATCCCGCTTTAACTGAAGTAATTTTCGAAGGCAATGTATTTCCCACAGGAAATACTCTTCCAGGCGTGTACCGTTATTACGTAACACAAACAATTGACAATTGTGAGAGTGAAGCTATTGAAATTTCCTTAGAAATTTATGATACTCCTGCAGTAAGTTTTGCGCCATTAGATTCTGTCTGCTTAAATACCGAAGTGTTTAAATTAGAAAATGGACAACCGTTAGGAGGTTCATATTTCGGACCCGGGATTTTTGATGATGTATTATTTGATGCACCATTAGCTGGTATTGGAACTCATATTCTTGGCTACAGATATGCAGATGAAAATCTATGTACTGATACGGCATATCAAAACATAACGGTAAATGACATTCCTCAAGTGAATATTGGAAATGATACATCAATTTGTGGAAATAGAGATATTACTTTAAATGCCACAACACCAAATGCTGCTTCATATTTGTGGACTCCTGGTGATTTCACTACACCAAGTATTACCGTTGATTCAGTTGGAATAGGTTATAATTCACAGGAATTTAGCGTAATTGTTACTGATGAAAATACCTGCTCTGGCATTGATGCTATCACAGTAACATTTATTAATTGTACTGGTATTGAGGATATTGTTGGTCTTGAAAATGTAAGTCTCTATCCAAATCCAAATTATGGAACCTTCAATTTTAGAATTACTTCTTCTAAATCAATTAATATCGACCTTAAGGTATACAATGCCCTGGGTGTTATATATTTAGAGCAAAATAAAATTGTAATTAATGGGGAGTATTCCTCTAGAATTGATCTACAAGACATCAAACCGGGTGTATATTTCATTACTCTGCAGAATGATGAAGGAATATTTGTCAAGAAGTTTTTGGTTAAATAAACTAGACAGGTTTTTACTAATTTTGTTTTAACGGACATAATCAAAAAGAAGAAATAAGTTATCTTTGAGAACTTTTAGTTTTTCTTATTAGGTTGTATTAAATTCAAGTATTGTTAGAGCACTAATGTGTAACTTTACGTAGCCTAACATAAATAGTAATCTAAAAGGATTTCAGTCACAATTTTAACTAATTATAACTAATTATTTAAGAGATGAAAAAACCAAAACACTCTGCTTTTAAAGCATTAGTATTTATGTTGATCGGATTAATAGCATGTCCTGTTTACGGACAAGTTTTTGATGACGATCCAAACTTAGATCAGGTACCTCAATGGTATTTGGATTCAATACAAAAATGGCCAAAGATGGCCTCACAAGTTATTACAATAGATAACTATGATAATTTTTATTTAGGAACGGATTTTGCAGAAGGTCACATTAGTGTCAATCCCCTCGCTCCTACAGAATTTTTCACCGCATTCAACACCGATGGTTCTCATTATACAATGGACGGTCTCGATTGGGATAATAGTAACCCGAATTGGGGTGGTGCTATGCGAGGTGACCCTGTAACTGCATACGATAGCATAGGGAATCTTTATTATGAGAACATGTATGGCTCCAGTATACAAGGCTGCAAGGTGGTAAAATCAACTGATAATGGTCAAACATGGGGACCTGCAGTTATCGCTATTAATGGGAATGATAAAAATTGGATTGCATGTGACCAAACCGCTGGACCATATGCCAACTATGTGTACACCACAATGACTAATAGTGGATCAGGTAGATTTATGAGAAGTACTGACCATGGAGATACATGGCAAAATACTTTTAACGCATCTACACAATCTTTACCTGGCATGATGGTATGTGTTGGTCCAGATCAAAATATTCAAGGGGGGGCTGTCTACGTTGTTACAAACAGCGGAAGCGCTTTTGCTTCCACCTATACTTTTTATGAATCAAACGATGGTGGATCGACATTCTCACTCAGATCATCACAAAACTTTGCCGGATATGTTGGTTCCAATGTCAATGGGAGAAATTCGGTAGAAAATATGCGCACAAGACCTTATCCGTTTATTACTGCAGATAATAGTTTTGGTACACATAGAGGGAGACTGCATTTGGTTTATGCCTCGAATGATCCTCCTGGAAACGGAAATAGACCAGATATTTGGGCCAGATATTCAGATGATAGAGGAACAACATGGTCGAGTGCGAAAAGAGTAAACACAGGGTTTAGCCCTCAGGCGAGCCATCAATGGCATCCTGCTACATGGTGTGATAAAGAAACCGGAAGATTATATATACAGTGGATGGATACCAGGAATACACCTACTAATGATAGTGCATTGATTTACGCTACATATTCTGATGATGGCGGACAAACTTTCAAGAGTAGTCAAAAAGTATCTAACGAAAAAATGAAAATTAATTGCAATTCTTGTGGTGGTGGTGGTACACCAAGATACCAGGGAGACTACACAGGTATTACTTCAAATTCTGACGTTTCTTGCCTAACATGGAGCGACTTTCGTTGGGGTAGTTTCGCCAGTTTTACAACTTATTTTCCCGACTTTGCCATGAGAGTTTCTCCTACAAATCCAATGATATCATATCGCGATACTATTTGGGCTGAAGTACCAACAGTAAAACTTTATTCTAATGAAGCTATCTTTACCGCAACAATCGCTGATCCTTCTTCAGGCACCTTTACAATTGAATATCCTAATGGTAACTCTATTTCTTCATTTCCAGGTTCTCTACCGATTGTAATTACAGCTGATCAGGTTCCTGTGGGAGATTATTTGATGACAATTAGAGGGGAAGGGCCAAATGGCACTCCTGTTCACTCACGTGAAGCTACAATTACGGTTATCCCTTTACAACCTCCAACTGCTGAGTTTAGTGTTAGTGATACAATTACTTGTCAGGACGGCGCTCTTGACTTTACGGACGAATCTACTAATGGTCCACATAGTTGGTTATGGACATTTGAAGGTGGCGATCCTGCAACTTCAACTGAACAAAATCCAACAGGAATTAGTTATAATACAGGAGGCTCTTTTGATGTCAGCCTTGAAGTAACAAATCCTGCCGGCAGCGACCTTATTACAAAGGATAAATTCATCACTGTTAATGCAATACCCGAATCCCCTACTGGAGAAAGCTTGTCTGTATGTAAAAATGTGGAAATTCCACCTCTTGAGGCCGAAGGCATTAACATACTATGGTATAGTGATCCCGAATTAACTGAGCTAGTTTTCGCTGGTAATATCTTTAATACTGGTGATACTCTCCCTGGTGATTATCTTTATTTTGCAACACAAACAATTGATGGATGTGAGAGTGAAGCCATAGAAATTACATTGACTATATATGAAACTCCTAACGTAAGTTTTATTCCTCTGGATCCAGTGTGCCTTAATACAGAGGTATTTGAATTAGAAAATGGAGAACCAGCAGGAGGCTCATATTTTGGCACTGGTATTATAGATGAAACATTATTTGACGCTTCAATAGCTGGAGCAGGAACTCATAATCTTGGGTACCGCTATGCTGATGAAAACCTTTGTGCAGACACAGCATATCAAAATATAACAGTATTGACGCTACCTGAAGTTACCCTTGATCCATTTGCTTCTGTTTGTCTAAATACTCCACCATTTGAATTAACAGGAGGTCTGCCTCTAGGTGGCTGGTATAGTGGAGATGGTGTTATAATTGATAATATGTACGATCCTGAACTTGCAGGTTCCGGTGATCATGAAATATCTTACACCGTTATCGACGAAAATGAATGTTCAAATTCAGCCTCGCAAACTATTACAGTTTTTGAAGTGCCACAGGTAAATATCGGAAATGATACTTCACTATGCGGAAGTAAAAATATTACACTGAACGCTACAATACCAAACGCTGCTTCATATCTATGGATTCCTGGAGATTTCACTACATCTTCCATCACCGTGGATTCAACTGGAATAGGTTATAATTCGCAGGAATTTAGTGTACTTGTTACTGATGAAAATAATTGTACCGGTACCGATGCTGTAACTGTTACATTTATTAATTGTACTGGTATTGAAGATATTGTTGGTCTTGAAAACGTAAGTCTCTATCCAAATCCAAATGACGGAACCTTCAATTTTAGGATTATTTCTTCTAAATCAATTAATATCGATCTTAAGGTATACAATGCCTTAGGTGTTATATATTTAGAGCAAAATCAAATTGTAATAAATGGAGAGTATTCCTCTAGAATTAATCTACAAGACATCAAACCCGGAGTATACTTTATTACTCTCCAGAATGATGATGGAATATTTGTTAAGAAGTTTTTGGTTAGATAATTGACTTAATTCTCTTAACAATTTAAATTTTTATGAAGGCCCGAAACCAAGTTTCGGGTTTTTTCATTATACGAATCAACTCTTGGATATAGTTTCGGCTTAGATTGATAAATATATTTGTAGTTTTGAGATAAATTAATTTCAACAAATCGTTAAGGAAATAGTGACTAAACAATCTTTTTCTATTTGGGTAACTGTGTTATTCGCTTTCATTTGTTTTGGTTGTCAATCATTGGCTGCGCAAAAAGTGAGTGATCCTGATACAACAATAAATATTAGCCCAAAAGATTCATCAAGCATTAATATTGAGGAGGTTGTAATTACCGGGACTAGGGTCTCAAAAAAAATAATCGACATTCCATATCCTGTTACACGAATAAACTTTGTCGATTACAAATACGACAAAAAAATTGGAGTTGATGATGTGCTATCATCAGTCCCGGGTATGTTTATACAATCCAGATATGGCAACCATGATGTAAGGATATCTATAAGGGGATTTGGCAGTAAATCGAATTCCGGAATCAGGGGGGTTAGAATACTGTTGGATGACATACCTGAATCAGAACCCGATGGCCAAACCAGAATCGAAGCAATTGATTTTCAGGCTATAAGCAGGATTGAGATTGCAAAAGGCAATTTGTCATCATTGTACACAAACGCCCCGGGTGGGGTTATAAATTTTATCAATGATATTGATTTTATGAGATCATTTGGTGTTCAATTTAATCAATTTGGCTCATTCGGATTACGACGAAACGGGATTAAATTAGGTTTAAGAACTGAGAATTATGGTCTGCTGGGTGCGTATAGTAACCATCACTATGATGGGTATAGGCCACACAACAGTGAGCATTGGAATATTGTAAACTCAGTAGTAGAAACCTCTCCATCCGAAAATACAAGTCTTAAAATACTCTTCTATTTTGCTGATGGGCTTATCAAACTCCCAGGAGCATTAACCAAAGAAGAATTTGAAGCAGATCCATTTCAGGCTGATCAGCGATTCATAGACCGGGATGTGAAGCGATTGTCAACTAAGGGTCGTCTTGGTTTAAGGTTCACCTCTAAATTTGGGCGTAATTTAAATAATGAGTTTGAACTCACTGCTTATAGTACAATCAAATATTTCGAACGGACTTCAAGAGAATACCGTATAATTAACAGGTATGGTCTTGGATTACGGGTAAGATATTTAAACAAATCAAAAGTAATGGGCAGAGTCAATGAATTGTTAATAGGAAGCGACTTATTATTTCAGCCTGCAAGAACGGAATATTATACGAATATAAACGGGAATAAAGGAGACCAAATAATTCAATTGTTAGATGAAAAGATTTATAATAATGGTTTCTATATTTCGAACAACTATGAAATAACAAAAGATGGTTTGTATCTATTGCTGGCTGGTAGATACGATTACATTAATTTCAAATTACAAGAAGAAACCTTACCCTCCCGAAACGATAATAGGAATTTTAATGCCTTCGTCCCAAAGATTGCCCTGAATTACAAATTGTCAAAGTGGATTTCAGTTTACACATCTTATAGTTTAAGTTATGACAGTCCGGCTAAGAACGAATTGGAGAGTTTTGATCCTACTAAACTTTATAATCATGACCTAAAAGCCCAGGAAACTAAGAGTTTTGAAGTGGGGATTAAGGGGAATATACTTAACTCTGAAGCTGAATTTTTTAGGCATCTGCTGTTCGAAGCTACTTTCTTCAATTTGAATATTGATAATGAAGTGGTTCCCTATGAAGTTTATAGTGAAGTATTTTTCAGGAATGCAGCAAAAACAAATCGAAGGGGCATTGAATTAGGATCACGGGTTGAATTATATAAAGACCTAAAATTTACATTTGCTTACACATTTTCTGATTTCATTTATGGGAAATATTCAGCCATTACAATTGAAATCGATTCAGCTGGAAACATCATAGAACATGAGAAAGATTTTTCGGGAAACATAGTACCTAGTGTTCCAAAAAATAATCTCTTTCTAGCATTGTCATATTCACATCCCATAACTAAAAATGTTGTTGGATTTGCAAAATTTAGCTTTTCGGGCATAAGCGGACTTTGGGTAAATGATGCTAATACCGACAAAACCAAGTCATATCAATTACTAAATTCAGTTTTAGGGTTAGATATGAAATTTGGCAAATTAAATATAATGATGTCGGGAGGAATGAATAATATGTTGGATGAAGTTTACGTAGGTTTTACAAATACTAATTCTGCAAAGAAAAGATTCTACGAAGCCGGTGAACCAAGAAATTATTTTGTTTCACTAAATATTGGATATAGATTTTGAAATAGGTAACTTTTATTGTTAAGCAAAACAATTCATATTAATCACAACATGAGGCAATTGGCAAAAAATCTCATAATATTATTATTTATCGTATTGGCTATTATCACCAATATTACAGCTCAAAATAATCAGTACGATTACAATATGCTAACTATTGGAGAGAACTACAGAATTTACCCAAGTAATGTAACACAAACTGAAGTATTTATTGTAAAAAGTCCGATAGATGAGAATGTATTATTTTCATCATGCAACACATTAACCTTTATTCCTTTTTTTATTAGCGAAGGAATCTTTGTAAGTGAAAATGGGGGAAATACATGGCAGGGAAATGACACATGTACAGGCAATCCAATGCTGTTCCATGGTGGTGATCCTGGTATTGCAATCGACAAAAATGGCCGTTTTATACTTACACGATTAGGAAGATCTCCTTTTGTAGGGTTATATTCTCACTATTCTTTGGATAACGGTAATACCTGGTCTGGGCAAAGTGTTATATCGACAGATGATCTTGAACGGGCAGCTGTTATTTCAGATGCCAGTACTTCCAGCACTCATTATGGACGTACTTATGCCACATGGGTTAAGTTTGCAACTCCTTTTCCAATGATGTTTTCATACACAGATGATGGAGCTGAGACATGGAGTACTCCACAGCAAATAAATTCACCAACTAACAGGTGTGCAGGTGGAGATATTGATGTAGCGGTAAACGGAGATCTCGTTATATGCTGGGCTGGTGTTACCGAATTTTCTCCTTTTAAGGAGATTTATGTGGGTTTCGCTTCTTCCTCCAACGGAGGTCTAAACTGGACAGTATCAGAAAATGCATTTGACATTAATGGAATAACCGGGTTACTTCCAAACAAGGGAAATATAAGGGTGAATGGTTTGCCAGGAATCGCTGTGGACAATAGTGGTGGAGAAAGAAATGGCTGGATTTATATAGTAACAGGACAAAAAGACAAACCACCTGCAGGTTCTGACCCTGATATTATATTAAATCGTTCAACCGACAGTGGTGTAACATGGTCAGATGCAATACGGGTTAATCAGGATGCATTAGATAATGGCAAAACCCAATATTTCCCAACAGTTCATGTAGATAAATTTGGCGCAGTTGATATTATATTTTATGATGACAGGTACACAACTGATGATTCAACTGGTGTTACTCTTGCACGCTCAACAGATGGTGGCGATAATTGGAAAGAATTTGAAATTAGTGATCATAACTTTAAACCAATTCCAATTGGTGGGCTAGGTCAAGGTTATCAAGGTGATAATATTGATATCACTTCTACAACAACAAAACTTTGGCCTGTCTGGATGGGTAACTCAACAGGCATCTATCAAATATGGACAGTTCCTATTAATTACTCATCTGTTGATGCGATTAATGAAGAAGCTCAACTTAGTTTTGAATTAGAACAAAACTTCCCAAATCCTTTTAGTACCTCAACTACTATAAGCTTCTATGTTCCTAAATACAGTTTTGTTTCATTAAAGGTTATGGATGCGATGGGGACTGAAATACTAGAGCTTGTAAACGAATATAAATTACCAGGCCACTATGAAGTAAACTATAATTCAGATGATTCGCAAGCAAACAGCGGAGTATATTTTTATCGACTGGAAGCAGGGAGTTTCACTAAAACAAGAGGAATGATATTATCGCATTAAGACTAACTGTTTGGTCCCAACAATCTTTTCACCAACGCTTAACTGATAATAGTATATCCCGTTAGGAAAACCTGCGACATTAAATGTTATAGTATTTTTTCCTAAAATGATCTTTTGTGGAATAAGCGAAGTAACCTTAACTCCATAAATGTCAAAAATTGTTAATTGCATTGGGTGGTTAATGTAATGGTCATTAATAATACTAAAAGAGATTGTCGTATTATCTTTAAAGGGATTAGGAAAATTTTGGTGAAGGATTATCTCCTTCAAAAATTCATTATTGTTTTCAACTCCAACAGGTGTAGCTGGTTTAAATTTAAGCACAGCTCCTTCACTACCTACAGCAAACCCATGTAACGAATCAGTGAATGTGATATCATAAATAGCCGTAGATTCCGGAGTTGGTATTTCCAACCAGGTTGATCCTGAATCAACACTATAAATAAATTTCCTCTGAGGGCCCAAAGGAGCCCACGCTTCAGTATCGTTTACAAAATCAATATCATATGCAATGCCTTGCATACCAAGCTCTTCATATTCCCAGTTTGGCCCACCGTCAAACGTACGGATCAAACCAACGCCATAACCAAAATCGGGATCACCACCAGCTCCTATCACTCGAAGAGAATCAAAGATGTATAAGTTGTGTACCTCATCAGCAGGAGCATCTGAAGCATCAATAGCATACCACTTTTCACCACCATTATTTGTATGCCAGGTAACACCAGCAATATCAAACATACCTCCACATGCATATCCATATTGTTCATTGTAGAACTTAATATCCAATACAGGGAAGAATGCAAGTGTACTGGTATCAACCTCAGCTTGCTGCCACAAATTACCTCCGTCAGAAGTGCTAACAAGTGCATGCGGAATACCGCCCATCCATCCAACAAGTGAATCCAAAAAGAAAATACATGTCATGAAAATATTCTCAACAGGGTAAGTTTCACCAATCCAATCAATACCTCCATTAGTAGTTTTGAGCAACAAAGTTCCATAAGGCGGTGTTGAATAATTGAATGAAGATGCCCATCCCAACTGGCTGTTAAGAAAAAAAACATCAACAATATCATTCGCTGTATTACTTTCTTGTATCATCCAGTTACCTCCACCATCCATAGTATGCACTATGATTCCAGAATCTCCAACAGCCCATCCGGTTAAACTGTCTGTGAAATAAACAGATCTTAAAAATTGCTGTGTTGGAACTTCGATTTGTTCCCAGCTACCCTGAGCAAAACAATAGGTTTGAACTTGAAGGAAAATAATAAATAGTAATATTTTGAAGACAGCTTTATTCAATGTTGAAAATTGTTATTGTGATTTTAATCCAATCAAATGCAAAATTAATAAAGTAGCATATCAAAAAACAATATAGTGTCATTTCGTCCTTTATGCTATGAATTTCCTATTTTTGGATTATAAATCACAAATAGCCAAATAAAATGAAAAAAATTATCGTATTACTCATTATTGTTTTTGCATGCTACATAGGATACTCGCAGATATATGTTGGTGATATTAACATAAATAAGAGAAAAGGCACCAATTATGTAGAGTTGGTTGGCATTACCAAAAACTTCGAAACGTTAGTTCATGTGGATTATGGCCAGGCAAAACCCAAAGCACAAGAAATTATAGATAAAGATGGGGCAATTGCCCGATCAGCAAGTATTATTTCTGCCTTGAACCTCATGACTAAAAACGGTTGGGAATTTGTAAATAGTTATGGTTATGGCACCAATGATGAGAATGTTGTTAGATACTTGTTAAAGAAAAAGGAGAAGTAACTTCATATTATTTTCTGCTAAAACCGCTTTATAAGATTAAGATATAGTCTGTTGTAGTTATTCTTGGTCTCGAAAATACCTTTGTAAGCAATAGACAACGACAGTTTTTTCATGTTAGTATGCATCAAATATTAGGCGTTGTAATATACAACTTTAAAACTAAATGTTAGGTGTTTGTCTCATCAGGATCATTCATAATAAAGACGATGAACCATTATAAGACTGCGGAAAATTAGTGTTTGAGTTATGGACCTTACATTTTTAACTCCAATGAAGGATCCCAAAAGTACTTGTCAAAATCTATAATTTTATTTTCCTCAACAATCAACCCTTCACTCCTAAGCAAGTCAGCCATAATATCCTTGCCGCCAAAATGTTGTTTTCCGGTAAGTAATCCATTTCTATTTACAACTCTATGAGCGGGTAGATTTTGAGGTAAGTTTTTAGATGAATTCATTGCCCAGCCAACCATACGTGCCGATCCTTTACTTCCTAGATATTCTGCAATAGCACCATAGGAAGTAACTTTTCCAAAAGGAATTTGAAGAGCTACATCATATACTTGTTGAAAGAAACCTTTTTCCATTTTCAAATTAGTTATAAAGGTATTAACTTAAACTTCAAATACTTAATTTTTGTTCCACGATTAAGCCACTTTTTTTCATAGAACGTTTGAATTTGAGTAAGGGCTTTATCATTTTCTTCTCCATAAACATCATATGTAGTATATAATAAGTCATGGCCGTGATCTCTAATCACATCCATCGTGTATTCAAAAAAAATAATATTATCTGTCTTTAAATGAATAACTCCATCAGTTTTTAAGATCTTGTAATATCTATTCAGAAACTGAGGTGATGTCAATCTCCTTTTTTCTTTAATTCTACTAGGATGAGGATCAGGGAAGGTAATCCATATTTCTGATACTTCGTTGTTACCAAAAAAATATTCAATGAGGTTAATTCTTGAACGGATAAATGCTACATTTTTTAAACTTCTGTCATCTGATGTAACCAATCCACGCCAGATACGAGCTCCCTTAATATCTATACCAATAAAATTATTAGCTGGAAACATTTGTGCCAATCCTGTCGTATATTCTCCTTTTCCACATCCTAACTCAATTATCAGGTTATTGTTATTCTTGAAAAAATTACTTGTCCAGTTATCTCTTAGCTCAAATCCATCAATAACATCTTCGTATGCCAATTGAAACATATTGTCGAAAGTTTCATTTTCGGCAAAACGATAAAGCTTATTTTTTTTACTCACTTTAGGGAAAAATTTAGCCTATTTTACAAGTAGCCAGGCCTGTGGATTTTCTTCGTTACGAATTGCCATAAGGTTGTTTTCAGCTGAAACGCGATTGTTAAATTTCATAATGGCAACTCTGAACATTCCGTACTTGTTTGTATCAGCAATTAATGCACTATATCCTTTATTATTGAGCTTGGTTACCAATCGCTTGGCGTTTGTTTCATTTGAAAATGAACCGGCAATTATAAAGAACCTATCTGTGGTAAGAACTTTCTCGACAGGAATCTTTTCTATATTCTTGGCAACCTCAACATTTTCTTTTGGACTGGAATTATCAACAAACTCCTCAATTATTTCATCATCCAGTATTAAAGGCTGTTCACTATTGTCTTCGTTTAAATTTTCTTCTTCAGTAATGTCAACTATTTCAGTATTTAACTGATTTGCAGGATTAGCATCTTCTTCTATTGTCGTAGTGTCTTCTTTCTTAAGAAAAAATGGGAAAAATGAAGCTGTACTTCGGCTCAATTCAGCTACGTGGCTTGAATTGATATTCTCTGACAAATAATCATTTACGCTTGAATAGAAAAATGGAATATGTGATGAATATTTATCAAAATAAATTTGCAAAGCTTCTCTTTGCATATACATATAGCCGACTCCCATTGCCAAAACAACTACTAATAAAAAGGTTAATTGGTTAGTAAGCGCTGATTTCCTTCTCTTAGCATGCATCTTCCTCCCACCATCCAGTTTAACCTTCTTTTCAATTTTAATTTTTCTATCCTTTGGTTTTTTTCTAGTACTACTTTTGTCAAATGCTGACTTTACAACTTTTCTGACTTTTTCCTCATCTGTTTCTCTTCTTATAGCAGGAGAAACTACACTGCTCAATCCAAATGAATTTGAGTTAAAATTAACTCTAATATCCTGTGCAAACACAATATTTTTGTCACCATCATAATAAAGGGAACCAATATTTTGAAATTTGATTCTCCTTCCCGTTTCTAATGCATTATGACATTGAAAAACAAACTGGTCAACTTTTTGTTTTGCGGTTTTATAACCTATTTGCTCTTGTTGTGCAATATGATTTACAAGTAAGCCGTCGTTGGTTCTTAAATAGACATTAAAATGTATTTTACGGAACGGAGGTGAAAAGCTATACGTAACTTCATTGATTGATACTGGGTTATCATTAGTTAGAAATCCTCCTAAACCTGGAATAACTACGCATTCATAATCATACAATAAATCACCAATATACTTTGCTATCTTCATCTCACAAAACTTCTATTCCGAACCTGCTAAACTAAACAATATGATCGTTAATATCAAGAAATATTTTCAAGTTTTTGTAAGTCATCAACTGTGTCAATAGCAACACTTTCATAATCAGTAATATCAACAGAAATGGAAATACCATTTTCAAGCCACCGGAGTTGTTCTAGTTTTTCTGCTTGTTCAAGTTGTCCGACTGGCATTATAGCAATCGCTTTAAGGACGCTTGTTCTATAGCTGTATATTCCAATGTGCTTAAAGAAGATGAAATTATTCAACCAACTGTCTTGATCAATACCACGAAGTACTGGTATTGCATGCCTACTAAAATATAATGCATTGTAATCATTTCCTATTACAACCTTTACAACATTTGGGTCGAACAATTCATCGTTAGAGCTTACTTTTTTAGCAAGTGTACCTATTTGAACATTGCTGTTGTCGAAAAGAGCTACAACACTATCAATTTGTTCAGGATTAATATTTGGTTCGTCACCTTGTATATTCACTGCTATATCATAATTTTCACCTTTTTTTTCCAGCAATGAGATTATTTCGTTACAGCGTGATGTGCCATTGGTATGGTTTATATCAGTCATCAACACTTCTCCTCCAAAACTTTTAACATGATTATAAATCCGATCATCGTCCGTTGCTACAATAACTTTTGATAGATATATTGATTTCACGGATTGTTCATAAACTCTTTGTATCATGGTTTTACCCTTAATTTCCACTAAAGGTTTCCCCGGAAAACGGGTAGACGCATACCTGGATGGAATTATACCAATGCTTTTCATTTGTGGTAGTTTGTTTTCAACTAAGAGTTAGAAAATAAGTATCAAAATTCAGGACAGATATTAAACTGTATTCTAATTAAAATAGTCCATGAACTTCAGCATTTACTTTTTCAATAACAATGCTTAGATCTTCAGGGGAGTTAAAATCCAAATCATCTACGTTAACTATGAGGACCTTACCCGAAACATATCCCTGCATCCAAGCTTCATATCTTTCATTAAGGAGTTTTAAATAATCAAGCCTTATTGACTCCTCATAATCACGTCCTCTGGATTGAATTTGTTTAACAAGTGTTGATACAGATGCCCTTAAATAAATCAATAAATCAGGTGGTTGGATAAATGAATTCATCAACTCGAACAGAGAACTGTAGTTATCAAAATCTCTTGTGGACATTAAATTCATTGTATGTAGATTAGGAGCGAAAATATAAGCGTCTTCATATATTGTCCTATCCTGAATAATATTTTTCCCGCTTTTTCTAATATCTACAACCTGTCTGAACCTTGAATTTAGAAAATACACTTGCAAATTAAAAGACCATCTTTGCATATCCTCATAGAAGCTATGGAGATAAGGATTATTTTCGACGTCTTCGTAATGCGGCTTCCAGCCAAAATGTTTGGCCAAGAGCTTTGTAAGTGTTGTTTTACCTGAACCGATATTACCAGCTATTGCTACGTGCATGTATTATTATTTTTTACGAAAGTATACAATTTGTTATTAAAATTTATAAAAACAATTACACATTAAGTATCTCATTAACATATTCACGACTTCCCGATAATCGGGGAACCTTATTTTGTCCGCCTAATTTATTGCGTTTCTTCATCCATTTGTAAAATGTATTCTTTTTCAGATTTACAATTATGGGTTGTTTAAGTACGAGATTGTGATATCGCTTTGCCTCATAATCAGAATTAAGAGATTTCAATGCATTATCAAATGCTTCATTAAAAAAGTCATTGTCTTCCGGTTTCTTCTCAAATTCTATCAACCATTGATGTACTACCTCATCATTTTCAAACAATGGGGCTGCTGTATACTCATTGATTATGGCGCCAGTTTTTGAACAAGCTATAGATAGAGCTTTTTCAGCATTATCTATTATTAACTCCTCGCCAACTGCATTTATATAGTTTTTTACCCTCCCAGTTATACGTATTCTAAACGGGCTTTTACTTGTGAACATAACTGTATCGCCAATCATATATCGCCAAAGACCTGCATTGGTACTTATAATTAAAGCATAGTTAACACCGATAATTACATCAGCCAATTGCACAGTTTCCTGCTTACCTAAATCTATACTGCTAACAGGTAAGAATTCATAGTAGATACCATAGTCAAGCATTAAAAGCAGATCAGTGCTATTTTTCTGATCCTGAATAGCAAAGAAACCTTCCGTAGCATTATAAGTATTAGAATACGCAATTTTTTCGTGCGAAAGAATGCTACTGTACTGTTCACGATATGGTTCAAAGTTTATCCCGCCATGGAAAAATACCTCTAAGTTAGGCCAAATCTCATGTAAATTTTCCTTACCTGATTTTTTAAGTATCTTGCGTAGCAGTACAAGCATCCATGATGGTACACCTGAAATACTTCTTACATCATGACCCATGGTTGACTCAGCCATTAGTTCAAGTTTGTTCTCCCATTCATCCATTAAAGCAATGGTTAATGAAGGAGTCCGTTTAAACTGAGCCCAAAAAGGTAAGTTGTGCATTAATATTGCAGATAAATCACCTTCTATATAAGTTGTGTGACTAACTTCAAGTATATTCCTGCTTCCTCCCATTACAAGACTCTTTCCTTCAAAAAGTTCTGAGTCTGGATATAAATTGAAATAAAGGGCTAACATATCTTTACCCCCCTTATAGTGGCATTCTTCAAGAGCTGAGGGACTTACCGGAATAAATTTACTTCTGCCTGCGGTTGTTCCAGACGATTTTGCAAACCATGTAATTTCTTCAGGCCAAAATACATTTTGTTCACCTTTGCGCAATCTATCGATAAATGGCTTCAGGTCTTCATATGAGCTAATTGGTACTCTGCTTTGAAATTTACTCAATGAGTTTATGGTTTTATAACCATACTGCTTACCCCACTCTGTATCGCGTGCTGCATTTATAAGCTTCTTAAATACATCATTCTGCACTTCAATAGGATACTTGCTGAAAAGTTCGATTTGATGAATTCGTTTTTTAATCCACCAGTTAAGTATTGAATTTACAAAAGCCATATCTATCCTTTTTACTAAAAGGGCTGTCAAAAATAAAGAAAATTGTAAGGATTTACATTTTATTTTTTGTTAATTTCGTTTAAGGAACCGATAAGAAATGGGCTGAGAGCGAATTAGGAAAAGGTAGTAGTTTCTATCTTAGAATTTTAGGAAGGCCATGTTCAGACATTAATAGAAAACTATAAATATTGGATGGCACTTGAAATTGAAAAAAAGTTTTTGGTGAAAGGTAACTTTAAACTAAAAGCGACTGACAAAACAAGGATTACTCAGGGTTACTTATCATCTGATCAAAAGAGGACTGTAAGAGTTCGAATTACAGGTAACAAAGGATATTTAACTATTAAGAGCAGTCTAAACCAAACAAGTGTTAGTCGATTTGAATGGGAAAAGGAAATTCCTATTAAGGATGCTAAGGAACTACTTAAGATTTGTGAACCTGGTATAATAAATAAAACCCGATTTATTGTACCGGAAAAAACAGGATTAAAATTTGAAGTGGATGAATTCCACGATGATAATGAAGGTTTAACTATTGCTGAGATCGAATTACCTACGGAAGAATATATATTTGAGAAGCCAGTTTGGCTAGGTAAAGAAGTAACTAATGACTCCAGATATTATAATTCAGTGCTAATAAATAATCCTTATACAAAGTGGTAATAAATATTTTATGTAACGGTCTGGCACACTGATCTAAAGATTAACTAAGAACATCATCTTTAATCGGGTTACAGGCCAGATTAACTCCCTGTGGTCGTTTATCTGCTAAGAGGAGGGCTTTTACCTGAGCAAGCAAAATATCATCTTATTTAATCAAACAATTAAATCAAAATATTCGCCTAAATACAACATATTATGCTGCATTTTGCTATAATCTACTAACATATGTCTTATTATAAATAAACATGATTTTTTTTGAAATACCGGATAATGTACTTATATTTGTTTTTTATGCCGCTTTTGGCAGTAAAATATTATGTTAGATGCCAATGAACTGGGAGGCACTAGGTGCTATTGGAGATTTAGTTGCAGGGGTGGCTATTGTTATCACCTTAGTGTTTCTCGCATTTCAAACTCGTTCAAATACAGCTGCTATTCGTGCTCATGCAGTACAAGATCTCCTCTTAAAGTCGGCTGACATCTATATTGCCACTATTTCAGATAACAATCTTATGGAGATCTTTGGAGAGAAACTTCCGAACGGCGTGCCCCTAACACCTACCGAGCAAGCAAAGGTATGGAGGATGCTCCACGGCATCCTCACGAATCTCCAATTCGGGTTCGTGCAACACGGTGTAATTAGCATCTTTGTTTCATCAAATTTTCGCAACTAAGAATCATCACTATAAGGAAATAAAAAACCTTCATCTTAGAGGTTCCAAATACAAAAAAGATGAAGGTAACAATGAAACACCTAAAAAAGGTATTTATGTGGTATAAAGTTAAAGAATTATCAGAAACAGGATTAAATAAATCTCAGATTGCTCGAGAATTAGGAATTTACCGAGCCACAGTTCGTAGATATCTTGGGATGGAAGAAGAAGAATTTCATAAATGGCTTGAACAACCCAGACATTTTCCTGCTAAACTTGCCGGTTATCATGATTTTATCAAGAATCAGCTAATGCAACAGTCCTTTCTTTCAGCAGCTCAAATAGAAGATAGACTAAAAGAACACTTTCCCGGAAAAATCAATGTACACTCAAAAACAATATACAACTTTGTGCAACAGATTAGGAGAGATAACAACTTGCCAAAGCCCAAAAAAGATACTGACAGGGCTTTTCAAAAGTTAGCTGATACGGATTATGGGGCTCAAGCTCAGGTTGATTTTGGAGAGTTTAATATACAAACCAACACGGGGACTCGAATAAAGGTGTATTTCTTCGCGATGGTTCTATCACGTTCAAGACAGAAATTTGTTTGGTTCTCAACAGTTCCTTTTACAAGTACAATTGCGATAGAAGCTCACCAAAAAGCATTCCTGTACTATCAGGGAGTTCCAAAACAAATAATTTATGATCAAGATAAGGTCTTCTTGAAGGATGAGAATCTTGGAGATTTTATTCTGACCAAAGAATTTGGAAGGTTCGTTGAAAGTGAACCATTTAGTCCCATATTTTGCAGAAAATCAGATCCTCAATCGAAAGGTAAGATAGAAAATGTAGTAGGTTATGTAAAGAAGAACTTTCTGCGAGGACGAATCTTTTACAGTTTGGATCAATTAAACAAAGATGCTATAGCGTGGCTAGAGCGAACAGCAAATGCAAAACGTCATGGTACAACATGGGAGATACCAATTGACCAGTGGAATAAAGAAAAGCCTTATCTATTACCCATAAAATCAATTTTTAAATTTGAATCTCGACCCTCTGAGTTAACTTACAAGGTACGTAAGGACAACACTATCACCTATAAAGGGAACTACTATAGTTTGCCAATTGGGACCTATAAAGGGCAATACAGTCAGGTGATTATAAAACTGCATAAAGAGATGCTGCAAATATTTAACATGAAGCATCAGCCTATTACAGAACATCAAGTATCTCATTTAAAAGGGCGATTGATCAGTAAAACAGATCATAGCCGAGATAAATCAAAAAGCATCAAACAACGTGAAGACCAAGTCAGGCAGTTATTAGGTAATAGTGAAAAAGGCAACTATTTTCTTCAACAGATTAAAACAGGTAAACCAAGATATTATCACGACAACTTGCGATTGATTATCAGAAAACTCAAAGAAAAAGAAATCAAATATATTGAGCTAGCACTTGATTTTTGTCTCGAGAATGAACTTTATAATGCTAACCGTCTAGCAGAATTAGTAAAATACTATAGAGTGCAAGATCAAGATCAGATACCGCATTCTATCACAAGAGTTAATTTGCCCCAGAAAGCTTATAGTCTCCCACAAACCAGCAATATTAACACCTATGAATCATTAATTAAAAACATATGAAAACCATTGAACTGATACGTCAATATGCAGAAGTTTTGCGATTAACACAAATCAAAAGAAACCCGGAGGCATTCATACACCAAGCCCAGATAGATAAACCAGGTTATCAAGATTTTATTAAGCAACTACTGGAAACAGAGGTTGTTCATCGTCAACGGACAGATTATGAAAGAAGATATAAGATGGCTAGATTACCAAAAGATCATGAGCTTGACAACTACGACTATAATATAAGTAATGGGCTTGGAAAAACACAACTTATTCAGTTACGTGAACTATTATGGCTGGAACAAAATTATAACCTGGTGCTAATGGGGCCATCTGGAGTGGGTAAAACATACATAGCAGCCGGACTCATCTGTGATGCCGTAAAAGCTGGCTATAAAGCCTACTTTAAAACAATGCAAAAACTTATAAATATTTTATCTATGAGAGAAATGACTACTACAGCAATGAATGCATATAATAGATTGTTAAAAGCAAACCTTGTCGCTATTGATGACATTATGTTGTTCCCTGTTAAGAAAAATGAAGCGGTAGCATTGTTTAACTTGATTGATCATCTACATGAAAACTGTTCCTTAATAATAACAACAAATAAATCTCCTAAACAATGGGCTGAAACTTTAGATGATGAAGTACTAGCAAGTGCTTTACTTGACAGAATACTGTACCGATGTGAAGTGATAAAGCTACAAGGGAGCAGCTATAGAATGCAAAATAGAAAAACAATTTTTGAGAGTAAAATAAAATAAGAAAGAGGGTATTGCTTCTGTCGCTACGCTTCCATCTGCAATACCCTCTTTCTTTAAAAAAAAAAAGTGATGAAAACTAGTTGCGAAAAAATGATGATTTTTTATTTGCTATTTACACACGGCAAAGGACATATCGAGGATGAGATCTTTGAAACATATCGTGCCAGAACTCGAAGGATAATAGTAACCATTGGTAGTGTATTCGATACTTTTTGGGAAGCACGTCAGAATGAATTTATAAGAAGTTTCAGAACTTGGATTGATCAGATCAGGGAAGGCATCTAACATGCAGATGAGGGGCCAGATTAACTCCCTACCTGTCGTTTATCTGGTATAGGGGGCTTTACAATGAAAACCCAAACCCGTAGGGTTTGTGGCTTATTGATTTGCACCACGGCTAGCAAATCAATTTGCTGCCTTCTGCAAATAAAAAAACCCCACACTTTCGTGTGAGGTTTTTCATTGTAGCGGGGGCCAGATTCGAACTGACGACCTTTGGGTTATGAGCCCAACGAGCTACCTCTGCTCCACCCCGCAATATATTTTTATCAATTATGAACTAATTAAACTATCCAGTAAAAAGGGGCTGCAAAGATATATTTTGTTTCTTTGCTGTGCAAACTTTTTCATAAGATTTATGCATAAAGCAGGCTTCGTAAATATCATCGGTTACCCTAATGTTGGAAAGTCAACCTTGATGAATTCAATGGTAGGTGAGAAACTATCTATCATAACATCTAAAGCTCAAACAACAAGGCATAGGATAATGGGTATTGTAAACGGTGATGATTTTCAAATTGTATATTCCGACACGCCAGGAATAGTTAAAAATCCATCTTATAAAATGCATCAGTTTATGAATTTGTATATTAATTCAGCTTTAAAGGATGCTGATATACTAATTTTAATGACTGAACCCGATTATGATTTTGCGGAGCAAGATATTATTGATAAATTTAACGAATCAGATGTACAGGTATTAATTGTGATTAATAAAATTGATTTATCAAATCAACAGGCAATTATGGACGAGATGGTAATGTGGAATACAAAAATGCCAAAGGCTGAGGTTATTCCTGTTAGCGCCCTGAACAATTTTAACATTGAGAAATTATTTGACAGAATCATCCATTACCTGCCGGAGCATGAGGCTTTCTATCCAAAAGATGAACTAACCGACAAATCAGTTAGATTTTTTATTTCAGAAATAATACGTGAAAAAATACTACTGAACTACAAAAAGGAGATTCCTTATTCAGCTGAAGTTGCAATCGATCAGTATAAAGAGGAAGAAAAGTTAGTACGCATATCGGCTATTATATATGTTACCCGCGAAACCCAGAAGGCAATAATACTTGGTCATCAAGGTAATGCCATTAAAAAAACTGCAACAGCTGCACGATTAGACATTGAGGATTTTATTGGCAAAAAAGTATTTCTTGAGATTACAGTTAAAGTAAGTAAGGACTGGCGAGATAACGAAAATACACTTAAGCGTTTTGGATATGATCAGTGAGTATAGCAACATATAGACCTAACTTTTAGATACTTTGTTGTTATTCAGAGAACAATAATTACAAAAATAAAATTGCAATGAACACAATAGCCATAGTTGGAAGGCCAAACGTTGGTAAATCAACCTTGTTTAACAGATTATTAGAAACCAAAGAAGCTATTGTTGAATCAGTAAGTGGTGTTACACGAGACAGAATTTATGGTAAAAGCGACTGGAACGGTTATGAATTTTCAGTTATCGATACTGGTGGTTATGTCCATGGTTCGGATGATACTTTTGAAGATGAAATACGTAAACAGGTTTTGTTTGCAATTGATGAATCGGACGCTATTATATTTATGGTTGATTCGCATTCAGGAATAAATCCGCTGGATGAAGAGGTGGCAAACCTTCTTAGAAGATCAAACAAAGACATTTTTACTGTTGCTAACAAAGTTGATAGTCCCAATCAAACAAATACAATCGCCGAATTTTATGCTCTTGGATTAGGAGATGTTTTTGCCATTTCGGCTGTAAACGGAAGCGGAACAGGTGAACTGCTTGATGAAGTAGTTAAAGTTTTTTCAAATAAAACGATAATTGATGAAGAAACTGACTTACCTCGTATTGCTTTTATTGGAAGACCCAATGTTGGCAAATCTTCAATTATCAATACCTTGTTAGGCGACAAACGAAACATAGTAACTCCAATTGCAGGAACAACTCGTGATTCAATTTATACCAGATATAATGCTTTTGGCCATGATTTCATGCTTGTAGATACTGCGGGTCTCCGAAAAAAAGGGAAAGTTTATGAAAACATTGAGTTTTATTCAACCCTAAGAACAATCAGAGCTATCGAAAACTCTGATGTTTGTGTGGTTATGATTGATGCCAAATCGGGTATTGAAAAACAAGATGTTGCAATCTTCCATCTGGCTCAAAAAAATAATAAAGGAATAGTTTTGGTTGTTAACAAATGGGATCTGATCAATAAAGAAACCAATACTCATCTCACATTTGAAAAGGAAATCAAAGAAAAAATTGCTCCATTTAAAGATGTTCCGATTGTATTTACATCTGTAACAGATAAACAACGAATTTTTAAAACGCTGGAACTAGCTGCAGAAGTTTATAAGAGGAGAACACAACATATCCCAACATCTAAACTTAATGATTTTCTATTACCTATTATAGAAAATACACCTCCTCCAATGGGATCAAGAGGAAGATATGTAAGGATTAAATATGTTATGCAGCTTAAAACTGCCACTCCAATGTTTGCCTTTTTTTGTAACCTGCCAGACGATGTTAAAGATTCATATAGCAGATTCCTGGAAAATAAAATTAGGGATCATTACGACTTTACCGGAGTGCCAATTCAAATATTTTTTAGGAAGAAGTAGGAAGTTGGAAGCTAGAAGAACGAAGATGGAAGACCGAAGCAGGAAGAAAGTAGAAAAACTTAGAATCAAAAAATAAAATGAAGTTTAAATTTGAAAGTTTAATCATTTGGCAAAAAGCAATGGACCTAGGAGAGGATATAAATAATTTATCCAAAAAATTTCCAAAAAAAGAGAACTACAATCTTTCTTCTCAAATTATGAGAGCGGTAGATTCTATTGCACTAAATATCTCAGAAGGATCAATTGGACAATCTAATGCGGAGTTCAAAAAATTTATGGGCTATTCAATACGCTCATTAGCGGAGCTAGTAACATGCTTACATAAAGCTAAGAGACGATTATATATTTCAGAACAAGAATTCGATAAATATTATGATGATTCATTTAATTTGATGAATATGATGATAGCATTCAAAAAGAAAATAAATTGAGGTATTACAAGTCTTCCGTCTTCGGACTTCTGTCTTCGGACTTCTGTCTTCGGACTTCTGTCTTCGGACTTCTGTCTTCGGACTTCTGTCTTCGGACTTCTGTCTTCGGACTTCTGTCTTCGGACTAAATA
>PVBE010619820.1_pt1 | contig 32646 bp, 26 predicted proteins | sample 1631181 | NCBI WGS metagenome assembly PVBE01 (sample SAMN08397723, study PRJNA350692) | Marine metagenome, whole genome shotgun sequencing project. | isolation source: water | place: Pacific Ocean | collected 2012-04
ACGAGGTTTTATAAAGGCCGCCGGGCTGGCGGTTGCGGCGATGCAGCTTCCCAGAGCCCTTCGCGCTGAATCGCTCCAGGCCGCCAGGCCCAACTTTATCATCATCTTCACCGACGACCAGGGCTACGCGGATGTCGGGTGTTTCGGCTCGAAAAAAATCCGTACCCCGCGTCTGGACAAGATGGCGTCCGAGGGCATGAAGTTCACCAGCTTCTACGCCCAGACAGTTTGCGGACCGTCGCGTGCGGCGCTGATGACCGGGTGCTATCCGCTTCGGGTCGCCAAGCGTAAGAACCAGGTTGATATTCATCCGTACCTGCATAGCAAGGAGATAACGGTCGCCGAGATCCTCAAGGCGGCGGGGTATACAACCGCATGTTTCGGTAAGTGGGACCTCGCCGGACACACGCAAACCAAATACGACCCCCGCCTGCTGCCCACTCGCCAGGGGTTCGATTACTTCTTCGGTACGCCCACCAGCAACGACAGCGTTGTGAACCTGCTCCGCAATGAGAAGGTCATCGAGAAGCGCACCAACATGAAGACGCTGACCAAACGCTACACTGATGAGGCGATCAAATTCATTACCGATAACAAGGACAAACCGTTCTTCGTTTACATGCCCCACACCATGCCCCACACGCGTCTCGGTGCGTCCAAGCAATTCAAGGGCAAGAGTAAACGCGGGCTGTACGGAGATGTTATCGAGGAGATTGACTGGAACGTCGGCCGCATCCTCGACACGGTCAAAGACCTCTCGCTGGACGATAACACCTACGTGCTGTTCTTCAGCGATAACGGTCCGTGGGAGATCAAGAAGGCAAACGGCGGCAGCGCGACCCCGCTCCGGGGCGCCAAGACTTCTACATGGGAAGGCGGGCTTCGCGTGCCGTGCATCATGCGGGCTCCGGGCAGGATTCCCGCGGGCAAGGTCTGCGACGAGATCGCCAGTACGATGGACATGCTGCCCACCCTGGCGAAACTGGGCGGATCGAACCCGCCCGCCGACCGCTCGATAGACGGACACGATATCACCGCACTAATGCACGCAAAGCCCAACGCCAAGAGCCCGACCAAGGCGTTTTACTACTACGCCCACATGCACCTCCAAGCCATGCGGTCGGGCAAGTGGAAGCTGCACCTGCCCCGTCCGGCAAGGCCACCCTGGGCTCCGCCATGGGCTCGACACATAAAACCGGAAGACGTGATCAAAATCCCCAAACCAATGCTTTTTGATCTCGAGGCGGACATCGGCGAGAAGATAGACGTTGCGGACAAGAACCCCGACGTGGTCGCCAGCCTGTTGAAACTGGCCAGCTGGGCGCGGGAGGATATTGGCGATTATAATGTTGCGGGCAAGAACGCGCGGTTCTTCGATCCGGAGCCCAAACGCCCCGATATGGCTAGATGGATAAACAAGACCTGACAGGAACAGAATATGACTAAACGATGGACCGTAATACTCCTGGCCGCCTGCATGTTGACCGGCGGAGCGTACGTTATCGCCAAACCGATGATCCCGACGCCGGCCGCCATGCCCGTGCTGGGCGAACTGGAGCCCGTGCTGGCCAAACTCCTGGGCGAAGGCGCCGATCCGGACGCCTCGCTGGCGACGGTTTGCGATTCGCCAGAACTAAAAGCGCAGATCGCCAAGCACAAGATCAAGCTGTTCGGCGGGCCGATGCTTGGTTGCGTAACCGACACCAGTGCGAAGATATGGGTTCGCACTCCGGCTCCTGCGAGTGTCGAGATTATCCTTACCAAACCCAACGAGGCCGCGCCGGGCGTTAAGTCCAAAGCGGTCAAGACCACCAAGGCGTCCGATCTTACCGCCATCGTAGAACTCACCGGGCTCAAACCGGCTATGATGTACGAGTACGATGTCTACGTTGACGGCCAGAGGGCCCTCGGCGATAAGAGGCCGACCTTCCGCACTTATCCCGCAAAAGGCCAGAAGGCGAAATTCTCCGTCGGCTTTGGGGGCGGGGCGAGGTATAACCATAAATTCGAACACATTTGGGACACTATCGCATCGTTCAAGCCTGACGCGTTTCTGCTCCTGGGCGACAATATCTACAGCGACTTGCCCGAGCAGCGAAATATCCAGCGCCTGTATTACTACCGCAGGCAGCTCCGCCCGGAGTATCGGCGGCTGACGGCTTCGGCGGCGATCTATTCGATCTGGGACGATCACGATTTCGGCAAGAACGACTGCGAGGGCGGCCCGGAGAAGTTTAAACCGGACTGGAAACTGCCGGTCTGGAAGGTGTTCAAAGAGAACTGGCTCAATCCGTACTACGGCGGGGGCGCTGCGCAGCCGGGCTGCTGGTACGATTTTTCGATCGGAGACGTCGACTTCTTCATGACTGACGGGCGATACTATCGGTCCTGGAAAGACGGCACGATGCTCGGCCCGGTCCAGAAGAAGTGGCTGCTGGACAAGCTCAAGGCCTCCAAGGCGAAGTTCAAGGTGATCGCCTCGGGAACGCTCTGGACAGAGACCGCCGACAAAGGCGGAAAAGACTCCTGGTGGGGCGTCAAGGAAGAACGCGAAGAGATACTCTCGCTGATCGACAAGGAGAAAATCGGCGGAGTGATCCTGATCTCGGCCGACCGTCACCGCACCGACGTCTACCAGATCAAGCGTCCAAACGGATACACGCTCTACGAGTTCGAAACTTCGAAACTCACGAACAACCACACGCACAGGACCAGGAAACAGGCGTTGTTTTCGTACAACAAGGGCAACTTCTTCGGGATGCTGAACTTCGACATGACAAAGGCGGACCCCGAAATGACGTTCGCCTGCATCACGATCGACAAGAAGACCGTCTACGAACTGACACTGAAAAAGAGCCAACTCACGGCGAAATGAGGAGATTGGTTGCCCCACGACATTCACAAACGTGATCGAAGGGCGTTCCTGAAATCTGTCGGCCTCGGCGCCGTTGCACTTGGGTGCGGATATCGAATACAGGCGGCCGACACCCACCGCGCCAAGCCGAACGTGCTGTTCATTATCTGCGACGATCTCAATGACTGGGCCCTGCATCCGCCGGGACATCCGAAGGCCAAGACGCCGAACATGGACCGTCTGCGAGCCAGGAGCCTGAGCTTCACTAACGCCCATGTCGCCGTTCCGGTGTGCGGTCCCTCGCGTAAATGTCTGTTCTCGGGATTGTACCCCCAGACGATAGATGATTATGGTTTTGCGCCGTGGAAATCGACGAAGCTCTTGAAAGGATGCGTTCCGCTCCCGCTGCATTTTCGCAACAACGGGTATGACGCCTACGGTACGGGCAAGTTGCTGCACGAGGGCGCCGGCGGGGATTTCTATACCGCCTACGGAATCGGTCCGGACTACGGCCCCTGGCCGTGGCGGGGCAGGGGCAGACCGATGAACACGCCTCATCCCATGCAGTTTGAAAAGTGGAAGAAGCATCTCCCCGTCCAAATGCATCGCGATCTCAACTATGGTCCCCTGTCCAACGTTCCGCACTGGAAGGCCGACGCCGTTAAGGCAATGCGCGGAGCAAAGGGTTGGTATTACGAAAACGGAAAACCGTTTCGCTACGTCGATGACAACAACCGCGACAAGACGCCGGATGAGATATCGTCCGACTGGGCGGTTGACATACTCAAGAAGAAGCATGACCGACCGTTCTATCTTGGCGTCGGGTTCATTCGCCCGCATACGCCGCTGTACGCCCCCAAAAAATACTTCGACATGTTCCCGCTGGAAGATATTCAGCTTCCGCCATATCGCAAAGATGACCTCGAGGATTGTGCTCCCGTTCTGCGTAACCGTTGGCAGTGGGGGTACAAGAAGTATGAAGCGCTAATAAAGGCTGGCGGCGCAAAGGCGTGGAAGGAATGGGTCCAGGCGTACCTGGCCTGCGTGGCGTTTGTCGACGCCCAGGTTGGCCGTGTGCTGGACGCCTTGGACAGCAGCGCGTATCGCGACAACACGATTGTGGTTTTGACTGGTGACAATGGATACCACGTGGGAGAAAAGAACTGCATCCAGAAGCAGCATCTGTGGGATGAGTCCACCCGTGTGCCTCTGTTTATTCATGTCCCCGGCGCCAAGGGCTCCGGACGGGCCTGTGATCATCCCGTTTCATCGGTCGACGTATATCCCACCCTGGCTGATCTGTGCGGCATTTCCCGGCATCCCAACAAGGGGCGCAGCAATACGCCGCTTGACGGACATTCGCTTCGAGCATTCCTGGAGAATCCTGAACGTAAGGACTGGAGTGGCCCCGCCGCAGCTCTCATGGCCGTCCGGGATAAAGGAGCCGGTCCGCATTTTTCGGTCCGGTCGAGTCGCTATCGCTATACGCTCTGCAGCAACAGCCAGGAGGAACTCTACGACCACCAGACCGATCCGCACGAGTGGATGAACCTGGCGGGCATCCGAAAATATGAGACAACAAAAAGACATTTACGCGAGGAATTGATGACAATTCTCCGCAAAACCAAGATGCCGGGAAACTTCAAACCGGGCTCCAAAGAGTCAACCGCTGCGAGGCCGAGCCATGATTAGATATTTGAGCAACTGACTGTAACATGATTTAACCATCGACGTTCCCTTTGTAGAAATACAATGCGAACGCTATAATGCGAAGGTCGATTAACAATAAGGAGCTTTGCTAATGACTACACCGCCACCCACACGTCGCGACTTTCTTCGCACGACATCCGCCGCAGTGGCCGGAGCCGCAGCTGTTTCAATTGCTTCGGGCGCCAAGCCTGCGAAAAAGCAGAAGATCCTCAATCACAACCCCAAGATGGGCTATCGTCGCCTCGGCAAGACCGAGTTGATGATCTCCGAAGTCAGCCTCGGTGGACACGGCGGGCGCAAGCCTGAAGACCGCATTCCCGTCCTCGACAAGGCCGTCGAACTGGGCATTAACTACATCGACACGAACATGGCCAGCGAAGTGGCGCTGTACGGAAAGGCGATGGCCAAGGCTAAAGTCGGCACGCGCGACAAGTTCATCATCGGTTTTGCGGACTGGCCGGTCAAGATCACCGAGGAGTACGAGAAGAATCTCACCGAGAAACTCATGCTCAGCGAGATCGACAAGCGACTCAAGGCGTACAACACCGATATGCTGGACATCTGGCGCCCCGTCGGAGCCACATGGGGCAAGGGCCAGAAGAAGATCGCCACTATGCTCGACGTGACGCCAAAGACCCTCGATCTTGTCGCCAACACATTCGAGAAGGCCCGCAAGGCCGGCAAGGTCCGCTTCCTCGGCATATCGGCGCATAATCCCAAGGTGTTCCGCCGCGTGCTGAAGGACTATCCGCAATTTTCAGTGGTGATCTTCCCGTACCTGTTCCTTACCAAGGATTTCGGCGGCGACGGGCTGCTGAAACTCGCAACGGACAAGGACGTCGGCGTGATCGGTCTCAAGCCGTTCGGAGCCGGCACGACGTTCGGCATCAAGCCGCGAGAGATCAAGGGAAAGGTCGACGAGCGAGCCCATGTATTGATCAAAGAAATGCTGGTCGAGAAGCGTCTGTCGGCGATCATCCCAGGCGTTAATATCCCAGAGCAACTCGAAGAGAACGTTAAGGGCTCCTACGATCGCGGCAAGGCGACGACCCAGGCCGATCGCGAAGCTATCGAACAGTGCACTGAAAACTACTACGCGCACATCACTCCCGAGTACAAGTGGCTTCATCAATGGGAGACCGTATGATTGCTCGCGGTTCGATCGCTTTATTGTTCGGCGCCGGTCTGGTCTGTCTGATGCTGTTTGGAGTGGGGTGCCTGACAGAGGCTCCGAAGGTCGATCGCTCGGTTGACGCCAACAATCCGATGGGCCCCAACGCCGCCTGCTACGTATGCCACATGACGTACGTCAAGGAGCCGATGTCACGCCTGCATCTCAAGCAGAAGGTCTACTGCATAGATTGCCACGGCCCCAGCATAGCCCACGCCAACGATGAAGACATCGGCGCCACGAAGCCCGACAAGTACTTCAAACGCGGCCAGGTCAACGCCTCCTGCCGCAAGTGCCACTCGGACCACGACGCCAAACCCGAGTTGGTTATCAAACGCTACATCGAGCGGAAGCTCACGACCGACTCGCCGGTCTGCACCGACTGCCACGGATCGCATCGAATAAAACGCGACAAGAAGACCAAGTAGCTCCCTGTTTGACCGGAGAACGATGAAAAGACTCCTCTTCGTGATTTCGCCGACGGTTTTTCTATTACTGATCTGCGGGTCTGCCTGATGCGGGATCCGATCTATAGGATTGACGTCGCCCACGCCGCGATGGGATATATGCAGGTTCCAATGTTGAGTTACGATATGGCGTCGCAGAAGTAATCACGGAATTATCGAGCGCCACGGGACGTTACTCTGAGTATGGATGCTATGAGCAAATCGGAGATTCTCATTTCCGCAATTCTTGTCGTTTCGTGCGGGTCGTTCGCGGGCGCCGCGGACTGGCCCTGCTGGCTCGGGGAGACTAATAGCGGCGTCACCAGCGAGAAGTCCGGCTGGCCGGCCAACTGGCCGCCGAAGAAACTCTGGACCCGCAGCGTCGGGTACGGATGCACTTCACCGATAATCGTAGGCCGCAAACTGTACGTTATGGGCTGGCGAGGACCCAGGCGCCGCGCCGGGGTAAAGGGGACCGACACGCTGTACTGCATCGACGCGGCCTCGGGGAAGGATGTCTGGACCCAGTCGTATGCGTGTCTTTATCAGGGCAGAGTCAGCACCGGCGACGCCAGCGCGTACGGCGGCCCGTCGTCCACGCCTGCGTTCGACAAGGCCACGGGGCTTATCTACACAGTCAGCATCGACGGCGATATGCGATGCTGGGACTCGCGAAAAGGCGGTGCGCTGGTCTGGAAGCTCAATTTCTACGACAAATACAAGGTCCCGCGACGTCCATTCGTTGCTGGCGGAAGGCGAGATTACGGATATCCCGGCTCGGTCCTGATTCGCGGCCAGTCGCTGCTGATCGAAGTCGGAGCCCCAGCCGGCACGGTTATGGGATTCGACAAGACCACAGGGCGGCAGCTATGGGCCTCGCAGCATGCCGGACCGGCGGGGCACACCGGCGGGCTGGTTCCGATGAGAGTCGGCGGGGTCGATTGCATCGCCGTGCTGACGCTGCGTGAGTTGGTTGTCATGCGGATCGACAAGGGAAACGAGGGCAAGACCGTAGCGACTGCCAAATGGCAAACCGAATTCGCCTGCAACATCTCCACGCCGGCGGCCAGCGGCGATCGCGTATTGGTCACCTCGGCGTACAACAACAAAGCGTCGGTGATGTTCAAAGTCGCCAAAGGACGCATCAAGCCGGTCTGGAGAGCTAAATACTATTCGACCAACGGCAGCCCGCTGATCTGCGCCGGCAGGGCGTATGTCGTTAGAGGATCGTTGTACTGCCTGGACGCTGAGACGGGCAAGCTGCTGTGGGAAGGCGGGAGTTTCGGCGACGGATCGTGCCTGGCCACGGGCGACGGTAAGATAATAGCATTCGGAAAGGGCAGGGCCAGCCTCATTGACGCATCGCTGGCGGCGAATAGCTACCGCGAACTGGCTCGCATTGACTGCGGACTTCGATCGACGTGTTATCCGCACATAACGCTGGGCGCCGGACTGCTCTGCGCCAAGGATCGCAGCGGGGCGATGGTCTGCTTCGATACGACGAGGCGCGGGGCGCAAACCGTAGCGGCCAAACCGCCGCCGCAGACTGCGCCGGATGTCAAGATGCCCAAAATGTCCGACTTATGGCCCGGCAGCACAAAGGCCGCCGTTTTCGTCTGGGCTACCGGCAAGTCGAAGAACAAGATCGACGGCGTCGCCTCGTCAGTCAAGCCCCGCGACGACGCCCGACTCGGCGATGCTGGGGAGATGCTCCTCGGCCGCGGCGCCATGCTCGCCCAAGATGTTGACGCCAAGTTGTTGAAAGCCTGTAAGGCATCTAATCAGTTGTCGATCGAGGCGGTAATAACGCCCGGCGATATCAAGCAGACCGGGCCTACGCGGATTATTTCGTTCTCGCAGGACGCTTATAAACGCAACTTCACGATCGGACAGGAGCGATCCGACCTGATCCTGCGGCTGAGGACTACTCGAACGGGCGAAAACGGCATGAAGCCCCAAAGTGATCTGTGCAAGGTCTCCGCCGGCAAACCGCAGCACCTGATAGTGACATACTCGCCGGGAAAGCTATCGGTCTACCTCAACGGCGCCAGCGTGCTGCAGAGCGACAGAGTCCAGGGCGATTTCAGCAACTGGGCGCCGATGCACCTGTTGTTCGGAGACGAATGGGACGGCGACAGGCGCTGGTCCGGCAAGCTCCAGGGTGTGGCGATCCACGCACGCGTTATCGGCGCCCAAGAGGCCGCCGCCAGATACAAGCTGGCTATGGGAACAGGCCGGCGGGCCGGTCTATAGAACCGAGAAGTCGGCGAAGAACGCGTAGATCGCCAGTACGATCAGGACCAGGATAACCGACGCCGTTATCGCGTGCTTCCACGGGGTCATGTCGATGGCCTTGACGTCTTGCTGCACCCAAGGGGTTTTTCTCGGTTTGATGAGTCCGATGACTATCATCAGCAGCACTAGCAGAGCGAACACGGCGCCGATGAAGTGGTAACCATGGATGTAGTCTGTAATGTACTTCGAACCGAGTTGGGGAGTTTCGAGTGATTCTTTGGTCAATAAAGCGATTTGCTTGGTGGTCTGATCAGCATCTTTGGGGTTCTTGAAGATGTGTGCGACCGCCGCCGCCGGTCCGGTTGGCAGCGGGTAGGCTTTGCTGACGCCGATTCCATCGGGGGCTTTGAGCGTCAAGAAGAACGCATCCTTCCTGGGCTCTTTGGAGTTCCTGGCGGCCAGCAATTTCACCGTAATGTCTTTGCGTATGTCGCCTGTTGCGAAGACGAGCGTGCCTTTGGAGCCCAGGTAGTCCTTGCCGTCTTGGGCTGTTCCGGCCTGGGTGGCGTACTGCACTTCGACGGGCTTGTCGCAAGCCTTGGTCAGGTGGACGTTGAAGGTCACCGTCTCTCCGGCGCCCTCGATCCGGGCGACGTCGCGGACTACGATCGTCGCCTCGGCGGGTCCCAGAGGAACGAAGTATCCTGTGGCGATAATCGCGAAGCCCACGATTAAGGCGACCTTTGCGGCCAGGGGCGGTATGCGTTTGGAGAGCATTCCCACCAGCACTACCGCGAAGATCGGAACGGCATACAGGCCGTTCATCTTCTGGAGATAGTCGAAGATGCTCTTTGTGTTGGCCAGCATCGGAGCGACGCACATCGACGTTCCGGCGATGAGCCATCCGAACACCTTGCCCGACTTGACGACCTGCTGCTCGCTGGCATCCTTCTTCAGCACGTTCTTGTACAGGCCCAGGCTGAACAGCGTGCAAGTGCTGTTCAGCGCCGAATTGAAGCTCGAGAGGATAGCGCCGATCATTGCCGCGGCGAAGAAGCCCGCCAGTCCCGCCGGCAGGACGGCATTGACCAGGCGTCCGTAAGTGACGTCGGCTTTCAGGCCCTCAGAGGCGAACATCGCAAACGCGATCATGCCCGGCAGCACGAGATACATCGGTCCGAGAAGTTTCAGCAGTCCGGTAAGGAGCACGCCTTTCTGCCCCTCGGCCAGGCTCTTTGCCCCGAAGGTTCGCTGGATTATTTGCTGGTTGGTGCACCAGTAGAACAGGTTAAGCAGCATTATGCCCGTAAACACCGTACCGAACGGTACGGATGATCCGGCGCCGCCGATAGAGTTGAGCCTCTGGGCCTGGGATTGTTTGATCGCCGTCACGCCGGACATGAATCCGTCGCCGCCCAAAGCCGATAAGCCGAAATACGTGATCATGAATCCGCCGATCAGCAGTCCGATCCCGTTAATAGTGTCGGACACCGCGACTGTGCGCAGGCCCCCGAATAACGCGTACATCGCCCCTATAACGCCCACGATCCATACGATCAACCAGAGCGCCGCGGTCTCGTTGATTCCCAGCATCCCCTGGATGTCGAGGATTCCGATCATGCCTCTGGCGCCGGTGTAGAGGATAATGGGAAGCAGAATCGTCGCGTAGGCGACCAGGAAAATCAGGTTTGTGATGATCTCGGTCTGGTGATCGAACCGGATTCTGAGCAGTTGGGGAACCGTGGCTACGCCGCTCTTGAGGAATCGAGGCAGGAAGAACATCGCCATCGCCACTAGACCGAGGACGGCCACCACTTCCCAGACCATTACGCAGAAACCGTCGATGAACGCCGCACCGTTCAGGCCCACCATTTGTTCGGTCGACAGGTTCGTAAGCAGCAGGGAGCCTGCGATAAGCGGGAAGGTAAGCGTTCGACCGGCCAGGAAATAACCTGTCGACGTGCCGTGATCGTCCTTACGCGTCATGAACCACGTTATAAGACCGACCAGCCCGGTGAAGAAAACGAATGTTACGAGAGTTGTAAGCTGCATGCAGTGCTCCTTTTCCTGCTGTTAAGTGCTTTAAGCTACCAGCGTCGCCATCGGCCCGCAATGAAAAACGTCCGTCCAAAGATGTCGCTAACAGCATGTCATCCAGGCGCTTGGGCCCTCGTCTTTGACGCCGGGACGGTTGACACCGCCGCTACGGCGCGGGAGACTAGGATATCGGGAGAGTTTCGATTTCCCGCAAACAGGGACGTTGTGCAAACGCAACTGGTTACAGCGTGAAGGAGACTGGTTATGGAACTGGACTACTGCGGAGAGATGCAAATCGACAACCCCTCGACGGAGCAGGTGTTCGAGTACCTGACGCAACTGACGGCTGACGCCGGCTCATTCCTGATTCTGGTCAGGCAGGAGCAGTTTTATCTTCAAACATATAAGTCAGACGAGGGCTACTATGTCGAATTTCGCGAGGGCGCCGAAGACAAGCACTACTGCAGCGTCAGAAATGACCTGGCGTTTGACGAGGTGAAGACGATATTTGAAAAGTACTACAACGGCGACGAGAGCTTTCAGACTCTTGTTGAGTTCAAGAATCTCGATTTTGGGGGTAAGTCCGGATGTCTCGGGGCTCTGCTCTTGTTCCCGTGGCTGTGTTTGATGAGATAGTGGTGGCAAACGTGGCAAGATGAGGTGATTGTGATGATCAGACAGATTCTGCTGAGCGTTTTGGCGCTTGGCTGTATTGCCTGTTCGACCGCGCCGGTTGGTGCGGCCGAGAAGTACAAGACAATCGAAACCGCCCGCAACGGTATGCAGAAGCTTTACGGGCTGGTCAATCCGCTGGACCAGGAAGGCAAGAACTTCTACATCCTGAACTCCGACGGCCTGATCGAAGTCAAGCTGGCCGATGGCGCGAAGATCGGTCTACTGTTCCGCGAGCGCAATATAAAGAAGATGCTCGAGGACCGCAAAATCAGGATCGGCGGCGTCAATCGCCAATACGATCTGCCGAAGAAGTTGTACGTGAAGATTGTGTTCCCCAATTGGCGGTCGGCACAGGGCGTGCTGAAGAGCGGGGAATTCAGAGACGGAATGCTCCACGCCGACACGCTCAAGGATCATCTGCCCACGGAAAAAGAGCCCTGGCTCTGCGGCGAGCTCACGGGTTTGGAGGATGGGCATATCACGCCGAAGAAGGTCGTCACCGCATCCGACAAGACCTTCAAGGGCTCGACCAACGGATTCAACTATTCCGAACAGATCGTCGGCCTGATGGACCACACCGCGATCAAACCGTTCTGCAATCAGGCGAGCGTGTACGGGACGCTCAAGGGTGATGTTTTCTACGCGTCGCACGTGCTGTTGCGCCCGATTCCAGACCAGGCCGCCAAAGACGACCCCAAGCTCCCGCGATACCTGTTCATCGGCGATTCGATTTCGGGCAACTACGGTAAGGGCCTGCGGGCGGCGTTGAAGGGCAAGTACAACATCCACCACCCGGCGACCAATTGCGGACCGAGCGGTAAGGGACGGTCTATGGTCAAGGCCTGGCTCGGAGCCTACAAGAACTCCAAACGCCATTGGGACGTGATCAGTTTCAACTTCGGGCATTGGGACGCGGGCAACTCCAAAAAGAAATACCAGGAGAATATGGAGAGCGTGATTCAGCAGTTGAAGCCCACTGGCGCCAAACTGATCTGGATAACCACATGCCCGGTCCCCAAAGGATACAAACCGGCCGGCGCCCTGGTCGACAAGGGCTCCAAGGGCATATGCGCCCCAGGTCGGACCAGCGGAGTGATGAATAAGTACCTGAATCCCTGGGCTCTGGAGGTGGTCAAGCGTCACCCCGAGATCACGATCTGCGATCAGTGGCAATACGTCAAAGACAATGAAACCACGACATACAAAAAATTCTGGGCCGGCAGAAACGTCCACTTTAACGGCGACGGCGCCGATAAGTTGGGCGAGTTCCTGGCTCGACACGTCGAGAAGGTCATGGCCAGGAAGGCCAAGTAGGTATAGGATTCAGTCTGATTGGAGTTGGTAGCATTGCAGAAGAAGACGATAAATTACAAACATATCGTTGATACTCTTCCGGAGCTGCTTCGTCCGCTGCTTCCGCCGAGCGTAAATATCTTGCTGAAACAGCAGTTCGCCGATTCAAAAGAAGGAAATGCATGATGAGCGTGACTTGGGTTCTTGAGCGGGAAGTTTTTGCAGACGGCGATGAGCGTCTGGGCCAGGCGGCGTTGGATCGGGGCCATGAGGTCATCTCCTGGAATGACCGTTGGGCCGATGAGGGGGGCTGTCCTTCTCTGGATGATGAATATGTTATGTTCCACGGAAGCCTTTCCAACGCCGACAGGATAGCGACTCGGACGTCGTGGCGGCCCGGGGCGTTTTGTGATACGCCGGCTTTTGCGTGCAGCGCTTGGTGCGAGCGGGCCGCGGCGTGGCTCGTCCAGGCCAGGTGGGTCGCTTGCACCGTCGCGGAGCTTGTAAATGATCCCGAAAGACACCTGGAGAGTTTCGGTTCGCCGAAGTCATTCTTTGTGCGCCCTGACAGCCCGCTGAAGCCGTTCTCCGGGCGGGTGATCGAACTGGCCGACCTGTCGCTCGAAGCGCTCGATTACGGCTTCTATTACGAAGATGAGAATCTCCCGATCATAGTTACGCCCGTAGTTGATGTTGGTCAGGAGTGGCGTTTTGTAGTTTGCGACCGGGAGCTTCTGGCCGCCTCATCGTACGAGGCGTCAAATCGTTCGGAAACGGATTCAGGTTGCCCCGGGGACGTGCGGGAGTTCGCCGCCCGGATCGCCGCAAACTTCACTTGTCCCGACCCGATGTACGTTCTCGATGTGTGTCGCACAGGCCGGGGCCTCAAGCTGCTGGAGATCAACCCGTTCAGCGGCGCCGATCTGTACGCGTGCGACAGGGCGGCGATAGTAGCTTCGATCGAACGATTGCACATGAGTCAGGCTGGCGGCGCCGATCGCAGCCGCTGAGTTCAAATTCAACAGGGAGAAGAAATGATACTGCTTGAACACGAGAACTGGATAGGGAGCCGCACGGCGGTTCTTGAGCAGGGTAATGACGCCATTTATCTGTATAGTTGGCCCAATGACGATCAAGGCCAGGGCAAGTCGGTGTGGGTGGCCAATTCCAAGAAGAGAATCCGGAACAGATCGAGCATTGAAAAGGACATGAACAAAGGCGCTCAGCCGTATCTTCCTCGCAAACTCTGCAACGCAAATGGTTACATCGTCGATTATGCGGATGCCGGCCAATGGGAGCTCCAGTGGGGGTTGGACCAGAACTCGATCGCCGTGCGATACAGGAATCGCATAGTTGCGATACTCCCGGAATGGTCCGGTTTCAAAGGTTTTCACGGCTATTCCGTTGGTACTGACGACGAGACTTCGGTTGCCTGGCCTTTGCTTGATGGGAACGTTCAGTTTGAACGATTCGATAGAGAGAAAGCGTTTCTTGCCGACTGGTCGGATTCCATGTGGGTCAATCACCAGGAAGCCATGCTTGGGCTCTACGAAGGATGTCTTCCGGGTGAGTCCAGGTACTTCGCCGCGGATGGCGGAAGATGGCCGCCTCTTGGCATCAACTACCTGCTGTCCGGCGATATGCATTTCTTCGGAACTGTGGGGCTTTCACAACTGCCCATGCCTTCTTTCGGAATGAACTACGATGATGATGTGGTTGACGACTACCGACGCATAGAGCTGGCGATCGTGGTGGAGAATGCTTCGGAAATGGAGCCGCTGGCGCGATATCTGTCCGGACAGGCGATGTACCCCTGGACTCGGGGATCGCATTTTGACAGGGGACACACGATTCCATGTCGGGAGTTGGGCGCCGTCGGGTCTGAGATGTCTTTCATGGCTTTTTGGGATGAAGCGGCGTTTCTGCCTGAACTGGATACTCCCGACTTCATGGACAAGAAAACGAGGCTGCTGTTCATGATTCCGATCTATGACACCGAGCAGGCGTTTGCAGAGCAGAACACAACCAGCCAACTGATCGAACGCCTGACAAAACTCGAACATCCCCTGGATCTGAAACGGGAAAGAGTCGTATGAAATCCATTGTGATGCGATGGCGCCAGAGCGTGGTCGGAGGCGTGCGTAATTGGCATCTGGCGGCGCTGCATCCCGACGGCGAGTACTGGGGTTACGTTCACATTCGAACAGCTGATCTCCGCGAGAATCGCGGCTTCCAAGGGCGGGTGAGCAGCAGTCTCGTCAACGAAATCCACGAACTGATCGAGCGGATTGATCCGGGGGATGCCGAATCGGATGAGGATTCTGCCGACGGACTTATTGGGCTCGGCAGTCGCAGCGAGATGGAGGTTGTGTTGTCGTACCGAGCCGATCTCGCCGCCGATTCGAATTCGGATCTGTTTCTGCGAATTGTCGGTATGCTGCAGCCGCATGTCAGCGCGTGTCCATGCGCCTGATCGTCGCGTCCCTGCTGATGATCACAACGCGTAACGAATCGGGGCGTCAACCGCCGCTGTTGATCTGATCGATTACTTCGGCGCCTTCTGGGCGTCGAGGTCGTTGATCATTGCCACATGTCTGCTGATGACCTGCCGCATTCTGTATTCGAACCCGGGCGAGGGCTGCTTACCGAGATGCAGAGTTGTCCATCCGACAAGCTTCAGGTTCGTCCAGGTGAAGTCGGGCGCCGGCATCGCTACTTCGCGCACATCCTTCTGGAAGCGTTCGCCCGTCATCACTCGGAGAGCCACGGCGCATGCGTTGGCGCCGGTGTCTTCGTAGCCCATCTTGCCCCTGAACGTGCAGTTCTTCCTGTACGCTACGGTTCGTGACGATCCGTCGGAGGCGGTGATGATGTTGATGTCTCCGGCGTCGGAAAGCTCGGGATAGGTCGAACTCAGCTCGCCGAGCTCGGTCTTCATTGATTGCATTACGCCCTGAATGTCGGTCGGTTGATCCACCGACGTAGTGGTTATGATGTCGTTGCAACCCAAAACGCTCAGAACCACCAGTGCGATCGCGATACTCAATACCGGCCGAATGCCCATTACTCTTGTTCGTCTGTTCATTTGATTTCTCCTCTGTCTAAACCACTGTAGGTTAGGGAGTGTAGAATTTCACGCAGACCGGGGACGATACTGTGATTTGTGCGCCAGTCGGCTTCAACTTGCCCGTATTCTGATCGATGCGGAAGACGACGACGTTATCCGAATTCTGATTCGCCGCCAGGATGAATTGTCCGGTCGGATCGATGCAGAAGTTCCTGGGCCATTTTCCGCCGGACGGTTCACAGCCGATCGGCGTTAGTTTGCCGGATTTTTCGTCTATGGCGAATATTGCGATGCTGTCGTGCCCGCGGTTCGACCCGTACAGAAACTTGCCGGACGGATGGATATGGACTTCCGCCGTCGTGTTGAAGTCCTTGAAGTCGGCCGGGAGCGTAGAGATTGTCTGGATCTTCGTCAGTGTTCCCTTGGCCGAGTCGTACGACATCGCGGTGACGGTAGACAGTAGTTCGTTGATTACGTAAGCGAACTTCCCTTTCGGATGAAAAGCGAAATGTCGCGGGCCGGAGCCTAGGGCGAGCTTCGTCGCCGGCGGGTCGTTGGGCTTGATCGCTCCGGTCCCGGCGTCGAACTTGTACACCAGCAGCTTGTCGACGCCCAGGTCGGCGGCGACAGCATAGCGATTGGCCGAATCAAGATTGATCGAATGCGCGTGCGGACGGGTTTGGCGGCGTTTGTTTACACTCGATCCGGAATGTTTGATAACGCTGACGGCCGGGCGGAGCTTTCCATCCGGGGCTATCGGCAGCGAGGCGACCGAACCGCCGGAATAGTTCGCCGCCAGGGCGCACTTGCCGAGTGCGTCTACGACAACGTGGCAGGGGCCTTGCCCGCCGGACGGCTGGCGATTGAGCTGCGTGAGCTTGCCGCTGGCCTTGTCGATCGAAAAGGCGGTAAGCAGGCCAGTTCGCTTTCCGTCGATCTTCGCCGCGCCGCCGGCTGCGTAGAGAAACTTCTGCGAAGGGGCGATCGCCAGAAACGTCGGGTTGTCCGTTTCGGCGGCAAGGACGGGTTTCGACAGGGTTCCGGTCGCCAGGTTGAGCTTGCTGAGGTATATCCCCTTGCTCGCCTTTCGAGTGTAGGTCCCGAAGTAGACTCTAAGAGTCTTATCGGCGCACTGGGCGATCGTGCAGAACGTGAGAACAACCGCCATCGCCGCCAACAGAACCGAATAACGTTTTCCTGTTGCGATCATATTGTGGCCTCCGACCACTGCTTCTCGAGGAATCTAAATGATTTTGGAATCTCTACGTCTTTCTTTCCGATGCATCCGCATTCGAGGCTCAAGCAGCCCTGGTATCCTATCCGTTTCAACCCGCGGAACCCGTCGATGAAGCTTCGGGCGTCCTGGCCGGGCAGCTTCCGCTTGATGCTGCCCAGGTGCACGTGTCGCAGGTATTTTCCGCCCGAGATAAATGCTCCCTGATCGGAGGTCTCTTCGAAGTACATGTGGTAGAAGTCGCCCATCATCGCCACGCCCGGACTTCCTACATCGCGGCAGATCGAGGCTGCATCGGCCAGTTGTCGCAGGAAATACGCCTCCTTGCGGTTCAGAGGCTCCAGCATCGCCGGCACGCCGACCTTCGCGCCGTGCTCGCCGATCGGTTTCAGTGTTTCGATAAGTGCTTCGCGGGCCTCCTTGCCGACCAGTTGGGTGTGACGATTGAAGGCGGGCACGGCGATAACGCCGGCGGCGCCCCATTCGGCCGCAGCCGAAAGCGTCTCTTTGAGCGTCGATATCGCCTTGTCGCGCTCAGCTTTGTCGGGCGAGATAAGCAGCCCGGAATATCCGCCGCAGACAGCTCCGACTGTGATAGTCGTGCCTTTCAAGGCGTCGGTAATCTCCTTCTTTCGCCCAGCCAGATCGCCCCCGTTGAGTTCCACCGCCGCGGCGCCCCAGTCATTCAGGCGTTTGACCTTTTCCTTCAGGGTCTTGCCCGGTATGCACCCCTCGCGGCTGCAGAGGCGCAGCTTTGCTTTGGGAGTTGGGGCGGGTTTGTCCGCGCCTTGCGAGTTGGCGGTCAGTGCGCCGACGCCGGCGGCGGCCAGCGAACCTTTCAGGAAATCTCGTCGTTCCATTTTTACATCTCCCTAGCGCGTCAGTACTTCAGTTTAGGCAGCTTCTTGAGTTGTATCGCTTTTTTTCCGTCGGTTTTTGGTGTGAACATGTCCTGGGGAGTGAGCCCGCATTCGTCGATCATTTCGATGCAGTATTCGAGTTTGCCCAGTTTCCGTCCGCCATTGTTCGTTCCGAATGCGAATTTGGCTCCCGCCGCTTTGGCTTTCTTTAGGAAGTCGGGCTTGGGGAGTCTGTGCCTGGCGTTGATCTCGATCGCCACGTTGTTCCGGACGGCGGCGTCTATGAAGCGTTTCTTGCGCGCCTCGATCCACAGGGCGTCGTATTCGGCGGAGATCGCCTTGGGAAGCAACGTCGGGTTAACGAAGATGTCGATCGGTTCGTTGTCTATGATCCAGACTATCCGATCCACGTACATGTCCATGAACTGCTGTTTGTCGTCGATGAATACTTCCGCCGGTATCCACAGGCGCATGCGTCTGTTCTTATGGTCGCGCCAGGTCAGGGCGTCCGAGAATACATAGTCGCACTCGGCGATCGCCTCCGGCGAGAACAGCGTCACCCATTCGCGTCCCTCGGCCTGCATCGCCACGTAGGCGCCCTTGCCCTTTACGCTGGCGACATATTCCCGCAGGCCCTTATCGTCGGTTACGGGGAACTTCAGACCGCAGTTGGCCGCAATCCCATACTTGATCCCGTTGGCTTTTGACATTGCGATCGCTTCGGGCAGAGTCAGTCCGCCTTTGAGGTGAACGTGATAATCGACCAGTTTGATGCTCTGTCGCTTTGCGGCGCATCCGCAAACGGACAGTGAGACGGTGATAACGGTGAGAAGACATTTTGACAGCATGATATGGTTCCTTTTCATGGAGATCATCATAGTGTATTTCAGCAATTGAATCACGGCTGTACTGACAATATGCAGTTCACTTGTATTTGATGTCGGCGCCACCGCGAAATTTCAGGCCAGAATTGGTGTCGATCTCTTTTGGGCGGTATGGCTGGCGTATGTTGATAATCGGTTCAAGCCCGCTATACTTATAAGCGAAGTCAGTTCGTCCGAGTTGTGTGTTCGCATGACTCATGGTTCCAGGTGCGGCGTCATATGAGTAATGCGGGTGAGAAACAGTTGCGACGAGTCTTGTTCCTGGCTCGTGGCGGTCAGATCCACGGGTCACAACGACAATTGTGCTATCTAATAAACGCCCTGGATCGCTCCCGTTTTGAACCGGTAGTTGTGGTTGACCGACCCGGGCCGTTGGCCGAGTGCTTACGGAGCAACAGCGTTGAAGTACACGTGTCGACGATGTACGCATGGCGGAGTTTTCCAGCCAGGATGCTTCGCTATTCCGACGCCTGAAGCATCACTCGCCTGGCGAGACGTTGCGGTGCGGACCTGGTGCACGCCACGGATGTATGGCGAAGCGGTTATATGCATCATGCGGCCGGCAAGCTCGGCGTGCCCAGCGTGCTCCACGTACGCGGTCCGATGTCGGACAGGGATATCAGGAAACACAAGGTTGCCCGTGCTGACGGCGTTATCGCAATAGCTCAACGATATCATAATGATCTGGTGTCGGCTGGTGTCGCCCCTGGGCGATTGGAGGTTATCGACGACGCTGTTGATCTCGAGCGATTCCGTCCGGGATTGGCGGGAAGAGAATACCTGCAGGGGCGGTTTGGTGTAGACGGCGAACTGTTCGTTGGCCTGGTGGGGCGGGTGGATCCCTTCAAACGCGTACTCGAATTCCTCCAAGCCGTCGCTCCGCTGGCTAATAGTTATGGTCGCAGAGTGAAATATCTCATTGTCGGCCAGCCCGGGCGGAAATCATACTACCAGAAAGTGCTCGATGCGGTCCGAAGTCTCGGGCTGCGGGAGCATGTTGTCCTGACCGATCATGAAGAGGATATCGCCGAAACGATCGCGGCGCTGGATATTCTCGTAACCATGTCCGGCGGGTCTGTGATGTTTGAAGCCATGGCGTGCGCCACGCCCGTGCTTTCGGTACGAACTGACGGAAGGCATTCGGTGCATACGCGGCATGACGATACGGCGTGGTGCGTTACAACCGACCGGCCCGAGCCGGTGACTTCCGGCCTGGCGAAACTCATTGATGAGTCCGATCTTCGCCTGCGACTCAGTCAGGCGGGGCGGACATGGGCCCAGGGGCATCTGTCGACGGCGACTATGGCGGCCCGCACCCAGGGGCTTTACGAGCGGCTCTTTTAAGGGCGCCGGTCTTCGGCGGATTGTTGAGACAGTTCGCTGCGGCTCAGGGGCGAACCCCGCAGCAGCGTCCGAATACGGTTGCGTATTGGAAGGAACCGCCGGGTGAGACGTGCTTTGATCCAGCGTATTCGGTTGCGGCGTACGGCGGTTCGAATGGCCCTGGCCCAGCTGTTTTCCCAGAGACCGCGTTTGTCGATTTCGACTATGAGCTTCCTCCAGGCCGTTTTGTAGATGCTCCGTTTGAGGCGAAGACGACGAATCTGGCGATCGGTTATCTCATGCCTGAAGGCTTGCGGGATCGGGCTTCCGGATATCCTGAACGCCGTGACCACACGGATACACTTTTCGCACTTACAGCAGTTTGTGTGGCTGACGCGATTGGAGTAGCACACGCGAAGATGGCGCATCGCCTCGGGCCACTGAGAAAGGGCCTCGGCTTTGAGCACTCGCCCGACATCGTTGCCGTCGTCGGATATCTGAAAATGGCTGCTGCTTATGTAACGATCTATAAGCGGATTGTCGCCGGAGCGTATGAACAGCGAGATATAATCCACTCCCGTCGGGATCAGCGCCGAATCGAATCGTCCGGCAAGCAGGCCAAGTCCGCTGACCAGATGTGTTCCGAAGGCGTGTCCCCAGATTACTGGAAGATCGTGAAAGTTGCTCGCCATCGGTATGCAGTCGACCTGCTTGCTGGTCAGCATGCATCTGGCGCTGGCGAGCATCTCGCCGTATATTCCGGCTGCGTTGGGCTGATCCAGCCAGACGTCGAACCCGTTCATTACGACTCCCGCGGTGACGTTGCGCCGCCGCCTGCCGGCAAGACCGTCGCGATGCTGCAGGACCGTGAAGGACGAATCCATGCCGCATGAAAACGGCGTGACGGTCTGTCCGGGCTCCGGCGGGGCGGGAGCTTCGACTTCCCGGTTTGCCTGGATATGCACAGCTTGATACTTGTCCGGCGCCCATCGTCGCCATATCTCCATGTAGGTTTCGAGGTTTTCCAGTAGGGAAGGAGAGACCCGCCCGTCAACCGCGACGTCGCGGCCCCACTGCATTATTGGAAACACAAATCCCACAACGAACGGGTCGGCCCAGGTTGTCAGGGCGTCGGACCATTCCTCGCCGAGCCGCCACCAGAGGCGGAGCTCAGGCCCGTCGGGATGCTCCAGAGTCGCGGCCAGGGTTATCTGACCGTCTTGGCGTTGCGGCTGCTCGATATGGAGTCTTACCGGCTTCATTGGATGCGATACTATACTCCTGAGTAACCTCAGGCAAGCTGCGATAGTGCTTTATGCATGCCGGAGGGGGCGGGTCGGCTGGCGATGCTGGAAAAATCGTTTACACTCCATACGTCAGGCTCTAGCATGAAGGCACGGTTTCCGCCGGGTATGCGGCCCGTCCGACGATGCCCGCCAGCTTGCCCGAAGATTCTAACGCGGACGGTAAAATCAGCAAATATTCTCCGGTGTCTGCGTTACCGCTCCGCAGGATAGTTCAAACTGGCTAAATGATATTCATGTTGACTGTAACCTCCTGGCCGGTCGGGGCACAATCATGGTGTAAAGACGTTGGATCGGCCGCTAGAGGCCGCCGCCGACAGCAGAAAGGCAAGGTGTATTATGAAGACACTACAGCAAACATTGGTTCTGGCTGCAGTACTGGCGAGTGTTCTCGTCGGTGTGTCGACGGCGGGGGCGGCCCCGACCGTGATAAGCAACGGGCAGACGCTCAGCGGTTTCAGCGGATCGTTTCAGAGCATGTGGGTGGGGCGGATATATGTCCCCGATGGCGCAAGACATTTCGTCGTAACTACTTCCGGAGGAGTTGGCGATTGCGATCTCTACATCCGTCGAGAGCAGGACACCCAGAGCATAGCCTACGACATAAACGACAACGGTGTTATCGTCGGGGCGTCTGTAGACGCTGTGGGCGACTCCCGCGCGTGCATCTGGGAATTCAATGAAACATCCGGGCTCTACGAAGCCAGGGACTTAAACGCCGAAGCGCAGGTCTCGGGCTTCGTGCTGACGTCGGCCAATGCGATCAACAACCAGGACCAGATCATCGCCACGGGCAATCTGAACGGCTCCAGTGCGACCCGGGCGTACTATCTCGATGTCGTCCACACCGAAGTCGTCGCCGCTGACGACAGCTACAACGTTTTTGAGACCGGCGCCCTGACCACTCCGGACGTCGGCGCCCCCAGTCCGCTTGACAACGACACCGACGCGGTCGACATTCTGAGCTTCGACACCCAGACGCACAATACTCGCGGACGAGTGACCAAGGTCGGCCACGCCGGCTTCAGATATCAGTACAATCCGGACAACAATCCGGACTACGATCTGGACTTCGGCGACGACCCGTTCATCGATCAGTTCTCCTACACCGCCACCGGCGTCTCGGGTCAGGACACAGCCGACGTCTACGTGACGGTCTATCCGGTCTCCGACACGTTCTATGTGACCCAGCTCCAGCCGACGCCGGTGGGGTTCGACGTCACGTTCAGCCGCCCGATCGACATCGATGTTCTTAACCTTTACGACGGTCAGGACGCACCAGTAGACGAGGCGGACGTAACGCTGACCGGAAGTTCGACCGGTCAGGTCGACGGTTCGGTGTTCTGGGATGCGGAGTCCCAGAAGCTCAGCTTCATCGCCACCGGCGGACCTCTGGCGACAGACAGCTACACGGTGACGCTCGCCAGCCGCTCAGACGGACTTGTCGACAGTGAAGGCGACTTGCTGGACGGCGACTAGGACGGGAACCCCGGCGGGAGCTTTGTCGCGGGATTCTCCACCGTATCATCCTCGGCTCGCGTGGTCAGCATTCCGGACTTCGCCCGCGGACCTGACCAGGCGATCAACATCCCGGCGACGTCGTCGGGCCTCCCGATCCGGATCGACAACGCCGACGGAGTTCGATCGATTGACTTCACGCTTCCGTTCGATCCGACGCTGTTGGACGTTACCAGTATCTCGAAGGCTCCCGGCATGCCCGGCGACTGGAGCATCAACTACACAATTAACGAAGACAACATTGTCGTGACGATGTGGACTTCCGATCCGGCTGGTCTGGCGCCCGGCCCGCGCGACCTGGCGGTTATCACCGCATCGGTGCTGCTCCGCGCCGAGGCGCCGTACGGCTACGGATCGACCGGCTTGCTGAAGTTCGAATCGCTGAGTCTCAACGGCGGCCTGATCGGCGCGACTCCTGACGTTGCGGTTTACAAGACCGCGTATATTGGCGACGCGACGGGCAACCGCACCTACAGTTCACTGGACGCCTCGCGGATCTCCCGCGTAGTCGTCGGCATCGACAGCGGGTTCGATCCCTACGACCTGACCGATCCGTTCATCCTGGCCAACGTGCACGACAACGGCGTGCTGGACGGGATGGACATATCGCTGTTCCACGCCGAAGCCATCGGCATAGACCAACTGGAAGTTCCCGACCTGCCCGGTACTCTTCCGCCCGGATCGGTCGACGGACCAGATCCCGTGGTCACCGTACCGGCAGGAGTGACGATCGATGCCGGCGGATCGGGAGTCCTGGTGCTGACTATCGACGAGACCGGCGGTCTGCAGGCGCTGGACTTCACGATCGATTACGACACGAGCCTGCTGGATGTGAGCAACATTGACATCGCCCTGGGCGATCTGCTGTCGTCCGGCGGTTGGACGCTGGGTCCGAATGTCAATGACGCGGCCGGTCGGATCACCATCGGAGCGTTCCGAAACAATCCAATGGCCAGCCAGAGCGGTGCGATACTTGAGATAACCGTCCACGCCCCGGTCGAGACCTCCGGACAATCGGACCTGGACCTCGAAGGCCTGCTCAACGAAGGCGAACTTGCGCTGACTCCGATCGATGGAAGCGTCAACATCATTGATCCCAACGGTTCGGTCACGGTGGAGACCGTGGCGATCAACTCCGGACAGGCCCAGCGTTCGCGAATCGATTCGATCTTGATGACTCTCAGCGGTCCGGCGAGCCTGTCGGCCGGTGATTTGGCGCTGCATAACGACTCGACCGACGAAAACTTCCTGCTCGATGCGGTACCATTCGATGATTCGACTGACACATGGGACCTGTCGCCGTTGGCCCTGACAGATGGTCGATACACCGCTACGCTGTCAGCCCCCGGCGTTGAGACCCACGAGTTCAGCTTCCACGTCCTGCGTGCGACACAGACGGTGATGAGGTTATCGGCGACGGCGACTATGACGCGCTCAAGAACCAGTTCGGCCTGCGCGGCCCCGGGCTGCTGGCCGACTACGACAACGACGGCCAGGTCAGCCTCGGCGACTTCGTAGCTCTGCGTGAGAAATTCGGAAACACGTTGTCCGCACCGGCTCCGGTTGCGGCTCGTGAGGGACCTCTCGTGACTGTAGCGTCGGAAATCCAGACAAGTGATGAACTGATCGCAGGGGGCGCTGCGTCAGGGGCTCGGGTCGTCAGTCAGCCACTAGAGGACATTGCCGCTGCGAGCTATGACTTAATCATCCCGGCAGCACCCGGCCCGGCCTTTGATCTGTTCGGGGAATTGCTGTCACTGGGCGAGTATATCCCAGGACCTCAACCGATATCATCGCCAGCTCCGCAGCGGGCCGCGACGTCGGAATACGATCTCCGACCGCTGGGTGACGATTTGGAAACTGGCGGACAGAGTGATGACTTGTTGGCGGATATACTGGAAGAATCAGCACTGGCTCTTCCGCTGTAGCGGTCAGGGCATGGTAAACAGTTGCGAGCATGCGGGGTGAAATTCCAAGAGATACTTTGGAACGGATGAGGGTTGAGACCATATTATGGGATGTGCGGCCCGGCCGAGAAAGGAGCCTGGGTTGACTGCTGCAATTGTGGAATCGCCGTTTAGACATCACTTTGTATAAAATCTTTCTGTTGCAGCCTGAGAGTACTATAATGCTAAGTGAAGGGACCGGTGGTGTGGCCGGGCAAGATTATCCGGGGAATACCGGATTACGCCTTCTTTTGTTCAGTACCCGCAGCTATTGTTCTCGGATGTGGAAGATGCGGGATCGTGGGATGTTTACCTGGAGATAACCATGCGGCTCACTTGGTTCTGCCTGCCAACAGTATTGACAATTGCGACGATTGTTATCGTAACCCCCGGTCTGGCCGCTGGCCCGGTCACGACCCGTCCGTCCGCCAAGACGCCGACGTATATGGCGGGTCTCGATCCCAAGGGGCTGGGCAAGCCCGAGGATATCGTCCGCAGGCGATGGGTCGCTGTTATGAGTGTCGTGCGAGACCAGAAGATCGACCAGCAGACCAAACGGTTTCGGGTCGAGGAGATCGTCAGTCCCGTTTTCGACTTCCGCGCTATGACTCGCCTGGCGCTGGGCCAAAAGAACTGGCGTAAGTTCACTGCCGCGCAGGCTAAGGAATTCTCTACGCTGTTCGTTAAGCGTTTGAAGGAATCATACGGTCGGCGGGTGGCGGACTACGGGGGCGAAAAGGTGTTGTTCAAACCTCGACTGCCGCTGAAGATCCCCAAGAGCAGCAAGCCCTCGACTCGTCCGGACGGGGGACCTAGGATTGTCCATGTTCCCGTCGAGATCGTTTCGAAGACAAGCAGGTGGGGTATCCTGCACAAGTTTCGCAGAGTAGGCGATGTGTACCGAATCTATGACATCGAGATCGAAGGGGTCAGCATCCTGAGAAGCTACCGCTCGCAGTTCAACGACGTCCTTGGCAGGGGCAAGCCCGAGGATCTGCTGAAGCGTCTGCGAAAACCGCCATCCAACCCGCCTAAAGGCGGATCGCGCCCATGACGAAACGCTCCTCCGGTCCGTCGTCGCTATTCGACCGCGTGGTGCTTGCCCATCCTCGCACCGTTTTGCTCTGCCTGGCCGTGGTGATAGGCATCATGGGCTACCAGGGGCGGTACTTTCGCATGGACGCCTCGGCGGACATGCTCCTCCTTGAGGATGATGCGGACCTCCACTACGCCCGCCAACTCGACAGCCGCTACGGCGGTCAGGAGTTTCTTGTCCTTACATACACGCCGAAAGAGGGAGTGTTCTCCCCTCAATCTCTCGCCGTTCTGGGACGGTTGCGGAACGAATTGAGCGCCCTGAAGCGTGTTGATGAGGTGCAGACCGTTTTGGACGTGCCGCTGCTGAACGGCCCGGCGACCTCTGTCGATGACCTGACCAGTGAGTTGCCCACACTTGAGTCCGGTAAGGTCGCCCCGGCGACGGCAGTGGCGTCGCTTCGCGGCAGTCGGCTGTACCGGAACCTGCTTTTGAGCCCGGACGGGCGGACAACGGCGTTATTGATCACTTTTCTGCCAGACAATGTCTACGACAGCCTCGTCGATCGCCGTGACCAACTCCGCCGCACTCGACAGGAAGGCGTGTTGGATGAATCGGGGCGGGCTGAACTTCATGGTGTCTCCGAGCGCCTGCGACAATACAAGGACGTTGTCGCGCAGCGCCGGCGTGAAGACATCGTGAACATTCGCGAGATTATGGACCGATACCGCTCCAAGGCCGAGTTATTCCTAGGCGGGGTCGGGATGATCGCCGACGACATGATACGCTTCGTTGAACGCGACATAAGCATGTTCGCCTTAGGCATCGCCGCGGTGCTGGCGCTGGTGTTGGGATTTATCTTTCGGCGCGTTCGTTGGGTCGTGCTGCCTTTGCTGTGCTGCGTGGCCTCGGCGGTCGCCACGATCGGCCTGCTGGGATGGCTGAGATGGGATGTAACGGTAGTTTCGTGCAACTTCCTCTCGCTGCAACTGATCATAGTCATGGCGGTTGCGATTCATCTGGTCGTGCGGTACCGCGAACTGCTCGCCGACGAGCCGGAGGCTCCCCACAGACAACTGGTCGACCGGGCTGTCCGGTTGAAGTGGCCTCCTTGTGCGTACGCCGTGTTGACAACGCTTGTCGGTTTCGCCTCGTTGCTTGCCTGCAACATGCCTCCGGTGGTCATGCTGGGCTGGACTATGGTCGTTGGTCTGACGGTAGCCCTGATCGTGACCTTCCTGCTCCTGCCGACGGTGCTGGTTCTGCTGCCCAAAGGACCGCCGCCGCGGCTGACATCCCGGCACCTGTCGTTCATGGGGCTGCTGGCGAGATGGACGGAGAATCGCGGCGGACTGATTTTGGGCCTTGGTGCGGCGACCCTACTGATTAGTTTCGCCGGTGCGGCCCGCCTGGAGGTCGAGAACCGCTTCATCGACTACTTTGATCCGACGACCGAGATTCATCAGGGAATGAAGGTGATCGATCAGCAACTCGGCGGTACTACGCCGCTGGACGTGATTATCAAGTTCGGCGCCCCCGCGACGCCCGACGTGGAGCCTGCACGGGTCGACGACGAGTTCGCCGACCTTGAGGGCCTCGATGACGCCGTGGTCGACGCGAACGATCCTCAGTACTGGTTCACCCGTTCAAAGGTCGATTGCATCCGGGATGCGCACCGCTATCTCGATGAACTGTCGGAGACGGGGAAGGTGTTGTCGCTGGCTTCCACAGTGGACCTGGCCGAGCAGATGATCGGCAGCGAGTTGGAGAGCATTGACCTGGCTATCCTGTACGACAAGACGCCCGAAGCGTTTCGGGCCATGCTCATTGCCCCCTACGTGTCAGTGGAGCACAACGAGGCGCGCCTGTCGGTCCGGGTGCGGGATTCCGACAGGTCCCTGCGGCGTAACGAACTGCTCAAGAGAATACGCAAAGAACTGCCCGCCTCTGCCGGTCTCCAAGCCGATCAGGTTCGCCTTGCCGGCTTGCTGGTCTTGTACAACAATGTGCTTCAGGATCTGTTCGGCTCGCAAATCCTGACGCTGGGGATTACGATGGGATTGTTGTCCGGGATGTTCCTGGTGTTGCTGCGATCGTGGCGATTGGCGCTGATCGCGATGGCTCCGAACGTCTTCCCGGTTGTTGTCGTGCTGGGGATGATGGGTTGGCTGGGGCTTCCGCTGGACATGATGACGATCACCATCGCTGCAATTGGCGTGGGGATTGCCGTTGACGATACGATTCACTACCTGAATAGATTCCAGACGGAGTTCGCCATTGACCGATTATATATCCCGGCGATGCACCGGAGCCACCGGACCGTCGGCAGGGCTATGTGCTACACAACCGTGGCGATCACGATAGGATTATCAGTCCTGTCGTTGTCGCAATTCGTTCCGACTATACGCTTTGGACTGCTGACGGCATTGGCTATGATAGCAGCGTTGTTTGCGGATCTTACCATCCTGCCGGCTATAATGGTAAGGGCTAAGCCGTTTGGCCCCGAGACGCAGGCTCCGGCAACAGCTGAAGGAGAATAACAATGATGAAATCAGTAATGAAATCAACCTTGACCATCGCCATTGCCGCAGCGGCGTTTGCGGGCTGTTCGACGTCCCATGGAACCGGCGGATCGGCGTCCATCAAACCATTGCCGGCGCCCAACGAGATCGTCTCCGGCGACAAAGAGGATGATCTCGACATGCTCGAGCAGGAGTTGGAAGACAAAACCAAGCCGGTCGCCGACCCGATCGAGAAGTGGAACCGCGGAGTGTTCGTGGTCAACGACGCCCTGTACGTCTGGGTCGCCCGACCCGCCCTACAGGGATACAAGGCGATCGCCCCCGAGCCGGTCAGGGTTGGCGTCCGCAACTCATTCGACAATCTCGCCATGCCCGTGCGCGGGGTCAACTGCCTGCTGCAGGGCAAGGGCAAGGCCGCCGGGACCGAGTTGCACCGGTTCCTGATCAACACGACAGTCGGTATTCTGGGTGTTCGAGACGCCGCAGAGGAAGACTACGAGATCAAGGCTCCCCCCCCCGAGGATCTCGGGCAGACCCTGGCGGTCTGGGGGCTGGGCGACGGCTGCTATCTGGTCTGGCCATTGTTGGGTCCATCGACGCTGCGTGACTCGGGCGGCGCCGTAGGCGACTACTTCCTCGATCCGGTAACATACATTCCGCCCTGGACAGTTCGTGCCGGTGTCAGCGGTGTACGGGCTGTCAACAACGGCTCATTCACTATGAAAGAGTATGACTCGATACGGGCAGAGGCGGTCGATCCCTACGCGGCGGTGCGCGACGGATACACGCAGTATCGAGCGGGCCAGATCAAGAAGTAGGCGGCCATCCGCGCCTGGTTTAAGAGAGTGGGATTCCGGCTTTGCCGGGCCTTTGTCCCAGGCGTGATTTTTTGCCCCATCCAGCGAATAGGAACAAGAAGACCTGGCCAATGCCGGGTTTTCGTTTCGAATAGCGGGGCCCGGTTCGGACACTACCAAACCTGTTCGTGTTGTTGCGTACAAGTACAGACTGACATCGGGTCTTCTCTTTCCAGACCCAGCAATTCAATCATGGTCATGGTCGCGGGAGCCGGGTTTAAATATATCTGGTGGCGTGCTGTATACGGGAAAGAACAGTGGATTAATGTCATAACCATGTCATAGATTAGTGGTTATATGTTTCTGGAGTCCGTGAAGACCGCTTGTAGTGTTGGCCCGGTTTTAGTGCGGTGGATGTGCAGGCGGAGGATGAATATGGAAGCACCAGAAAAGAAGTTTCTCCAGCACTGATCGCCAGCCAGGTTTTCTTATCAGTAATACCCAAAGATCGTTGGACTAGTTCAGAATGATAAGGTACAGTCCTATATTGCTACGTCATCATAAACATATGTTTGGACACAGAATATGAAAACAAATCACATGGTCATGTCAATCATTCTCTCCACAGCCGTGCTGTTGATCGGGGTGTTTTGTGCATCCTGCAGCAAAGACAACGGCCAGGGATCTGGTGATTCCGTAAAGATCGCGTATTTCGTCTCCGACTTCAAGAACGGGTTTCACCAGACACAGTCATACTGGGCGAAGAAATACGCCAAAGAAAAGTACGGCGCAGATGTCCAGGTATTCGACGGAAAATCCGATGTCGCCACCATGACGGCGAACGTTGACCAGATGATCGCCCAGGGCATGGACATGGCCACGCTTCACATCTGGCAGGGAGACTCAGCCAAGCCCGGCCTTGAAGAAGCCCTGGATAGAGGAATCATACTCGCCAGCTACTTCGATAAAATGCCCATCGACATTCCGATTGTCAGACCCGGTGAAGCTGAAGTTTCCTTTGAAATGGGCAAGATTGCGGCCGAGCAGTGGATGAAGGCCCATCCGGACAAACCGATCGTTATGGTTCAGTTGGGGTGGCCCGATAATGAAGCAGTCGCCGAAGGCCGAACCGTTCCTTTTGTCAAGGGTGTCAAATCAGTGGCGCCGAACGCCAAAGATCTCGGTTGCTTCGATTGCAGCGGAGGCGCGGATGTCGCCAAGAAAACCATCCAGGATCTTGTCGTTGCTAATAAGGACTTGTGCATTATCTACTCTGAAGCGTCCAACCTGACTGACGGTACGATGCCCGGATTGAGGGCGTCCGGAAGAGGGAAAATGAAAGATGGCGTTCCCCTGACCGAAATCGTCGTCAGCACCGACTGCCCGGAAAATGAACTGTTCGAGATATTCGATCCGAACTCTTCACTAAAAATGTCGATGGGCATCCCGCCGAGAGAAACCGGTATGGTTAGAATCGATACACTGTTCGCTATTAAAGAAGGCAAGATCAAGCAGGTCGACGCGGCCAACAAGAAGGCGATCTTTCTCCCGAATTTGCTTATCGGCTACTGGAGCATGAAACCGGATGAAGCCGTGAAGTGGTATAACGAACAGTACAACGCCAAGGTGACAATGCCCAAATACTAGTACGCATTGGTCACGCGGATCGCAGCACAGATCGCGTCTACGTCAGTAATGTAAACCAATCCCCAATAAGCGGGCGGAGATAAGCCCGTCGGTAGGGCGTGTTTTTCTGAATTCATGAGGAGCCGAGTGGTGAACTCTATCGTGCTGGAAATAAACAATCTGACCAAAGAATTTCCAGGTGTGCGAGCAGTTGATGACGTCAGTTTCAATGTCCTCAAAAACACCGTCCACTGCCTGGTCGGCGAAAACGGAGCCGGAAAATCCACCCTGATCAAGATCCTGACCGGCGCCACGGCAAGGACGAGCGGATCGGTGCGCATGAACGGCAAGGAATATGTGGCGCGTAACCCCAGGGACGCCAAGCAAAAGGGCGTCAGCACATTGTTCCAGGAACTAAATGTGGTTGACCAGCTTACCGTTGAGGAGAACCTCACCCTGGGCATGGAAGACACCTGTTTGGGTTTCCTAAGAAGAACTGAAAAGATCAGAAAGATGGTCGATGTGCTGCATAACATCGAACCGTCGATCAGCCACGGACAACAGGTGTCCTCTCTGAGTGTCGCCCAAAAACAGATGGTGGAAATCGCCCGGGCCGTGGCGTCGGAATCCGAGATTATCATCATGGACGAGCCGACGGCCGCTATTTCCGAAGAGGAGACTCAACGCCTGTTCAAGATCATAAAAGGCCTTAAAGAGAAGAATGTGACCGTTATTTACATCTCCCACAGGCTGGACGAAATATTCGAGTTGGGCGATTACGTAACAGTCATGCGCGACGGCGGCCACATTGAAACCAAGCCGATCGGCGAGGTCAAGGACAAGGCCGAACTTATCAAATTGATGATCGGTAAAGCGGTTTACGAGGAATACATTCCGCGAGATCTGAGCAATGCCGAAAACCTGCTGGAAGTAAAAAACGTCAGCAACAGTAAGCTCAAAGACCTGTCTTTCGAAGTAAAACGCGGGGAGGTCGTAGGATTTTACGGACTGGTGGGCGCCGGTAAGACCGAACTTGCGCGGGCGATATACGGCGCGGACAAATACACCGGTGACATTATGTTCAAGGGCAGAAAGCTCGAATCCTTGACCGACAAAGTGATCGGATCCGGAATTGCGATGGTGCCCTCGGAAAGGAGATCAGAGGGGCTGTTCACGTTGCTGACCATCAGGAGCAATGTTCCCGTCATGAACATGGACAAGATCTCAAACAGGGGCTTTATAAACACCGCGTCCGAAAAGTCAATCACCCTCGAATATATTAAGAAGTTGGGCATCGTCACCAGCAGCAGTGAAAAGGAAGTCGCCAAGCTTTCCGGCGGCAACCAGCAGAAAGTGGTGTTTTCCAAGTGCCTGTTCGCCGATGCCGACCTTCTGATCCTGGATGAACCGACCCGCGGGGTCGATGTCGGCGCCAAGAGCGAGATCTACAAAATCATCAGGCAGTTATCAAACGCGGGCAAATCGATTATCCTCTGCTCCTCTGAATTGCCTGAAATCCTGCATATGTGCGACAGGATATTTCTTCTTTATGACGGACGCCTGAGGCAGGAACTGGATAACAGCGAAGATATCGACAGCGAAGAGCTGCTTCATGTGTGTACGGGGGGCCTGGATGCTGAATAAAAACACAGCTATCGGGAGGATGAGCAATGAATCGTTTATTGTTTTGTGCATGTTCGCCGTGCTGGTGATTCTCTTTGCAGCGGCGTCTGTTTTTATGCCCCGCTTTTTTGACATAAACACTTTTTCCAATCTGCTGAGCCAGCAGGCCGAACTGATTATTCTCGCCATTTTCGTGACGTTTCTTTTGATAAGCGGTAATTTTGACTTGTCGGTTGGCGGCGTCGTCGGACTGGGGGCGGTGCTTTCGGCCTGGTTTTGCCAGTCCCAGAGCGGAGCGGAGATGGAACTGGCCCGCGGCCTGGGAATGCCTTACGGCCTGGCCGTTGTCCTGGCTCTCTTGTGCTGCATGGCCGTCGGCGCTATCAATGCGTTCTTTATCACCCGCCTGAAAGTCGCCTCTATTATCGTCACCCTGGGCACTATGTCGCTGGCTCGAGGAATTGCGATGATTGTCACCCATGGCG
>PVBE012451282.1_pt1 | contig 32636 bp, 30 predicted proteins | sample 1631181 | NCBI WGS metagenome assembly PVBE01 (sample SAMN08397723, study PRJNA350692) | Marine metagenome, whole genome shotgun sequencing project. | isolation source: water | place: Pacific Ocean | collected 2012-04
CACCCTCACATGGGATCAAAATGTAGTGCCAACTTTGAGACCTAAGTGCCTGAAAAAGCTGAAAACTGACCCTTGAACGGCGGAAGTTGGGCTAGCTGGCTAGGGCAAGCTTTCGCAACGCAGAGATCGTGCGAAAGACGCGTGCCTGGCGACAGCGTGGGTTCTTCAACGGGTTGCTAGCTGCGACCGAGATGCGGTCAGACAACCGCGACGACCCCCACAAAGACGAGGACGCCCCGAGCGAGTCGCTCGGGCGCTCGCTGGAGAGTCGGGCCGATCGCGTCAGCCGAGGCTCCGATCGATTTCGACGAGCACGTCCTGGGCGATCTCCTCTTGCCCGCGACCGGCTTCGATGCGTACGAGGCCGACGATCTCGAGCGCTTCGAAGCCCTTCGCCACACGTCGCTGAAAAGCCAGCTCCTCGAAGGCCGATTCCACGAGGCCACCGCGGGCCTCGATGCGCGCCATACCTTCTTCAGCGGAAATCTCGAATACGAGCACCAGATCGGGTCGGGGGAACTCCGCCTCGCTGGCGGCCAGGAGCTGTTCGGGATCGAGTCCCCGCGCGCCTTGATAGGCCACGGTCGAAATATAGGAACGATCGCTCAGCACGATTCGACCGGCAGCGAGCGCCGGTTCCACGACTTCGCGCATATGCTCGCGACGATCCTCGACGAACCAACCGAGCTCAGTCTCAGGCGAGACCCGCTCACCGCTTCGGGCCATCGCGCGAATCCGCCGGCCGAACTCTCCGTCGGTCGGCTCTCGCGTCTCGACGACCTCGAGCCCTCGAGCGCGCAGCGCCGCCACCGCCAGCTCGAGCTGTGTCGACTTCCCGCAGCCGTCGATTCCCTCGAAGACGATCAGTTTCCCGCGCTTCACGGCTCCCTCGAGTACGCATGGGTGCGTCGTGTTCGACGACGCTCGACGATATCGCTCTCCGCGCCGCTGGGCCCACGCGAGACCCGCGCATCCAGAGCTGCGTGTTGGTACGCGTCCTGCAATATCAAAGAAGAATAGGGTCGCCTTCGGGCGATGCTCGTCGCGCTCCTCTAACGGGACCGGGAGCACGACGAGGTCGAGAGCGCCGGTCGGAAGCACAGGGTTCGAGGCGGGTCATTTACGACGGGGTGAAATCCGTCTCGAGCTTCCGACCGGCGTTTCTCTTCCCGGGACTCGAACGGAGACGCGAACAGAGACGCGAACAGAGACGCGAAGAAGAGCCGTCTGACACAAGCTCCGATGAGAGAACTGAAGAGAAAGGCGATCCTTTCGGACCCCCTTGCTCCTTCATATCCGCGGATCCATAGGCATTGATCCCTGTCCATGGATCAATACAGTCCACGACTTCGAGGCCGATGCGACCGCTCGACACCGAAGCTCGACACCGGGGCTCGACATCAGGGCCGGCACCAAACCGGATCATGACCGAGCTGCCAATCGGCACACGCCCCCACCCCACCCCACCGCGCGAGGTAGAGCGAGGTCGAGAGTCGACAGTGCCGCGGGCCCCGCCCGAGCTCTAGCCCACCTTGGTCTGGAGCATGAACGCGATGACGAGACCGTAGATCGCGATCGACTCGATCAGCACCATGCCGAGAATGAAGGGCGTGAACATCGCACCCGCGGCGCCCGGGTTGCGGGCGATGCCCGCGGTGGTGTTGCCAGCAGTGAGACCTTGACCGACGCCACAGCCGAGGCCGGCGAGTCCGACAGCGATACCGGCACCGATGCCGAGACCACCCGCGCCCGAAGCACCGCCGTCCTCCGCAAAGGCCAGAGCCGGAGACAGGAACATCACAGTTGCCCACACGAGCACGTTAACGATACGACGCATTCCGTTTTTCCTTCTTTCCGAGACCCCGGAACTCTCGTGGCTCCCCCCGATCTCCCGGGGCGGGTCGATTGAACAGAGCCGGTGGATCCCACCGAGCCGATGAACGAGGTCTGTCCCCGTCCGAGAATCGAAACCGAGAACCCGCGACTAATGCGGTTCCTCCAGCGCCTGGCCGATGTAGATCATCGTCAGAAGCGCAAAGACGAAGGCCTGCAGAAAGCAGATCAGCAGACCGAGTCCCATGAACACAGCGGGTACCAGCGCCGGCACCAGGCCGAGCCAGACTACGATGACCTGATGGTCCGCAAACATGTTGGCCAGCAGACGAATGCCCAGGGTCAAGATCCGCGCGCCATGAAGCATGATCTCGAGAGGCAAGAAGAATGGCGCCAGGAGCCGGATGTGATAGACCTTGCCGCCGATTTCCTTGTGCCACAGGGCCGGACCCATGAACTGGTAGATGTACTTCCACTTGTGCTGCTTGATGCCCACGTAGTTATAGACGAGAAAGGAGATGATCGCCCAGGCGAAGGTCACGTTGCGATCGCTCGTCGCCCCGAGCATGCCAGGAATCAGACTGAGTAGATTCGAGATGAGCACGAAAAAGAAGATCGTCCCGACGACGGGGAAATAGCGGCGCCACTCGGGTCCGATCGTCGTCTCTCCGAGATCCCCGAGCGCCTCGATGATCACCTCGACCACGTTTCGGATCGTGATCCCCTCGTCGGGCATCACCCCGCCATGCTCGTCGGAAACGGCACGCCTGACAGAGAGGCCCGCCAGGATCAAGAGCCCCGCAGCAAACAGAGCGGACACAAAAAACCACTCGATATGAAGTTGATGCGCAATGGTTTCAAAGACGTTCATCGGATTCTCTCATCGAATTCGCCGCAAGCTCTGAATCGAGCGACTGCGAGGTCAAAAGCTGGCCTGTAGGCCAGAGGTGCTCCGCGAATCGGCCCTCCTCCGGTTCATCGCCCGACGCCTCGAACTCGTCGAGGAAGGTCGGCAGCGTCGCCGGATCGATGATCGGCGGCCGATTCAGCCAGGCGTCGATCAGTACCGCAGGCATCGTGATCGACAGACCGACCAGCAGTGCGACGGGATGGGCGCCCGCCCACATCGTCGCGTAAATCGCGATGGCCAACAGTATGAAGCGCATCGACAGCACACCGACCCAACGGTTGCTCAGCATCTGTCCGGTAATGAGTCGCTTGGCTGCGCGATGGATCGCGCCGAGGTTGACGGCTTCGAGCAGCGCTCCGGCGGCAAGGCTGGCAGCAAAATGCGGCGTCGCGAAGGTAAACGACGCCGCCACCACACCCGCGGAGAGGCCCAGATTCAGCCGTTCGACTCTTGCCAACGCCATTGCCACGATCCCACTCGCTCAATCTCGGGTCTCTCGACCCACATCGCTCATTCCATCCGATGCGTCCGATGATTCGGGCGCATCCTCTTCATCCCGCAAGACCTGGCTGATGCCCGGCGCTTCGCCAACCCCCAGATCATCCGCAACTTCGCGACCCATCGGGTCCTGCCCAGCCGACGGCTGCATCTCGTCGACGGGATGAAGTTCTTTCCCCAACCGCATCAACCGGAGCACGAAGGCTCCGAAGCCAATCACAGCTCCGACCAACACACCCACTGGCGCCGTTTCGAAGCGACGATCTACCCAGAAGCCAATGCCGCAGGCCAGCAGGATCGATCCAACGGCTTCGAAGCCAGCCTGGTAGGCGCTGTTTCCTGAAGCGGCCGCCGCACGCGTCAGGCGCCCGCTGCCTGGAATCACCGGTGGCTGAGTCACGGATCCTCGCTCACTACTCGGGTCGGGTCGGACGCGAAGACATCCAATCACCCAGGGGCCGCTGCGACGTGCACGCCGAATCGTCCTCTGGGAGCGAAATCGCGGCGCAGCATAGCCTTTCGCCCTGATCGGCTCAACGCGCCCGGGCCACCTTCCGCAACGCCCGGCGCGCCGCTTCGAGGGTCGTGGCGATGTCTTTCGCACGATGTGCGAGAGACACGAAGCCCGACTCGTAGGGCGACGGGGCGAGATAGACGCCCTCTTCGAGCATTGCGGTAAAAAACCGCCGAAACGCGGCTGCATCACTTTGCTGCGCCTGGGCGAAGTCATCGACCGGACCGGTGTGAAAGAAGAAGCCGAACATGCCCCCAATGCTCCGGGTCAGCATCGGCACCCCGATTTCGGCCGCGATTTCGGCGAGCCCCTCGGCCAGCTGGGCTGAACGTGCGGCGAGCTTCGGGTACACCCCCTCGGCTTCGAGAGCCTCGAGCGTGGCGAGCCCGGCGGCCACCGCCAGGGGGTTCCCGGAAAGCGTGCCGGCCTGATAGATATCGCCCTGCGGAGCGATCCGGGCCATCAGATCGCGACGCCCGCCGTAGGCCGCCGCGGGAAGCCCACCGCCGACCACCTTGCCGAGGGTCGTGAGATCGGGCCGAATCCCGTAAAGCCGTTGCGCCCCGCCGCGAGCCACGCGAAATCCGGTCATTACCTCGTCGAAGATCAGCAGCGCCCCGAACTCGTCGCAAAGCTCGCGCAGTCCTTCGAGAAATCCGGCGATCGGCGGGATGCAGCCCATATTGCCCGCGATCGGCTCGACGATGATCGCCGCGATGTCGCGGCCCCAGCGCTCAAAGGCCTCGCGCGTGGCACCGAGATCGTTGAAGGGCGCAACGATGCTGAGATCCGTCATCGCCTCCGGTACACCCGGCGATCCGGGGATGCCAAGCGTCGCAACGCCACTGCCGGCACCGACCAGCAGCCCGTCGGAATGGCCGTGATAACAGCCATCGAACTTGAGAATCCGATCGCGACCGGTGACACCGCGAACCAGCCGCAGCGCGCTCATCGTCGCTTCGGTGCCGCTGCTCACCATGCGCAGCATCTGGACCGAAGGCAAGACCCTTCGAACCGCTTCGGCGAGATCGGATTCGCGGACCGTCGGCGCACCAAAACTCGTGCCGCGCTTCAACGCTCGACGCACCGCCGACAGGATCTTCGGGTGCGCGTGGCCGAGGATCATCGGGCCCCAGGAGCCCACGTAGTCGATGTACTCATTGCCATCGACATCGCGAATACGAGCCCCCTTGGCAGATTCGATGAAGGGCGGAATGCCGCCCACCGAAGCGAAGGCCCGGACAGGGCTATTCACGCCACCGGGTATCGATCGCTTGGCACGCTTGAGTTCGCGTCGCGATTTCGTGAGATCGAGTCTCGCCATGCTGTCAGCTCTCGGTGGAGGTGTCCGGGGTATCCGGGGTATCGGGCGCCTGGGAAGCATCGACAGTCGAAGCACTGTTGTCGTGGTTTCCGCTGCGACTCCCGCCCGAGCCCGAGCCGACGTCGCTGGCGACGTCCTCTTCAGCCAGTCGCGCGATCGACACCAGCTTCTCGCCCGGCGACAGATGCATTACGCGTACACCCTGGGTCGCCCGCCCCATGGAGGAAATGCCATTCACGGGACAACGCAGGACCTTGCCGGCATCGGTGATCAGCATGACGTCGTCGTCTTCGACGACCTGCGCAATCCCGATGACTGCACCGTTTCGTGTATTCGCGCGGATGTCGATGATACCCTGACCACCCCTTCTCTGGACCCGGTACTCCGCGAGCCGTGTGCGCTTCCCGTAGCCGCCCATGGTCACGGTCAGGATCTTTGCGTCGCCGGAGAGAACCTCCATCCCGACGACCTCGTCTTGCGGCCCCAAACTGATGCCTCGTACCCCGGTTGTCGTGCGACCCATGGCGCGCGCATCCGCTTCGTTGAAGCGGATGGCCTTACCAGTCCGGGTCGCTAGCAGTACGTCGTCGCGGCCGCTGCTGCGCCCGGCCGCGATCAGCTCATCGCCCTGCGAGAGGTTGATCGCGATGATGCCGGCCTTGCGCGGATTCGCGAAGGCGGAGAGCGAGGTCTTCTTGATGGCACCCTGGCGCGTCGAGAGGATGATGTACTCGTCGGCCGCATCTTCGAAGCTTCGTACGGGCAGCATCGTCTGCACGTTTTCTCCGCTCTGGAGCTGGAGCACGTTCACGATGGCTTTGCCCCTCGCAGCGCGCCCGAGTTGCGGTAGCTCGTGGACCTTCAACCAATGCAGCCGGCCGTAGTTCGTGAAGAAGAGCAGGTAGGCGTGGGTCGAGGCGACGCCGAGATGGCGGACGAAATCCTCTTCCCGAGTCTCCATTCCCCTCGCGCCCTTGCCGCCGCGCCGCTGAGCGCGGTAGAGGGTCACGGGATTCCGCTTGATATAACCCAGGTGGGACAGCGTCACGACCATATCTTCTTCGACGATCAGGTCTTCGTTGCTGATGCCGTCGACCGCTGGTGCAAATTCGGTGCGTCGCTCGTCGCCGAACTTCTCCTCGATCTCTCGCATCTCGCTGATCACCACTTCGAGGATCTGCTCGTCGCTCGCCAGCAGGCCTTTCAGGTCCGCGATCTTCCGCCGAAGCTCCTCGAGCTCCTCGAGTACGCGCTGTCGTTCCATCGCGGTCAGCGCGCGCAGGCGCATGTCGAGGATCGCCTGAGCCTGGCGCTCCGACAGGTCGAAGCGCGCGATCAATGCTTCTCGGGCGGCGGCAGCGTTCTCAGCCGCGCGAATCAGCGCGATGATCTCGTCCAGATGCTCCAGAGCAATTGCGAAACCCTCGAGGACATGGGCGCGCGCTTCGGCCTGGGCGAGGTCGTAGATGGCTCGTCGGATCACGACTTCCTTGCGGAATTCGATGAAATGCCGGAGTGCTTCCTTGACGGACAACGTCTTCGGACGCCCGTTCACGAGAGCCAGTAGATTGACGCCGAAGGTCGTTTGGAGCGGCGTCATCTTGTAGAGCTGGTTGAGGATGACATCCTCGGCGGCGTCTCTCTTGAGTTCGATGACGACGCGCATACCCTCGCGACTGGATTCGTCGCGAAGATCGGCGATGCCGCTGATGCGTCCGTCGCGAACCAGATCGGCAATCCGCTCGAGCAGCAGGCTCTTGTTGACCTGGTAGGGAATTTCCGTGACGACGATTCGGGTACCGCGCTTATAGGGCTCGAACTCCGCCTGCGCACGCAAGGTGAGATGGCCCCGACCGTTGGCGAAGTAGCTGCGGATTCCATCGCTACCGCAGAGCAGGGCGCCGGTCGGAAAATCGGGCCCGGGCATCTTCTCCAGGATGTCGTCGAGGGTGCAGTCCGGGTTCTCCGCCTCGAGGATCAGGGCCGCGGTCAACTCGCGTAGATTGTGCGGTGGGACGTTGGTGGCCATGCCGACGGCGATCCCCGCCGAGCCATTTGCGAGCAGGTTGGGGAAGCGAGTCGGAAGAACCATCGGCTCTTCCATCTGACCATCGAAGTTGGGTTGAAAGTCGACTGTCGCGCGATCGATGTCGCGCAGCATCTCCTCGGCGAGGCGGGCGAGGCGAGCCTCCGTGTAGCGGTAGGCGGCCGCCATGTCGCCGTCGATACTGCCGAAGTTCCCCTGTCCGTCGACGAGCGGATAGCGGAGCGAAAAGTCCTGGGCCATGCGGACCATCGAGTCGTAGACCGCGCTGTCACCGTGGGGGTGGTAATGCTTCAAGACCTCACCCACGACACCAGCGGATTTCGAGTAGGGCCGATTCGAATGCAGGCCCTCCTGGTTCATCGCGTAGAGAATGCGTCGATGGACGGGCTTCAAGCCATCGCGAACGTCGGGGAGTGCGCGGCTGATGATGACCGACATCGAATAGGCCAGGAACGAAGAGCGGACTTCGTCCTCGATGTTGACGGTCGGAAACCCGTCTTCGGGCGGTGGCGCGGGGGCATCTGTCGGATCGATCGGCTCGTCGGACACGATTCAGCTCGCCTTCATTCTATACGTCCAGGTTCACGACGTTCAGAGCATTGTCTTCGATGAACCGGCGGCGGGGTTCGACGACGTCTCCCATCAACGTCGTAAAGACATCATCCGCTTCGACGCCGTCGTCGACGCGAATCTGAACGAGATTGCGGTTTTCCGCGTTCATCGTGGTCTCGGCGAGCTGATCGGGGTTCATCTCCCCGAGGCCCTTGTAGCGCTGCACGGACAACCCCTTGTTCGCGATCTCGAGGATCCGATCGAGGAGTTTGCAGATCAGCGTAAACTGCTCCATTGCCAGGTCGCCGTGCCGCAGCTCGTACGATGCGGGTCCAAGCAGAGCGAGCTCGCCGTCGAGCCGAATCAACTTCTGGAAATCGGTCGAAGCGATTGTTGTCCCATCGAGGGGGCTGCGCAAGGTCTGACCAGCGCGGCGAGTCCGAGCCACGAGCTTGTAGCCGCTGCCGTCGAGCTCGGCCTCGGTGGACCACGAGAGCTCACCCACTATGTCATCGCCGTCTGCGGGATAGCTTCGATCGATCTCCGCGTTGACGAGAGGCACTACCTCTTCGAGCAGAACGCGCTCGTCCAACAAATCTTCGACGCTAGGTCGCGCGACTCGCGAGGTCGCGTCGATCACACGCTCGTCAAAGAGCCGAATCTTGAAGTGGTCAACGGCCTTCTGTCGACTGCTCGCGTTTTTCAGCAGTGCGCGCAAGGACTCAGCTTCTCGTTCGGAACCATCTGCACAGGTTACGATCGCACCATCCAGCGCCAGATCGAAGAGATAATCCTCCAGAGCGAGCTCATCCTTCAAGTAGCGGCTGATCTTGCCACGCTTGGTCTTGAAGAGCGGCGGCTGAGCGACGTAGAGATAGCCACGTTCGATCAGATCGCGCATCTGTCTGTAGAAAAAGGTCAGTAGCAGCGTACGGATATGACTGCCGTCGACGTCCGCGTCGGTCATGATGATCACACGGTGATAGCGGGCCTTTGCAGCATTGAAATCCTCACCGATTCCAGTGCCAAGGGCAGCGATAATCGCCTGGATCTCGGCGCTCGCGAGCATCCGATCGACTCGTGCGCGTTCGACGTTGAGGATCTTGCCGCGGATTGGCAGGATCGCTTGGGTCGCGCGGGAACGACCCTGTTTCGCAGTACCGCCGGCGGAATCTCCCTCGACTATGAAGAGTTCAGATTTTACGGGATCCCGCTCCTGGCAATCCGCGAGCTTGCCCGGCAGGCTGAAATCCGAGAGTGCGCCCTTGCGGCGGGCCAGGTCGCGGGCTTTGCGTGCGGCTTCCCGAGCCCGCGCTGTATCGACGATCTTGGCGACGATCGGCTTCGCGACCCGAGGATTCTCTTCGAGAAAGCTCGAGAGCTGTTGATAGACGATGCCCTCGACGATTCCGCGAACCTCACTGGATCCGAGCTTGCTCTTGGTTTGGCCCTCGAATTCGGGCTGGGGAATCTTTACAGAAACCACCGCCGTCAGACCTTCACGAAGATCCTCGCCACTGACCGAGGTCGTATCACCCTTCTTGGCTCTTGCGGGATCCTTGGCCGTCGATGCGATGTAGCGATTCAGGGTTCGCGTAAGCGCTGTACGGAAACCGACCAGATGGGTTCCGCCTTCGACCGTATTGATATTATTCGCAAAGGAATAGACCGATTCGTTATAGGAGTCATTGTACTGCAGTGCGATCTCAGCTTCGACATTGACCGTTCGACCGTGATCGTCAAAGCTTCGTTCGCCCTTCAGATAGATCGGATCGGGGTGTAGGGGATTGCGCTTCTTGTTCAGGTGCTCGACGAAGGAGTTGATGCCTCCTTCATAACAGAAATCGTGCTTCTTGTCGGTGCGAATCTCGTGAATATTGATTCGAACGCCTGCATTGAGAAAGGAAAGCTCTCGTAGGCGCTGTGAAAGCACGTCGAAGGAAAATTCGGTCACCGAGAAGATCTGGGAATCCGGCAGAAAACTGATCCGCGTGCCCGTTAGCTCGGTGTCACTCACCGCTTCGAGGGCTGTGTCCGGGACGCCGCGCTGGTAGTGCTGGCGCCAGAGTTTGCCGTCGCGTTGAATCTCGAGCTCGAGCTCTGCCGACAGTGCATTGACCACAGAGATGCCGACGCCATGTAGGCCGCCGGAGACTTTGTAGGAGTTCTCGTCGAATTTCCCACCGGAGTGGAGCGTTGTCATGACGACTTCACAGGCTGGTCGCCCTTCGGTCGCATGTATATCAGTCGGAATTCCACGACCGTTGTCAACGACTGTGACGCGGCCGTCATCTTCGATCGTGACGGAGATCTCGCTGCAAAATCCTGCCAGCGCTTCATCGATCGAATTGTCGACGACCTCGTAGACGAGATGGTGCAAGCCATCGGGACCGGTGGTCCCGATATACATCGCGGGTCGTTTTCGGACTGGTTCGAGGCCTTCCAGGACCTCGATCGAACTGGCGTCGTAGCTCACGAGCGACTTTCTTGAATCTTGAAACCTACTTGACGAGTTTTTCGAGAAGCATCGTGGAGCGCATCACATCATTGACAGGGGGCGGATCGCATTGATCAGATCGATCCCTGCTGCGACTTCGCTACAGCTCACTCCTCTCGGAGTCACCCCCTCGAACTGCTTCCCCACACGAAAAAAAGCAGATCTCTCGACCGCTTTTTCGCTGTTTTCGCAAGCCCGTCACGATCAAGATCATGTGACAGGCCACGCTTCTCTGAACGTGTCTCAGGCGTGTCAGAAGGGTACCGAAAGCCTCTGGGCAGAGCAAAGCCAAATCAACGGAAATCCACCTTCAGTGGGCTTCCTCGGCCGTGTGAGCAGGGCTTTCTACAGTATCTTTGGATTCCCGTGGGATGCGAGTGCTGGCAACTCGAAACCAGCTCTCATCCGAGCTCGAGTGCGTGCAGATCGATCGCTCAGATGCGCATCGGCATGACGACGGCAAGGGTCTTCTCGTCCTCTGGGGGCGTCACGCGAGCAGGCGATAATTCGTCTTGAAACGACAGTCGAATTTCTTTCGATTGAATCGCGCCGATTGCATCGAGCAGATAACGCGCGTTGAAACCGATGCTGAGAGACTCGCCGGCGTAGTCGACGTCGAGCTCTTCTCGGGCATCGCCGAGATCGGAGTTGCTGGAGGAAACAACCAGCTGGCCGTCGGAGAAGTCGAGCCTTACGGCGCGACTGCGTTCTGATGAAAGTAATGCCGCCCGACGTAGAGTCTGAACCAGGGTATCCGTCGGCAGTATGATGTGGCGGCTTAGATCCTTGGGGACGACCTGATTGTAATCCGGAAACTCTCCCTCGATGAGTCGCATGACCAATGTGACGTCGCCCTTGCGCGCGAATCCACTGTTATTTGCAAAGGCCAAGTCGATTTCTTCCGCATCATCTTCATCGACCAGACGTTTAAGCTCACCCAGCCCCTTACGTGGGATGATCACACCACTCGCCAGGGCGCCTGCATCACCTTCGATCACACGGTCGACACACGCCAGTCGATGACCATCGGTTGCAACGAGCCGAATTTCACCCGATTCAGCGAGAACCTCAAAATAGACACCATTGAGGTTGTAACGGGTTTCATCGACGGATGCGGCATAGATCGTACGTTCGATCATCGCACTCAGAACGCTCGCGGAGATCGGTACTGTCTTCTCGGGACTGAACTCGGGTAGGGTCGGATATTCTTCTGCAGCCGTACCCGCCAAGGTAAAACGACTTCGATGACATCGAATTTCGAGATAGGAGTTGGGCGCAGCTTCGAGATTGATCTGTTCGTCGGGCAACTCGCGAATAATCTCAAAAAGCTTCTTGGCAGAAACTGTTAGACCGCCGGCTTGCGTTACCTTGGCTGGATGAAGACTGCGAATGCCAACTTCGAGATCGGTCGCGGAGAGTTGAAGTCTGGCGTCTTCACCGTTTTCTTTGGCTTCGAGCAGGATATTTGCAAGGATCGGCATCGAGTTGCGTTTCTCGACGATCGACTGGATCCGTCCCAGGCCTCGTAGGAACTCGGTTTTGTTGATGGAGAGTTTCATCCGTTCTTTCTTCTACTTTGAAGATTGATTTAATAGAGTAGTAGTAGAGAAGGACACAAGATCGGATAAAACAGAATCAAGCCATTGTGTTACCGCCGATTTCTCGTTTGTCACGAGGCTGTCGGCGAGAGATCACACGGGCAGTCGCGATAGATCTTGAATCGTCTTCACTCGAATTGTCCACAGGGTAACACGAGCTCCATGCGGACGGTTACGAGACTCATCGAGGCGCTGCTCGACGGAAATGAGGATTCAACACGCTGCGCGAGCTGTTTCGGCTGCCGCTGGCTGGTCGCAAAGTGCCAGAGGGTCTCTCATTGACAGAGTCTTGGGCTGACGGGTAAGCTCCCGCGCTTCTGAGGTTTGATCTCGAGGACGTCGACACGGGTTCAATCCTGGCTCGATCCTGGAGAAACGGGTACGCTGCGAAACCCGTGTGCCCCTACGATTGGAGCAGTTGAAGGAATTGGAGCGGCCGAACCGCCCCGGATTCACGGGAAGCATCGAGTTGCGTCGATAGCGTCGATAGCGTCGATAGGGCCAGTCGATAGGGCAGTCGATGGGGCAGTCGATGGGGCATAGGGCTTCCAGAGTGTTCTTCGCGGCTTGCCGCGCTAGCCAAGGTCTGATCGGTTGAGCAACAATGTCAGCCGCGAGAAAGCAGAGGATCCGCAGCCATGAAGCGGACATTCCAGCCAAGTCGAATCAAGCGACTTCGCAAACACGGTTTCCGAGAGCGGATGAAGACGAAAGCGGGTCGCTCGATCCTGAAGCGTCGCCGCGCCAAGGGCCGGCGACGGCTTGCCGCAGTCGTCGCGTCCAAGTAGATCGGATAAGTCGTCAGGAGTTGGGCCAGATGGGGGTGGAAAGCGGTCGCTTTCGGCGGACGGATCGGCTCCTCGCTTCTCAGGAATTCCGTCGGGTGATGCGCATGGGCCGCCGCATACCCCATAGGGATGTGGTCGTAATCGTCTCTCCCGGTAAGGATAAACGGTGCGAAAACGGTACTTTAGCAACAGGTCGAGGTAGTCGGCTGGGTATCACGGCGAGTCGAAAAGTAGGCAACGCAGTGTGTCGAAACCGTTTCAAGCGCCGAGTTCGAGAATGGTTTAGACATCGACGGGCCGAGTTCGGAGGAGACCTGGATCTGGTGGTGATCGCTCGACGGTCAGGCGCTCGGCTGGGTCAGGCCGAACTCGACCGGCGCTTGTCAGAGCTGCTCGACTTGGATCATGCGGCACACTGATGCCACAGGAAAAGCGGTGGCCAGATGGTCCCGGGGGAAGTGATGAAAACAGCGCCCGATTTTTCATCACGGCTTACGGTGGACGACAGATCGTCTGAACCGGTCGTGGCGCAGGCCACCGTAGCTTCAGACTTGCTCGAAGGTCGGGTGTTGCGCGGCGGGCTATTCGTACGGCCGCTATTCTGGTCCTACCGGACCTTGATTTCTCCCCTGCTCGGTTCGGCTTGTCGGTTTGAGCCTTCGTGTTCTCATTTTGCCGAGGAAGCGATCGCGCGTCATGGATTATGGCGGGGCGTCACTCTCGGTCTGGCGCGAATCGGCCGTTGCCATCCCTTTCATCGGGGTGGCTACGACCCCGTGCCCTAAAGGCTTCATCTTCTTGGATCGAAATACAGCCCTCGCATTCGCCCTCTCTATGCTCGTCTTCATAGCCTTCCTCACGTATCAGGAACGGCAAAATGCGGAAATCGCTCTCCAGGCTGCAGAGCAGGCCGCCACGACCGTGGAAGATGCGGGCTCGAAGCTGGATTCTACCTCGGCGGACCCCTCCGCCTTGGCGACTGCGCGGCCTCTCGTCGAGACGCGGGCCGAAGATGCCCTCGGTGCTGCTGTACCCAGCTTGTCGCCGGCTCGTCATATTCCGATCATCAAGACAACTCTGCAAAACGAGAACGTGATCGCAGAGATTTCGAACGAATCTGGGCTGATCGTGAGTTGGAAGCTGCTGGATTTCATGGAGCGGCTGCCGGATGGCGAGGTTCCGATCGAGCTGTTGAGCGCGGAGTCTCCGGTTGTTCGGACCTCGATAGTGGGCGTTGTCGGCGCCGACTTTCGGGATAGTCGTTTCGAAGTCGTCCATACGACGGATCGCGAGGTGTTGCAACGCGCCGAGAACGCAACTGGAGTTTTGACACGCCGAATTCGGCTCGATGAGCAGGGCTATGGGTTCGAGCTCGAAATGATCTTCGAGAGCCGGCGTATCGATCCGGTCGAAGTGGGCTTTGAATTCGTCTGGCCGGCAGTGGTTTCGGAGCGTCGCGATTTCATCGAGCAATCACTGGTTGCCTACAACGCCGATGAAGGGATCGAGCGGACGTCGGTGGCCGGAATCGGAAAGTCGTTCTTTGGCGGCAGTCCCGATGGTATCGAACGTATCGAAGGTCGTGCGAGCTGGGCGGGAGCGGATCTACGATATTTCGCGAGCGTGCTGATCGATTCGGATCCAGGCGGCGGCTTCGAGGTCGAGTTCGAAGGAAGCGAGGATCGCAAGTCAGGCGAAGCGAGGATGAGGCTGCCGACGGTGGCGATCGGGTCGGGTGGTTCGATCAACAGGTCTATTCGCGGTTTCCTGGGTCCCAAAGTCGTGGAGGAACTCGTCAAAGCCGGTTCGGGACTCGAGCACTCCGTGGATCGAGGTTATAGCTGGATTGAGCCGCTGGTTCGGCTTTTCGAGATCGCTCTCGACAAGCTCTACATCGTGATTCCAAACTACGGCCTGGCGATCATCGTGCTGACAATGCTGGTGCGCTTGGTCGTATCACCGCTGATGGTTCGACAGATGCGTTCCGCGGAGAAGATGCGCGCTGTGCAGCCGAAGGTGAAGGTGCTCCAAGAGAAGTACAAGGACGATAAACAGAAGCAGTCCGAAGAAATGATGAAGCTGTGGAAAGAGGAAGGCGTGAACCCGTTGGGTGGTTGTCTGCCTTTGCTGCTTCAGTTCCCGGTTTTGATCGGCCTGTTCTTCTCGTTGCGGAGTTCGATCGGCTTGCGGCAGGCGCCCTTCGTGCTCTGGATCGATGATCTGTCACAACCGGCTACTCTCTTCTACCTGCCGGGGGTCGATTTTCCGATCCGGATTCTGCCTCTCGTCATGGCGGGCAGCATGTTCGCCCAACAGAAGATGATGCCGGCCTCGGGTATGGATCCGGCTCAGGCCAAGATGATGCTGGTGATGATGCCAGCGATGATGCTTTTATTTTCCTACACATTCCCTTCCGGATTGGTGCTGTATTGGACCGTGAGTAATCTGCTGGGTATCGCCCAGCAATTGTGGATCCGGAAACAGATGCAGCCGGCAACTGAGCTTTGACTTCACCGTGTCCAATGCGTCTTCTCGGCTGGGAGGGCGGGTCTGCGACGCAGCTGCGGACGAAAGAGAGAGAGAGACGATGTACGACACACGCCAGGAACCGAATGAGTTTTTTGCGGATAGCCTCGCTGAGGCCCGAGCCAAGGCCGCGGCATTCTTCGAGGTCGACGAAGCGGATCTGAAGATTGTGGTCGCGGCGGAAGGCGAAATTTTCGGAGCGGCCGGGCGAACGGTCATCGTGGGTATGCCCAAGGATCGGGCACCACGACCCACTGGTGGCCGAGGGGGCGGTGAGGCCGAACGGGGTCCCCGCAGGGAGTCGCGTGGCGGCCGCAATCGAGGTGACGGTCGGGGCGATGGTCGGGGCGAAGGCCGAGGCCGTGAAACCCGGGGCAATGAAACCCGGGGTCGCGGGGGTCGCCCGGAGCGCGGCGGAGAACGTGGCGGAGAACGCGGGCGCGAGGGTGGCTCCGCGCCGCGTGAGCGTCTGGAGCCGGTTGCGCCTCGGGCTGTTGACAATTCCAAAGGCACTGCGAAGGAAAAGTTGAGCGAGCTCGGCCAGTTCCTGCGGGGGGCCGTCGAGCTCATGAAGCTCGGTGATTTCGATATCTCGGAGTCGTCGGAGGGCGATTTCCTGATTTTTCAGCTTCGGGGTGCCGCTGCGGAAGCACTGCAGGGCGGTGACGGACGGGCAACCAATGCATTGCAACTCGTCGTGAATCAGGTGGCGATGCGGCAGAGCGAGGATGCCCCTCGAGTCGTTGTGGATGTCGAGGGTGGTGGCGAGGAACGGGAAGGCACTATGGGCCGCCTCGCGGATCGAGCCATCAAGCGAGCTCGTGAGACCGGGCGCGCGGTGGCCCTCGACCCGATGAACTCGCGGGATCGTAGGGCCGTTCACCTCGCGATTCGAGATGAAGAGAACGTCGCCACGATGAGCATCGGAGAGGGCCGTTACCGCCAGGTACTCATTGTTCCCGAGGGAGCTCCGGAATACGAGGATGCCGTCTCCGAGTCTGCCCGCGGTTGAGCTGATTCTTGGCGATCGAAATGTTCCACGTGGAACGTCGAGTCAAGTCCCGCTGTTTCCGGTCGATCCAGCTTGAAGCGTTCCACGTGGAACGGAGTTCAAAATGCAGGACGGCGATGCTCGAAATCAAAGCGAGATCGCCGTCTTTTCGTTGTTGGAGCGGGGCCTCGCGACGCTGAGCCTCGAGCCCGATTCCGAGCGCCTCGGGCAGCTGGCGGAGCTGGTTTTCCTACTCTCTCATTGGGCGCAACGCATCAATCTGACCGGGCACCGCGACCCAGTCGAGATGACCGGGCGACTGGTACTCGACGCAGCGGCACTTTCCTGCGCACTCCCCGAACTCGATTCGGCTTCTAGCGTCGCAGATCTCGGCAGCGGCGCCGGCTTTCCCGGCCTGCCCCTGGCGATCTTGCGTCCCCGGTTGGATGTGCACCTGGTCGACTCGCGCCTCAAACGGCATCACTTCCAGCGAGAAGCTCGGAGGAAGCTCAAGCTCTCAAAGGTCCACTCGATCCTGGGTCGATCCGATCAGGTCGAGCCCGTGTGCTGCGATCTCGTAGTGGCTCAGGCCATGTCGCGGCCTGAACGAGCCCTCGAGTTGATGATTCCCTGGGCGAAACCCAACGCCCTGATCGTGCTGCCCGCCTCGCAGCCCGCTGCAGAGCCGAAGTGCCCAGCTCGGCTTGGGGAGATCGAGCGACGCCAATACAGCGTGCCGGAGACGCAAACGAAGCGCGTGCTGTGGCTGGCCCGCCTGCGAGCCACAGCCTGAATGAAATGTCGATCACCCATCGCGGCTGCTGCGGACCGCTGGCCATTTGACCGCGTCCCACTTCGCCTTCGCAACCGAGCAAGGCTGTGGTACCAACCGTCCAACGGCTCTGGCGGCTCCGTGTTCCACGGGGAACAGCCGCAGTCCTGCTCGTGAGCGCAATTCGGGGGTGAGTGTGCTCTGTGAGGCAGTTGCCCACCCCCTGGTCAAGGGAATCAGTAGATGACCGCCCAAAGGCCGTACGTCATCGCCGTCGTGAATCAGAAGGGCGGCGTCGGCAAGACCACGACCGCCGTCAACCTGGCGGCCTGCCTCGCCGCTTCCGAACGACCCACACTCCTCATCGATATGGACCCCCAGGCCAATGCCAGCAGCGCGTACGGCATCACCCGTGCGCAGCGCCAGATCTACGACGCTCTCATCGATGAATTGCCCCTGACCCGATGTGCCATTGCAACCGAGCTCGAAACACTCCACATGGTTCCGGCAGGTCGTGATCTGGTCGGGGCCGAGATCGAGCTGGTTGCCAAAGAAAGACGCGAGTTCAGGCTCGCGGAATCGATTCAGGCGATGGGCGAGGCCTATGAAATCGTGCTGATCGATTGCCCGCCCTCCCTCGGCCTCCTGACGCTCAACGCGCTCACCGCGGCGGACTCGGTGCTGATCCCGCTTCAGTGCGAGTACTACGCGCTCGAAGGTCTTGCCAATCTGATCGAGACCATCGATCTGGTAGGCGAGCAACTGAATCCGCGTCTTTCGGTGCAAGGCATCCTCTTGACGATGGTCGACAGCCGCAACAACCTCACGCGCCAGGTGGAGGCCGAAGTCCGAAGGCATTTCGGCGATAAGGTCTATCGCACCCGAGTGCCGCGCAACGTGCGGCTCTCCGAGGCACCGAGTCACGGTCAACCCATTCTGCTCTACGACATACATTCAAAGGGTGCTGTCGCCTATGTGAAGGTCGCCGAAGAGCTGCTCGCGCAGCTCGCGCTGACCAGCCCGCCGCGCAAGCCGCCCGTCCTGCCGGAACCGCAAAACCCAGATCCGTGGAGGTCAGCATGAGTCAACGGCGTAGCGCCCTTGGAAGAGGCCTTGGAGCCTTGATCTCGAATCCTGCTAGTCGGCGAGAAGATCGCTCACTCGAGGAACAGACACCGATAAGTGTCGACACAGATTTAGGTCGGTCGAGCTCGAATTCAACAGAGAGAGGTCCCCAGGAGATCGAAATCGACTTGATCGATCCCAACCCCGAGCAACCCAGACGGGACTTCGATCGACCGGCTCTCGAGCAGCTTGCGGATTCGATCGGACAACACGGGGTACTCCAGCCGGTTGTCGTCCGAGCAGCCGGCGCGCGCTACGAGCTCGTGATGGGCGAGCGCCGCTTCCGCGCCAGCCAGCTGGCGGGGCGACGCAGGGTTCCGGCTCTCGTGGTCGAAATCGACCCCGCGGATCGACTCGAGCTCGCGATCGTCGAGAACGTGCAACGAGAGGATCTGAATCCGATCGAGTTGGCGCACGCCTATCAGGCCCTCGCCGATACGGGTCATAGCCAGGAAGAGATCGGACAGAAGGTCGCGAAGGACCGCTCGTCGGTGGCGAATCATTTGCGCCTGCTCGATCTGAGTCTGGCGATCCAGACCGACGTCGAGGGTGGCAAGCTCAGCATGGGCCACGCAAAGGCGCTGCTTCAGGTCCGAGATCTCGAGGCCCGGGAGGCACTGCGCGGCCGGATCCTGCGTCAGGGACTCTCGGTTCGAGCCGCCGAGAAGCTCGGTCGAGAGCTCGAGAAGGGCGGTGCGAGCAGTAGACGTACCGCGCCCGAAGTGCAGAGTTCGGCCGCCCTCGACGCCGACACACGCGCCTTCGTCGATCGCATCGAGCGCCATCTCCAGACTCGTGTGAGCCTGCATGCGAATTCGGACGGTTCCGGAAAGCTCGAAATTCGGTACTTCAACCTGGAAGACCTCGAGCGGCTCGGTGGGTTGCTGCTCTCGGAGCCGACATGATCGAGGCCCTCTCGGAACCCGAGGCCGCCGCCGCCGCCGAGACGGGTCGGTCTGACCTGCAACACGTCGTTGCGGGTCGTTACCCTTTGGTGCCGCTGGTTCCGGCCGACGGCGTCTTCGAAGGACAGATCGCGATCCTGGGAGAGACACGCATCGAGGGCACCGTGCGCGGCACCGTACGTGGCAGCGGTCGACTCGAGTTGGGCCCCGACGGCCGCATCGAGGGAATCGTCGAATGCGATGAAGTTTGGAGCCACGGGACGATTGTCGGGCCCGTCACAGCCCTTTGCCGCGTCCATCTCTGCTCAGGAGCGCTCATGGACGGCGATCTCGATACACCCCGCGTCGAAGTCTCGGATTCAGCGATCTGGAACGGAGTCGCGCGGGTAGGCCATTAGCGACCAGAGATTCGGCCAACGGGCAATCAGGACCGTAGGATCGCTGTCCAGCGCTTGAATTAGGGTCGTTCGGGTGCAAAACTTGGCGCCGCTCGAACCGGCCTCTTCCTGGGAGATGTTGGCTCGAATTGGGCCGATCCGTCAGCCAATCTCGCCTTGCCAGACCGAGTGCCATTGCGCCGCTCTTCCTCGAGCCATCGAGGAAACGATTCGTAGTCAGCAGCAAACTCGAGACTCGGAAGCGCGACGAGGCACGGGGGGCAGACTTCGAACCGCTGAACAGACCGTCGCTCGTCGGAGTATCGTAGCTTCGCGCGTGACGGGTTTGAGCTGTATCGGCGTGGCTGGGACGAAGACAGGCTGGGGGAGGCCGAGAGGAATCGAGAGAAATCGGCATCGGACGGATTGGGCGGGACTCACCCGTTTGTGTGGGCATGAATCAAGCATCCGGCCGAACGATCAGAGCGGACGGACCGCGACTGGGCCGAGCAGGCAGCTAACGCGACAAGGGAAGAGTCGATTGGGCGATCCGGAGAAGAACAGAGCGGGTGACGAGTCATCCCGGGGCAACCGCTTCGTGCGAAACCAAAAGCCTTCGATCTCCCGTCGCTGGCTCCTGGCCCTGGACTCACGCCGTGGGGCGCTATCGAAAGCCATCCCGGCTTCGATTCTGTTGGTCCTTGGGGCGAAGCCGGCGCTGGCCTCGAGCGAACTCGTGCTAATACCCGATTTGCCGTTACTCGCGATTCTGTTGGTCGGATTCGTGGTGCTCATCTTCCCGCTCAACGCTCTGCTCTTCCAACCGATCTTCAGCGCGCTCGACGCACGAGCTGAACGCATCGCGGGTGCACGGGAACGATCCAGCCGGCTCCAAAGCCAGGCCGATGAGGTTCTCGAGCGTTACCAGAGCGCGATTCGACAAGCGCGGAGCGAGTCGGAGTCCGATCGGCAGGTGGATCTCGAACGCGCACGCGAGCAACAGAGTCAGCTCACGGAAGCGGCGCATGCGGAAGCCGAGCGTACTCTCGAGCGCGCCCGGCGCGAAATGAGCCAGGCGGTGGAAGAGGCGCGCTCCGGTCTGCGAGCAGGTGCTGAAGAGATAGCCCAGGCGGCGGCCGAGCAGGTCTTGGGGCGGGCGCTCTCATGATCCGAATGCTGTGTCGAAGCCTCATCGCGAGCTGTAGAAAGCGGAACATCCCGAAGATGTTGCTGCTCATGATGGCGTTCGGATTGACTTCCAGCGGGGCCCTCGCATCCGGAGGCGACCCCGAGAGCGAGTCGGAGGTCGTCAAAGAGACCCTCTATCAGCTTCTGAACCTCCTGCTCCTGTTGGGCTTGCTCTTCTATCTGGGTCGCAAGCCCATCACGGAGTTTTTCTCATCGCGCCGCGCGAGCATCCAATCGGAACTCCATCAGGCGGCCGAGCTTCTCGATGAAGCGGAACATCGCAATGCCGACCTCCAGCGCAGACTGGTCGACCTGTCTTCCGAAGTCGAGGAGATCAAGGGGAACGCGAGCCGTAGGGCCGCAGAAGAAGCGGAGCGAATTCTTGCCGACGCTCGCATCTCGGCCGAACGCATTCGCCGAGACGCCAGCGCGGCCCTCGACCATGAATTGCGGCGCGCTCGCAGCCAGCTTCGCGAAGAAGCCGCAGATCTCGCTCTCGAGCTCGCGGCTCACAAGCTGAACGATCAAGTCGGTGATTCGGATCGTGACCGCCTGTTGGACGAGTTCATTACGCGGATCGAACCGAGCTCGGGACGGGCTGATGGCTCTTCCGGCCAAGGAGCGGACCGATGAAGCGCGGTACGGCGGCTTACCGTTATGCGAAGGCACTCTTTGGATTGGCGCAGGAAGAGCGTCGACACCGAGAGGTTCGCGAGGAACTCGAACGCCTGGCTTCGCTCTTCGACGAGACCCGTGAGCTTCGCGAGGCGCTGCTGACGCCGCTGCACCCGGCTGCCGAACGCAAGGCGGCGTTGCGTGCGATTTCGCAAACTGCCTCCGTGAGCTCGCTGGTCCAGAATTTTCTGGCCTTTCTGATCGACCAGCGACGACTGATCGACTTCAAAGCGATCGTAAGTGCTTTTGCAGAGCTGGCCGATGCGGCGGCTGGTCTGATTACCGCGGAAGTCGTCGCGGCCAGCCCGCTCGACGATCGCCGCAGGGATCGCCTGCGCCGCGCTCTGTCTGAACGCACCGGGCGGGAAGTGCAGCTGCAGATCGAGATCAATCCAGCGCTCATCGGCGGCGCCATCGCCAAGGTCGGAGACATGGTCTTCGACGGAAGCCTACGCACACAGCTTGGACAGCTGCGTGCCAACCTCACGAAGGGATCCTGAGAGATGGATATCAAGCCCGGAGAGATCACCGACATCCTCAAGCGCGAGATCAGGGACTACGATCGCGAGATCGACGTCGCTGAAACTGGCACCGTGCTGAGCGCTGGGGACGGAATCGCGCGGATCTACGGCCTCGAAAACGCGCTGGCCGGCGAGCTCGTCGAGTTCGACGGCGGTCTTCGCGGCATGGTGCTGAACCTCGAAGAGGACAACGTCGGTGTCGCAATCATGGGGCTGTCACGTAGCGTGAAGGAAGGCGATCTGGTTCGTCGTACCGGTCGCATCATCGAGGTTCCGGTCGGCCAGGCATTGCTCGGTCGCGTGGTGGACGCGCTCGGCGTTGCAATCGACGGAAACGGACCGATCGAGGCCGAGGCCTCTCGCCAGGTTGAGCTCAAGGCGCCGGGCATCGTGACTCGCAAGTCGGTAGACGAGTCCCTCGCGACCGGCATCAAGGCCATCGACGCGATGGTGCCGATCGGGCGCGGCCAGCGCGAGCTGATCATTGGGGACCGCCAGACGGGCAAGACCGCGATCGCGCTGGACGCAATCATCAATCAGAAGGGCCAGGACGTGATCTGCGTCTACGTTGCGATCGGTCAGAAGCAATCGACCGTGGCGCTGGTCACAGACAAGCTGAAGCAGTTCGGCGCGATGGACTACACCATCGTGGTGGCCGCGACGGCAGCCGAACCCGCTCCCCTCCAGTTCATTGCTCCCTACACGGGATGCACGATGGCGGAACATTTCGCCCACAACGGCAAGCACGTGCTGATCGTCTACGACGATCTCTCGAAACAGGCAGTCGCCTATCGCCAGCTCTCACTTCTGCTGCGCCGGCCGCCGGGTCGCGAAGCCTATCCGGGTGATGTGTTCTACGTCCATTCGCGGCTGCTCGAGCGCGCCTGCAAGCTCAACGACGAACTCGGCGGCGGTTCGATTACGGCGCTGCCGATCATCGAGACCCAGGCCGGCGACGTGGCCGCCTATATCCCGACCAACGTGATTTCGATTACGGACGGACAAATCTTCCTCGAGACGGATCTCTTCAACGCGGGTATTCGACCGGCTATCAACGTGGGGCTCTCGGTCTCGCGCGTCGGTGGCTCCGCCCAGACGAAGGCGACCAAGACCGTGGCCGGTCAGCTCAAGCTGAGTCTCGCGCAGTACCGCGAGATGGCGGCGTTCGCGCAGTTCGGTTCCGATCTCGACAAGACTACCCAGGAACAGCTCGCAAACGGAGAACGGCAGACCGAGATCCTGAAGCAGGGCCAGTATTCGCCGCTCGCCATGGAAGAACAGGTCCTGTCGATCTTCGCTTCGACGCCGCAAACGGGTCGAGAGTCCTGGATTCGACAACTCGAGCTCACCGATATCGCTCGCTACGAGAGCGAGATGCTGGATTGGATGCGTTCGAACAAGAGTGACATCTTATCCGCGATTCGGGACTCGGGGAAATTCGAGGAAGAGACGGCGCAGAAGCTCATCACCGCGCTCGACGAGTTTGCCGAAATCTTCCAGCCGACCCAGGCGAAGGAAACCGGGGCCGAGGTGGCGGCCTAAGTGGCGAATCTCCGCGACATCAAGCGACGCATTACGAGCGTCCAGTCGACACAGAAGATCACGTCCGCCATGAAGATGGTGGCTGCGGCGAAGCTTCGGCGTGCCCAGGACGCGATCGAAAATGCACGACCCTATGCCCTGCGGATGCGCGCCACTCTCGAGGAAGTTGCAACGGGCACTCTCGAGGACGCCCATCCGCTGCTCGAGGTGCACGAAGAAAAGAAGAGCCTCGAAATCGTCGTTGTGACCTCCGATCGGGGGCTGGCAGGCGCCTTCAACTCCAACGTCCTGAAGGCAGCGGAGGCTGTCCTCGAGCAGCGCCAGGGTCAGTTCGAGAAGGTGGGTCTCACGCTGCTCGGAAAGAAGGCGGGAGACTACTACGAGCGTCATCGGCCCGACGCGATCAGCCAGACGGCGGCCATCGACGGGAATGTGACTTATGAAAAAGCGGTGGACGTCGCGCGCGAATTGGCGCGTCGCTACGTCGCCGGTGAGCTCGACGAGGTCGTACTCGTGTTCAGCGAGTTCATCTCGACGATGACGCAGCAGCCGAGGGTGAGTCAGCTGCTTCCCTTCACCCCCTCGGAGGATTCCCGCGAGGCCGGAGACGCGGAGCACCTGCCCTTCGAGATCGAGCCGGATCCCGAGACGCTGCTGGCGGCTCTGGTACCAAAGGCGGTCGAGGTCGAAATTTTTCGCGCGTTGCTCGAGAACCAGGCGGGCGAGCATGCCGCGCGCATGACGGCGATGGAAGCGGCGACCAAGAACACGGAAGAGCTGATCGAATCGCTCACACTTCAGTACAACCGCGCGCGTCAGGCGGCGATCACCAGAGAGCTCGTCGAGATCGTGACGGGCGCGCAAGCCCTCGAGTAGCTCAGAGCTTGGAGTAGCCCGAACGGGCTTTGAATTCATCGGGCTGCTCCCAGAGCAGGCCGACCCGGGAGAGAACGAGTATGACGAGTACGAGTAGTGGCAAGATCGTTCAGGTCATGGGCCCCGTCGTTGATGTCGAGTTCGAGAGCGGCGACCTGCCCGAGGTGCTGACTGCGCTGAGAGCGACCAACGCGGCGATCGACGATGAGGCCGACAACCTGGTCGTCGAAGTGGCGCTGCATCTGGGTGAGAGAACCGTGCGCTGCATCGCCATGGATACGACCGACGGATTGTGTCGTGGACAGGTGGTGAAGGATACGGGCGCGCCGATCACGATTCCGGTCGGTCCGGAGACCCTTGGCCGCATCATGAACGTCATCGGCGAGCCGGTCGACGAACGCGGTCCGATCGATGCCAAGATGACCTATCCGATTCATCGGGCAGCACCGGAATTCGTCGATCAGTCGACGGGCGTCGAAGTGCTCGAGACGGGTATCAAGGTCGTCGACCTGATCGCGCCCTACAACAAGGGCGGCAAGGTCGGCCTCTTCGGCGGTGCGGGCGTTGGCAAGACCGTCGTCATCATGGAGCTGATCAACAACATCGCGAAGGAGCTCTCGGGCTACTCGGTCTTTGCCGGCGTGGGCGAGCGAACCCGCGAGGGCAATGATCTCTGGCACGAAATGGCGGACTCGGTGCTCAAGGACGGCTCGACCGTGCTCGACAAGGCGGCGCTGGTCTACGGCCAGATGAACGAACCGCCGGGTGCCCGCGCCCGCGTCGGCCTGACGGGTCTTACGGCAGCCGAGTACTTCCGCGACGAAGAGGGCAAGGACGTACTTCTCTTCATTGACAACATCTTCCGGTTCACCCAGGCCGGTAGCGAAGTGTCTGCGCTGCTAGGTCGAATTCCATCGGCGGTGGGCTATCAGCCGACGCTTGCAACGGATATGGGCGAGCTGCAGGAGCGCATTACGTCGACGAACAAAGGTTCGATTACCTCGGTGCAGGCTATCTACGTACCCGCCGATGACTTGACCGACCCGGCACCAGCGACGGCATTTACGCATCTCGATGCGACGACCGTGCTCAGCCGCGCGCTCACCGAGATCGGCATCTATCCCGCAGTCGATCCGCTCGACTCGACCTCCCGGATTCTCGATCCCCAGGTCGTGGGCGACGAACACTACCAGGTCGCTCGCGATGTGCAGTCGACACTCCAGTCCTACAAGGATCTCCAGGACATCATCGCGATCCTCGGCATGGATGAACTTTCGGAGGACGACAAGATGACAGTGGCGCGCGCGCGCAAGATTCAGCGCTTCCTCTCCCAACCCTTCCACGTCGCCGAGCAGTTTACGGGTACCCCGGGCGTCTACGTCCGACTCGAGGACACGGTGCGGGGCTTCCGCGAGATCCTGGATGGCAAGCACGACGAGCTGCCGGAGCAGGCTTTCTACATGGTGGGTGGCATTGAGGGCGCGGTCGAGAAGGCGAAGACGCTCATCTGACAGATGGCCGAGCGGCTCTCGGTCTGGCAGAAGCCCGATCTTGGCTGGGTCGGTGAAGAGGAATAGGTGGAGTTGGCCCTTGAACTCGTCGTTGTGACCCCGGAAGGGGAGGCGCTCTTAGAAGTCGTGGAACAGGTCGTGCTGCCCGGTGAGGCGGGCGAGTTTGGCGTGCTCGAGAGTCATGAACGTTTGCTGACGCCCCTGGTGCCGGGGCCGATGCAGATCCAAAGCTCGGGCGCCTCGCGCTGGGCCGCCATCTCGGGTGGCTTTGCGGAAGTCGACGGGTCGCGCGTCGTCGTGCTGGTCGACGCCTGTTCTCTGGCGGGCGAGATCGATCCCAAAGTCGTCGAAGCCCAACGCTCCGCGGCTGAAACCGCCCTCGCCGAACTCGAGGATGGTGAGCAGAGCGAAGCGGAACGCGCGCGGCTGGCCGCGCTCATTGTCCGAGCCGAGGTCGAGCTCGACGTAGCCAGTCGTTAGCTGGGCTCGGTGGCGTCCACGGTTCGGCGCGCCGGGACCCGACTTCACCACGATCGTTTTCCGGGTCGCCCCGTCTTCGACACGGCGGTTTCCCACGCCATGCTGCGGCGGGTTGCGGGCGGCGCTTCACCCAACAGCCTGCGCCTGTATCGACCGGATAACGTCGTGCTCTTCTCGAGCCTGGACGCGCGCCGGCCCGGATATGCCCGGGCGGTCGAACTCGCGGCGGAGGCGGGCTTCGGCTCGGTGATCCGCCTTGCGGGGGGCCACGCTGCTGCCTTTCTCGAGCAATCGATGGCATTCGCCTGGGCGATCCGAGATCCCGATGCACGCAACCACATTCGCAGGCGTTTCGAACACCTGGCAGGGCTCGTCGCCCGGGCGTTGCGACGGCTCGGGCTCGATGCGCGGGTCGGGGAAATTCCCGGTGAGTACTGTCCGGGCGAGTTCAGTGTCAACATTGCTGGCCGCGTCAAGGTCATGGGGGTCGGCCAGCGGGTGATTCGGGGAGGCGCGCATGTCGGCGGTGTGGTGACTGTCGGTCACTCCGAGCTGCTTCGAGCGACCCTGAGTGGTATCTACGACGCGCTCGAGCTCGAATTTCGGCCACAAACCGCGGGCGGCGTCGGCGATTTCGATTCGGGGATCGCTGTCGACGACGTGGTCGAGTCGATGCAGCAGGTCTTTGAGGCGGAGGCTGTGGCTCTCTGCTCGGAACGCTTTGACGACGCGACGCTCGAAGCGGCGAAGACGCTGGTTCCCATGCATCACGCGTTGGCTCGTGGCTCGGTCCGTGGTGAGTCGATTCGATCGATCGAGGGAAAAACGCTGCTCCTAGCCGATCGCCTAGCGTCGCGGGACGACCGGACCCAGCAGGGAGAATAGTCGACGAAGATCAGCAATAGCGATGGCGGGCGGCGGGGCCTGTGCTTTCATCACCCGAATCGCAATCCACAAGGAGTGCTCATGAGCTGGTCTTTTCCGCGCCTTTCGAATCTGTGGTTGGGCTTTGCGTTGCTCCTCGTGGGCCATGGCGGACTCGTCGTCGCCAACTCCGCCCTGGCTGATGTCGCGCAAGACGAAGCACGCATCAAGTACCGCCAGACCCTGATGCCCGGAGTGGGCTCCAATATGGGTGGCATCGGCGACATTCTCAAGCATCGACTCGACCTGCCTGGACATGTCGAGAGCCACGCCCGTCAGCTCGCGGAGAGTTCGAAGCTGATCGGTTCCGCCTTCGAGGCGGAGGTCACCAGTGGCGCGACTGATGCCAAGCAGAAGGTCTGGCAAGACTGGGAGGGCTTCGAAGCTGCCATCGCCAAATTCGAGAAGGCTGCGCGCGCGCTCGAGACCGCCGCCGCCGGCAGAGATCGATCCGCCGTCGGTCCGGCCGTCAAGGCTCTTGGCAAGAGTTGCGGTGGCTGCCACGATACCTTCCGCAAGCCCAAGGAAGAATCCTACAAGAACAGATGACGGTTCCGGTGTTCTGCGGCGGAAGGCCGATGGCGGGCTTGCGCCGGTTGCTCGCGCTGGCGCTTCGACTGTGTCTTCTGTGTCTCGTGTCTCCCGGAAGTGCATCGGTCGCACCGGCCGAGGCAGCGACGGCGACTCCACTTCCCGGAGATATCTCGCGCGGTCGTCGTTTCTTCGAGGCGACCGGCGGCTGCACCTGCCATACGAATTATCCCGACGAGGGCCAGGACGCGCTGTATCTGGCCGGTGGACGCGCGCTCGAGACACCCTTCGGCGTCTTCTACAGCACGAATATCACACCCGACATCCAGACCGGAATCGGCGCGTGGAGCGATGCCGATTTCATTCGCGCCATGCGCGAGGGTCTTTCGCCCGAGGGCGAACACTATTTTCCGGTCTTTCCCTATCCAGCCTTCTCGGGCCTGCGAGAACAGGATCTCGTCGACCTGAAGGCCTATCTCGACGCGCTGCCGCCAATCCGTCGCCTCAACAAGTCGCCCGCGGCGCCCTTTCCGTTCTCGAAGCGTCTGCCGATTCTCGGCTGGAAGTGGCTGAACTTCGACCCGCAGCCGATCTCGACCGATCGCGCCCGCAGCGCTGAATGGAATCGCGGAAACTATCTCGTGAATGCGGCCGCCCATTGCGGGGAGTGTCATACGCCGCGCACGCTGACGGGTGGTCTCGACCGCGCGCTCTGGCTTGCCGGTTCACGCGACGGGCCGGAAGGCGAGCTGGCTCCCAACATCACACCGGATCAGGCGACCGGGATCGGCACCTGGAGCGTCGTGGATCTGGTCTGGTATCTCGAAATGGGCCTCAAGCCGGACGGCGACGCGACCCAGGGCTTGATGGCGGAAGTGATCGAGCACGGATATTCGAAGCTGCCGGAGGCCGAGCTGCGCGCGATCGCGGTCTACCTGAGGTCGATTCCAGCAATCGAGAATTCGGTGACTGACCAGAAAGCTGAATCGAGCCGATAGAGCGAACTCTCCGGCCGGGCTAGCCCATGGAGGTCCACCCGTGTCGCTAGCCAGCGCTAGCCGAGCGCAGCCGCTCGATCTCGCGCCGCTCATTCGCGGTGTGGGTCGAACCGTTCGGGTTCCAGCCCGGCGCATACCAGAGGTAGCCGAATCGATTGCGCCAGCTTCCGGGCCGAATCACGTCGCGCAGGATTGCAAGCCATTCGTGGTAGGCAACGTACAAGGGATTATGCGATTCGATGTTCTTGGTGAGCCCGTAGCGCACTTGCTCCCGCTCTGATTCGAAGCTGCCAAAAAGGCGATCCCAGATGATCAGGATGCCCGCGTGATTGCGGTCCAGGTACGCGAGATTGGTGCCGTGGTGGACGCGGTGATGGGACGGCGTATTGAAGATCCACTCGAAGGGCCCCAGCCGGTCGATCAACTCCGTGTGGATCCAGAACTGGTAGATCAAATTGATCGCATACGCGGTCATGATCATCACCGGCTCGAAGCCGAGGATCGCTAGCGGCGCGTAGAAAATCAGGCTGGTGAAAGGACTCCAGGTCTGTCGCAGCGCGGTCGCGAGATTGTAGTGTCGGCTCGAATGATGGGTGACGTGCGCCGCCCACAGAAAGCGGATCTCGTGATGCAGTCGGTGAAACCAGTAATACGCGAGGTCCACCGAGAGCATGCAGCCGAACCACGCCCACGGGCCGGCTCCGATCTCGATGATTCGAAATTCATACAACCATTGATAGGTCACGAGCTGTACGGCCTTGGCGCCCAGGCCGATGACCGCACTTCCCAGGCCCATCGTGATGGAGGTGATGCTGTCGAGCATCTGGTGCGTGGGTCGACCGCGGCGCTTTGACAGCCAGACTTCGAGCAGCAACAGGGCGATGAAGGCGGGACCGGCGACCAGGGTGGGATGGATCATCTCGTCGACTCATGAGGAGGAGCATCGAATTCAAAGGGAGAGTAGCGCTCCCGTCCGCATTCTCTGCACGGGTGACTTGCGACTCTTGTTCGGGAGTCTGGGAGTCCGGGAGTGGTCGCCTGCAACGCCCGCGGTACTCTGTCCTCGACACGGCCAAGCTGGAGACTTTCCCGATGTGGTTTCAGAACGATCCCTCTCAGATCGACCTCTCGCAAGAGATCCGCACTCTTTCCTTCGAAAATCCCGAAGGCGGGGCCGGCACCGCTGGCGTGATGCACGGAGGTCGAAAAGGCGCGCCGATGAAGATCGTCGAGCCGGGCGAATGCGTGCTGCTGGGAGACGTCGAGGGGCCGGGCACGATCCGGCATCTTTGGATGACGTTTCCTCCGATGACACCGGAAGTGATGCGCGCACTGCGCCTCGAGATCAGCTGGGACGACGCCAGCGAACCCAGCGTGCAAGTACCCGTGATGGATTTTTTTGCGCTGCCGCCCGGACGCCCGGCGCCGCTCTCCTCCGCACTGATCGCCGTGCAGGAGGGGCGCGGCTTCAACGCGTGGATCCCGATGCCCTTCCGGCGCCGCGCTAGGCTCGTGATGGTGAACGAGTCGACGAGGCGTTTCCCGTTCTACTACCAGGTCGCCTTCACGCGGGGTCCGATTCCCGACGACGCCGGTCTACTGCACGTGAGTTTTCGACGCGAGAATCCAACCACGCTGAAAGAGGACTTCACAATCACCGATGGGCTGCTGGGCCCCGGCCGTTTCCTGGGCTGCAGCCTAGGCCTTCGCATCCTTCACGAGGAAGGTTTCTCGTGGTATGGCGAGGGCGAGGTCAAGATGTTCATCGACGACGATGACGCGCTGCCGACCTGGTGTGGAACGGGACTCGAGGATTATGTCGGCACGGCCTGGGGAATGGGCGCGCATCAAGTGCCGCTGCAGGGCGTCGGGCAGGAACTGACGGAGCCGGGCACTGGCCGCCCGATGCCGGACTTCGTCAGCTTCTATCGCTGGCATCTACCCGATCCGATCGTGTTTCGCGAACGGATTCGAGTCACGCTGCAACAGATCGGTGCGGTGCCGGTTCCCGCGAGCCAGCCGGCTCTACGGCAGCGCATCGATCGAGAAGGTCGGATTGCGGGGCCCGGCTGGACGGACCTCGGCGACGGACCCTTCGAGGCTTTCGGTATTTGCGAGCGCCAGGACGATGTCTGCGCGACGGCCTATCTCTATCTTCGAGAGCCCCAGGCGGTACCGCGGCTCGACCTCGCCCGCGTGCTCGCGGATATCGAGCGACGACCGTGGGAGTCGCCCTCGCCCTTCGAGCTGGCGCTGGCCCCGATGACTGGAGGCTAGCAGCCCGCCAACGAACCCCCGCTGTCGCCAGGCACGCGCCTCCTGATCAGGTGAAGAGCGCACGATCTCTGCGTTGCGAAACAGCCCTAGGAGTCTGCGCCGGCGATCAGGACCTCGCGGGTGCGCGCATCGTGAACAGCGGCAGGTCGAGGATCGACAAGACCCCGGGCGAGGCCCTGCAGACCACTGGAATCGCATTCACCACTCGCATCGCCGTTCCGGTGATGCCGGCCGTGTTGTGGTCCCCGTCCTCGCCCATCGGCTCGATTTCGCATCTCAACGAAGGCGAACCCGTGATCTCGATCTTGTAGCCGGAGGTCTTTCCCGGGGAGAGCCGATCCCAGTCGGGTCCTATGTCGTCACGCAAGCGATTCACGTGAGCCGCGACGATCACGGGTTTTCCGTCGATGATGCCCTGCACCTCGAAGCGAACGGCCGCACAGGTGTCCTTTTCGATCCGACCCATCGCGCATTCAAAGGTTTCCGGTGTTGGCAGGCGCTCGTGTTCTTCGCGGATTTCATCGAGCTTCATTCCGAAGGCGTCTGCGAGCATCAGCACCATCCCGCCCCAGCCTCCCTTCAGCACTCCCGGTTGGAGGAGCGGCGCTGCGTAGTCGAGGGGGCGTCCGAAACCGAAATAGACACCGGTGAAGCCAGGATCGTCGTAGGTCGAGTAGTCCATCAACTCGGAGATACGGATCTGATCGATGCGATCGCAAACCGACGCCAAGGAGATCGGGATCACGTCGCCGGACCAGCCCGGATCGAATCCGGAGGTAAAGAAGGTCGTGCCTCCTTCCTGACATGCCTGCTCGAGTCGCTCTCGGATCTTCGGGCTCGAGAAAGGCGGATAGACCAGAGACACGATCGCGGTGTTCACTACGTTCTTGCCCGCCGCCAGCATGCGACACAGATCATCGACGCAGTCACGGATGCGGGTCTCTCCCTGAGCCGTGTAGCAGATACAATCGGCGTCGAGCGCCAGCAGCGCAGCGACATCATTCGTCGCGAAGATGTTTGTCGGCTCTTCGACGTCGCAGAGCTCCGCCGCGTCGAGTCCCACTTTCTTCTCCGAATGGGCGTGCACGCCGACCAGATCGAGGTCGGGATGACGGATGATGCCTGCAAGCGCCTTGCGCCCCGCGTTCCCCGTCGACCATTGGATCACGCGAAGCGGCCGTTCTTTCTCGTTCATGAAGGAGTCTCCTGGTTGCTTTCGATCTCCGCCGGCCGGTGCGTGCGCTCGCCGGCGGCCTCCAGCATTTCGCGAATCGGCGCCAGCCCCGTCTCGAAGAGCACACCCGGAAGCATCCCGCCGTCCATCTCGATCGTGGTTCCGTTGATCACGTCGACATCTCCGGAACAGAGGAAGACGATCGTTCTGCCCACCTCCTCGGGCGTACCGGCGCGGCGCACGGGTATGTTCTCGAAATAGCTCTTCCCGCGGTCTTCACTACCGAGCACGAGTCGTTGGAAATTGTCGGTCAGCGTGGGGCCGAGCGCCAGACAGTTCACGCGGATCTTGGGCCCCCACTCCTCGGCGAGCGATCGCGTCAGATGGTTCAGCCCCGCCTTGGCTGCGCCGTATGAAACGAGAGTCGGTGAGCCCGCAGGATGGCCTGCTCCACTCGAGATATTCACGATCGACGAGCGTCCGGGTTGGCCGAGCATCTGGCGCGCGGCTCGCACCGCAAACCAGAGTGGGCTCGTGAGGTTGTTTTGAATCGCGTGGGCGTGATAGAGCGCGGTGCGTTCGAAGTCGTCCTCGGCGCGGGGTGCCCGCTGAATCTTGGCGGCAAGCGCCGGCACGTCTTCTGCGAGGGGCACTGGCAACGTGCCGCCGGCGTTGTTCACCA
>PVBE012303606.1_pt1 | contig 32624 bp, 30 predicted proteins | sample 1631181 | NCBI WGS metagenome assembly PVBE01 (sample SAMN08397723, study PRJNA350692) | Marine metagenome, whole genome shotgun sequencing project. | isolation source: water | place: Pacific Ocean | collected 2012-04
GGCCCCGTACTCGACGCCTTCGAAGACGCGACCCTGCCGATCTCGATCGACGCCACCGACCGCGAAGTCATCCGCTTTGCGCTTCACTCCAGGGCGGCCATGCTGAACGATGTGCGCGGCTTTGGAGACGCGTCGCTCTACCCCGAGCTGGCTGGCACCTCCGCCTCGCTCGTGGTCGTTCATTCACTGCTGGCGCGGGAACGCGCCGTGCGAGACGCTGCATCGGTCGGACACGTACTCGAATCGATCGATCGCTTCTTCGACGTCCGACTCGACGAACTGGTCCGAGCCGGTGTGCACGAGGATCGTCTGATCGTCGACCCGGGCATGGGCTTCTTTCTTGGGACCAACGAGAGAGCGTCGCTTGCAGTGCTCCGCAGTATCGAAGCGCTGCGCCGCCGTTTCGGAAGGCCGGTCTTCATCTCCGTCTCGCGCAAGTCCTTCCTGCAGAAGATCACCGGCCAACCGATCGAGGAAATCGGCGCAGCAACCCTGGCGGCGGAACTCTTCGCGGTCACGCAAGGCGCGAGCTACATCCGAACCCATGAGCCCCGCGCGCTACGCGATGCGCTGGCGGTTCTACGTCTGCTCGAGAAAGAGGACTGAATAACGGGTCGATCCGACTAGCCGGCTCGGGCGGAGCCAGTCGCATCGCCCGAAGATGGTCGAGCATTCGAGGGCGCCCAGGCCCGGGCCAGCAGGACAAAGACCAGCATTGCCGCAAGATCGCGCCAATCGCTGGCTTCTCGCGGAGCGCACGCCACGATTGCGCCCAGATCGACGGCTTCGATCATGCCGGCTCGCTTTCATGAGTCGGATAGAACTCCGCGGCCCGTGCCACCGTGCTCAATCCCCTGAACGCATCGCGTCGACACTCCAGATACCCGGACCGTGCGCCGCGATGAATAAAAACGTGAAACAAAACATCACTGCGAGTTCGCCATGGTTCGCAATCGGGAGCACTGCGTTCATACCGTGCCCGATCCAATAGGCCGCCGCCATATGACCGCTACAAAGAAAGGCGGCAGGACGCGTCATCAAGCCAATCAGGATCAACGCCCCACCGACCAGCTCAGCGATCCAGCTCGCCCAGGCGCCCGCGAGCCTCGAATGCGCCGCGGATCGCCCTTCGATCGCTGTCCCCCAGCTGACGATATCCGTCGCCGTCGCGAAGCCAAACGCGATCCTCACACTCCCAGCGCTCCTGGCGCAGGACGCGCTTCAGAATCTTGTTCGTCTCGGTGGAGGGCAGCTCGAGTGCGACGCGCACATAACGCGGTGCCATCTTCGTCCCGAGGTCGGACTGCTCTTTCAAGAAGCGCGAGAATCCATCTGGATCGAAATCGCAACCCGATCGCAGAATCAGTGAGGCCATGCAGTCGTCACCCACATCGGAATTCGGCACCCCGTAGACCACCGCCAGCGCGACGTCGTCCTGCCGAGAGAGAATGCGCTCGATCGGACCGGCTGCGAGATTCTCGCCGTCGACCCGGAGCCAATCGGCGTTCCGCCCCGCAAAATAGAAGAAGCCGGCTTCGTCTCGATAGCCGAGATCGCCGCTCCAGTAGATCCCATCGTGAGTCCGCTCCTGGTTCGCTGCTTCGTTCCGCCAGTAGCCCTCGAAGGACCGGGCGGTCTCGGTACTGGCGATCTCGCCGATTGCTCGATCGGCATTCAACAGGCCTCCGTCGTCGCCGAAGCTCGCGGGCGGACATTCCTTCCTGGTATCCGGATCGAGGATCAGCGTCCCGGGCGGTGCGACGCCCAGCGCGCCCTCGGGCATGTCTGGCGTCTGACTGATCGCGATCCCGCCTTCTGTCGAACCGTAGGAATCGATTACCGCACAACCGAAGCGCTCCGCGAATCGTCCCAGATCATGCGCGGCGGCCTCGTTCCCGAAGGCAACCCGAAGCGGGTTGTCCGCGTCGTCGTCGGCCGCCTCTGTCGCCAGGATGTAGGTGAGAGGCTTGCCGACATAGTTGAAGTAGGTCACGCCATAGCGGCGAACGTCCGGCAGAAATCCGGAGGCGGAGAATTTTCGTCGCATCGCGAGGGCGCCGCCCACACTCATGATGGGCGCGACACCCGCCATGTGTGCGTTCGAATGGAAGAGCGGCATCACCAGATAGCCAACGGAATCCGACCCGAGCCCGCGCGCTTGGGACAGAAATCGCCCTGCCATCGCGGTGCGCGCGGACGATACGATCGCCGCCTTGGGCTCCCCCGTCGTGCCCGAGGTGAAGATCAACATGTAGATCGCCTCGGGATCGCCCTCGACGTCGCCGAGCTCCGCACCCTTCCAGGGCGCCAGCGCTTCGGACCAGCGCTGCGAAGCGATGTCGAAGCAGCGATCCGCAGGAATTCCCAGCTCGAGCCCCTCGAGCAGCGATGCATGTCGATCCTCCGTTACGAGCATCTGGCAATCCGTGTGGCGGATGTCACGCTGCAAGCCCGCGCCCCGTCGGGTCGGATTGATCCCGACCAACGTCGCGCCGGACAAGGCAGCCGCTCCGCACAGAAGCAGATACTCCGGCACGTTCTCGAGCAGGACGCCGACGTGAAAGGGTCCGGGGCGGCGCATAGCGAGGAAGGCTGCCGCTCGGGTGCAAGAAGCCTGGTAGACCTCGCGCCAGGTCCAGCGTTCGTCCTCGAAATAGATCGCCGCCGAGTCATCCTGCGCACGCGCCAAGAAGAGGTCTCGCATCGTCAACGACATATCCAACCTTTCCGACACCAGCGTACCCCGCTGGGCCCCACCGGGCGCTGCACGCATCTCTTTCGACCGGGCAAGGGCTCAGCTGAACTCCGAGAACTCATCGAGTTCCGCGATTCCTGCGTAGGGTTGCGTCGGATTGCGACGAGCCTCGAGATCGGCGAAACGGACCGCTGCAGCCTTGCGCGTCAGGTCGTGGGTCATGATCCAGAAGCTGTTCGATCGAAGCGCGTCGACGATGTCACCGGCAACCTGACTGGGGCTGATCCCCATTGCCGAAATCGCCTCGCGCAGAGGCGCGATCGTGGCCGTCTGCGAGGCCGTCGGGTCCACGCCGTCGTCGCGACTGCGTTCCGACTCGAAGATATGCGTCTTCACGAGATTCGGGCACAGGCAGTGCACACCGACTCCGGTCCCCTCGAGCTCGCGGTAGAGAGACTCGGTCAAGCCGACGACCGCATGCTTCGTAGCGGAATACATCCCGAGCACGGAGCTCGTCACGAGACCCGCTTCCGAGGCGGTGTTGATGATATGCCCCTCGCCGGCGTCACGCAGGATCGGGCCGAAGGTCAAGACGCCGTAGGCCACCCCGAGGAGATTCACATCGACGATCCAGCGCCAATCCGAGGCTCGGGTGTCGAGCATCGGACCCGCAGGCGCCACCCCCGCGTTGTTCATCACCACATGCACGGCTCCGAAATCCGATAGCGTTCGCTGGGCGAGATCGGATACGGCATCCGGGTCGCGCACGTCGCAGACCACTCCGAGGACTTCGCCGCCTTGCGATTCCAATCGCGCGACCTGGCGGTCGAGCGCCTCCTTCTCGACATCGGCCAGGACGACCTTCATGCCCTCGGCGAGAAATCGCTCCGCTACGCCCAGCCCGATACCACTCGCCGCACCGGTCACGACAGCCACTTTGCCCTTGAAATCCTTCATCCATCTCCCTTTCAGCAACCACCGGGACCGATTCCAGGCCGATCTGGCAGGATCGACGGTCCGAGTCTAGCCCCTCGCTCGAGCAACACGTCGCAGCGCCGGAGACAACAGGGGACCGCCCCGCTAGAATTTTCCCATGCCTATCCTGGATCGTTTTCGAATCGATGACAAGGTCGCCCTCGTCACCGGCGCAGGGCGGGGAATCGGCCGCGCGACGGCCCTCGCGCTCGCCGAAAATGGCGCCGACGTGGCCCTCGCAGCGCGCAGTGAGGATCAACTCGAAGCCGTCGCCGAGCAGATCCGCAAGCTCGGTCGACGGGCGCTCGTGGTTCCCTGCAACGCGGCAAAGACGGAGAACCTGGCCGCCTTTGGGCAGCGCGCCGCCGACGAGTTGGGCCGCATCGACATCCTGATCAACAACGTCGGTGGATCGATGCCGAGGCCATTCCTCGAGACTTCCGAGCGCGACTTCTCGGGCGCCTTCCACTTCAACGTCACGACCGCATTCGCGCTTTGTAAGGCCGCCGTTCCACACATGCTCGAAGCAGGTGGCTCGATCGTGAACATCTCTTCCTCCATCGGGCAGACGACCGGGAAGGGCTTTGCAGCCTACGGAACCGCCAAGGCCGCGATGAGTCATTTCACGAAGCTGCTCGCCGAGGATCTGGCGCCCAAGATTCGCGTGAATGCAATCGCAGTCGGATCGACGGCGACCTCGGCACTCGAAACGGTACTCACCAACGACACTGTCCGGGAGGCGATGATCGGTGCCACGCCGCTCAAGCGACTCGGCGAACCGGAGGACATGGCGCTCGGAGCCCTGTACCTCGCCTCACCCGCCAGCGCCTACGTGACGGGCAGCGTGCTCGAGATCTCGGGCGGCCTCAGAACAGCGAATCTCGACCTCGACCTGATGAGCGGCTGATCGAGCGCGAGACTATTCCGTCACCTCCGTCACTTCCAGAGTGCCGGCGACGATGCGATCCTCGATCTCCGCCGGAGCGAGCCCGAGCAGATCGCGAGCGATCTCGCGCGTGTGTTCACCGACGAGCGGCGCCTGGGTGATACGGACATCCTGCATGCCGCTAGCGCGAAAGGCGGGACCTTCGAAGGCCATCCAGCCCAACCCCTGTTGCTCGAGCCATCTCGCATAGCCCCGAGACTGGAAATGCGGATCCTTCATCTGGTCAACGGCCAGGTACATCGGCGCACAGGGCACGCCAAACATCTGGAGCGTAGCCGTCAGTGCCGACTTCGACTGGCCGAGCGTCCACTCGCGCAGACTTTCGTCGATCGCATCGTGGGCGGCATGGCGGGCCGCAGCCGTATCGTAGTCCGCGACGCAAGCCCACTCCGGCTCTCCCATCGCGGATTTGAGGCGCTTCCAATCCGCGTCATCGCGAATCGTGATCGTGGCCCACTGGTCGACACCCGCGCACGGATACGATCCCCAGGGCGCACCGCGCTCGTTGCGATTTCCGCGCGGCACCACACTGCCGGGCTCGACCGCCTCTTTGACGAGTTGATCGCCAATGAAGTTTGCGACGACCTCGGCCTGTGCGACCTCACCGTGCCCGCCTTCGCCGGTTCGAGATCGTCGCAGTAGTCCCGCCAGGGCGACCACAGCGAGCAACCGGCCTGCGATGTGGTCCGGAAAGATCGAGCCGCTGCCGGCGGGCAATCCCTCTTCGGGATAATCCCATAGATAGACGAGTCCGCCGAAGGGCTGCGTACTGGGTCCGTAACCAATCCAATCCGCCCAGGCCCCATGACTGCCCAGGAGTTGACTGCTCGTCATCACGATGCCGGGATTCAGACTCCGCAGTCTTTCGTAGCCCAGACCGAGGGCTTCCATCGTGCCGGTGGAGTTGTTCTCCACCACCACATCGGACTGCTTCACCAGCTCGTGAATCAGCGCGCGGCCCTCCGCAGACTTGATGTTGACGCCGAATCCGCGCTTGGAACGACTCGACGATGCGAAGGATCCGCTCATTTCGCTCGACATCACGACGCGAATGAAATCCGGGTAGCTGCGGCTCTCGACCTTGATGACATCGGCCCCGTACTCCGCAAAGAGCCGTCCCGTCTCGACCCCGACACCGCCGATCCCGAAATCGAGCAGGCGGATTCCTTCGAAGGGACGCGAGGGTTCGGGGCGCTCCCCGGCGGGCTTCGGTCGCTCGTCCGGCCAGAGACGCGCTGCGATCTCGTCGGCATGCTCGTCGATCTCCGGCGCGCGAGTCCGGTAGCCCAGACGAACGCGATCGAGTTCGAAGAAGCCCGACGCGATGCGGCCGGTCGTACCCGGCGCATACTCGGCCTCCAGAAAGGTCCCGCGCGAGCGGAAATGTTCGTTGGCAAGGACCTCGGCGGGACGCAGGACCGGCGTACACACGATGCCGCGCTTCTGCGCTTCGAAGGCGACCTCTTCGTGGGTCATCGTCGCAAACAGGTCCCCCACGATGACGTTCAAGGCATCCGCGATCTCCATGCGACCCAGAAAGGATTCGTACTTCGGATCTTCGAGATACTCCGGATTCCCGAGCCACTCGCGCATGGCACGCCATTGCCGCGGGGACAGGATGACGAGCCGCACATATCCCCCTTTGCAGGGAAAGATCTTGTAGATCGGCCCCGAGCCGTTCCGGATCGACGCGCTGTCTCCACCCTGCGCCTCGACCATCGTCGCATTCGAAAAGGACCAATCCGTCTGCTGCGCCACCGACTCGAGAACCGAGAGGTCGATGGTCTGTCCAAAGCCCGTCCGCTCGCGCTGATACAGCGCGGCCATCGCGGCGTAGGCCCCCATGACTCCGGCGATGTCATAGGCCATGGATGCTGGCGGCAACAACGGTTCCCGATCCGGCAGCCCCGCCTTCGACTGCATGCCGGCGATGGAATTCATGGTCGAATCGGTTGCGATCCAATCGCGATAGGGACCTGTCTGGCCGAAATCCGAGATCGAGAGCACGATCAGATGGGGAAAACGTTCCGAGAGCTGGCTCGGATCAAGACCCAGGGACGCCAAGCGACCCGGCGCCTCCGACTCGATCAGCACGTCTGCCCGGCCAAGCAGATCCAGCAGCCTCTCGCGATCGGACTCGGCCTCGAGGTCCAGCGCCAGACCGAGCTTGTTCGAATTGCGAAAGGCGAAATAGAGACTGCGTCCGTCGTGGAAGGGCGGGATGGCGCGGGACTTCGCACCCTCGGGCGGCTCCACGCGAACGACTTCGGCACCACAATCGCCCAGCAACCGACCGGCCAGCTCGCCCTTTTCGTCGGCCAGGTCGACAACTCGTACGCCAGTCAGGGGGGATTCATTCGACATATTCCGTTCAGGGCTCCTCGGCTACGCATGAAATTGCGGAATGCACGGAAACGGTAGTCGGCCGAGTCGCCGCGATCGAGCGAAGAGGGCAAGATTCGTCCCGGCCGCTCAAGGCGAGACACCGGCGATCCGACTTGTCTCTTGGATTGGCCTGATCCCGTCGGCCCCAGAGGCCCCACGGGATTCACACTCAGGATCCGATCATTGGAGTGAGTCGATGGGAACCTCGGTATGGATTGACAAGAGCCAATTTCGCATGAGCGCGGCTGGCGAACGCGCCGCGATCGCCGCCCTCAGGGCAGCCTTTCCAACCGAGGAGTCATTCCTCACTCGTGGTATCCACGAAAAACCGGGGGCGCACCAGATTCTGATGAACTCGTCCTCGCTTGCCGCCGCGATGCGTGCGGTCGCCGGACTCGACGAGCACGTGGTCGTGCACGAGCTGCCCGAGGGCGGCGTCAGTGCGCTCGGACGTGAAGGCATGATGGATGAGCTGCCCGCACGAGCGATTGCTGGCTTCTTCGCCGTCATCGTGAATTTCATCGAGCCTGGCAGCTTCATCGAGTTCGAATCGGACCAGGGTAGCTGCTGGACCCGTTTCGAGTTTCGCGGCGCCAGCCTGCGCGTCGTCGAAAGAGAGCTCGGCTCCGATGAACTCGGCAATTGGGGCATCATCGAACACGACCGCACGGAAGTCCTGCTCGACCCCACCCTCTAGCCATCAGTCAGCCGTCAGCCAGCCGGGTAATTCGAAGATCTTCAGCCCAGGTCGAGCTCCCTGGCCGTGCGCTCGAGGAACTCGATCAACGTATCCTCGACATCCTGGCCGCCGACTTCCGCCATATCTGTGAAGCCGCGCATCAACACCAGTCGATCCACTCCGAGATCCTCGTAGCGACGCGCAGTGTCGGCATCGACGGGGCCCGGCGGAGTCACGGAAATTTCGAGCCGCCCGAGAGAGGCCGGCCTTTCGACGCGCTTGGCCGCCTCCTCGAGACCTTCCAGAGCGTTCGCCGTGGCGTCGAGATCCTGAAAGAAGCCGTACCAACCGTCTCCATGCGCCACCGCGCGACGATATGCGGGCGGCGACCCTCCACCGACGTGGATCGGCGGATGCGGCTGTTGAACGGGCCGCGGCCGGGACTGGATTCCTGAAAACGATGTGAACTGACCGTCGAAGCGGGGCGCGTCGGAGGTCCAGAGTTCGCGGATCACCTCGATGTGCTCCGAGGTGCGGGCACCGCGCTCCTCATAGGGAATCCCCAGGGCCTCGAACTCACCCGGCACGTAGCCCACCCCCACACCGAAGAGCAGGCGGCCCTTCGAGAGCAGGTCGATCCCGGCGAGCTCCTTCGCGAGCACGATGGGATCGCGCTGGGCCAGCAGGATGATTCCACTACCGATCTTGATGCGCTCGGTCCTGGCCGCCGCAAAGGCCAGCGAAGCAATCGTATCCACGAAGGGTGCCTGGGGCGGCACCGGAGACGGCGGCTCCTGGGGATCGATCAGGACGACGTGTTCGCCGGTCCAGATCGACTCATAACCCGCAGCTTCGACGGTTTCGAGTAGACGAGTCATCGAGTCCGGGTTGTTGAAGACGCCGATATTGAGTCCAAAATAACCTATATGCATGATTCTCTTTCCGTTCTCGGTGATGAGCCGAAGGTTGGGTATCGAGGAGTCGACTCAGTCCATCACCACTTCGGCGACTTTCTGCAGCTGCTCCGGATCCTGCGCATGAAGCAACAGCGTCGACACCCGGCTCTGCTTCCAGGCCTGCAAACGATCTTTGATCCGAGCAGGCGAACCGAGCAGGGCGATTTCGTCGATGAATTCGTTAGGCACCGCGGCGATGGCTTCGCCTCGCTGGCCCGCCAGGAAGAGATCCTGGATCTTCTGGGCCGCTTCCGGGAAGCCCATCCTGCCCATCAGCTCCTTGTGGAAATTTCGATCCTTGGCGCCCATGCCACCGATGTAGAAGCCCAGCATCGGGCGCATCGCATCGAATGCCGCGTCGAGATCATCGGTGACCTGGACGCTGATGTTCTGCACGATGTCGAAATCCGGGCCGGCCTGCGCGAGCGAGTCGGCGTAGACCTCCTCGCGATAGGGCGAATACCAGAGCGGGATCCAGCCATCGCAGAGCTCGGCGGCAAGCGCGACATTCTTCGGCCCCTCGGCCCCGAGATAGATCGGCAGCTCCGCGCGCAGCGGGTGCGTGATGGACTTCAGCGGCTTGCCCATACCCCAGGCACCCTCTCCGAAAAAGGGCAGCGGATAATGGGGGCCGTCACTCTTCACCGGTTGCTCGCGTCGCATCACCTGGCGAATGATGTCGATGTATTCACGGGTTCGCGACAGGGGCTTGCTGAAGGGCTGGCCATACCAGCCCTCGACGACTTGTGGGCCGGACACACCCAGACCGAGCTTCAGGCGGCCCTTTGTCAAATGGTCGAGGGTCAGCGCGTGCATCGCGGTCGAGGTCGGGGTGCGGGCCGAGAGCTGGACGATCGAGGTCCCGAGCCCCAACCGCGTGGTGTGAGCACCGATCCAGGCCAGTGGCGTGAAGGCGTCGGAGCCCCAGGCCTCCGCCGTCCAGGCAGAGTCAAAGCCGAGTCTTTCGGCCTCCTGGGCCGTCTCGACGAAATTGGGCGGCGGCGCGGCCTGCCAGTAGCCAAACATGATGCCAAAACGAAGAGAGGCAGATCCGCTCATACAAACTCCTACAAAGACTCCCGGCCCGAGCCGGCCGAGAGCGGGAGCGGGAGCATAGCCCTGCAGCAAGCCTCGCGACCCCGGGCCCGGCCGGCAAAATTGGCCTGGGCCGCCGATCGAGCGCCCCTCTCGCAAGCACGGGCTTCACCGACGGCGGCGAAGCGCTAGATACCCCGGATAACGGGCCTCAGGCCCCGGGCAGCCCGCCATTCGATAAGAGCCTCATGTTTGCCACCGCGGCCATCGCCGCCGGAATCTCCTTGCTGACCGCCTGGTTCCTGACTGCGAAGCTTTTCATACTCGCACGCCAGACCGGCGCGGCGCCGACGAGGCTTCTGGCGACGGCCTGCGCTGGAATCCTCTGCGTCGGCTACCCCCTGGCCGCCTTGAGTCGCGCGCCGGAACTGTTGGGGACCCGTGCGGGATCGTTGATCTGGGCGATCTCGGTGATCGGGATCGTGACCGGCCAATGTGCCATCAGTCGCTTCCCTCTGGTCGTCTTCCGGCCGGGGAAGGCATGGGCCGAGGCGCTGAGTCTCGCCGCGATGGTCTTCGCCGTTGCAGCCGGCATCGGCAGCCTGGTCGTCTTCACAAGCGCGACGACCCGCGCCGAGAGGATCGAAAGCATAGAACCGTGGGCGCTCGCGCTGTTCGGAGCGATCGGCATCCCGATGCTCTGGAACGCCATCGAGTCGAGTCTCCACTACCAACTCATGAGGGACCGCCTCGCCATCGGACTCGCCGACACCGCTCGGACGCATCGAATCTGGCTCTGGGCCGTGGCCAGCTGGGCCGTGTCGATCCTGATCGTCGCGCTGGTGGCGATCCGCGCTTCCGGACTCCCCATCCTGGCACCGCTTCCGATGGCCCTGATCACCGGCGCCGCGCTGTTGGGAACGACGTCTTGTGTGCTCAGTCTATTCATGCCGGATTTCTATCGCGCGCGACTCGAACACCGCTGGGGAAGGCAATCTCAGTAGAAGTCCCGACGCATCCGACGGCTGGCTCGATTCTCCGGCAGGCCGTCGTGTGCGCTAGTTTCTCGCGATGGACCCCCGAGTCGCCCGCCTGCTCGACAAGCAGGAAATCCAGGAAGTCGTCTACGCCTATTGCCGCGGGATCGACCGCCGCGACCTCGACCTCGTTCGCGCCTGCTACCACCCGGACGCGACGGACGAGCACGGCAGCTTTTCCGGAACCATCGACGCCTATCTCGAATGGGTCGACGGGCTGCTCGCCCGCTACACCTGGACGATGCATTTCGTCGGCAATATCTTGATCGACTTCTCGGGCGAAGAGATCAATCCAGAGAGCAACCCAGGCGGCAAGAGCGAGAGTGAGAGCGAGAGTGACAAAGTCGATGTCGCGGCGGCCGAGAGCTATGGCATCTCCCTGCATCGGAGCGAAGAGGTCAAGCCCTATCTCAATCTCGCCATTGGCTTTCGCTACCTCGATCGCTTCGAGCGCCGGGAAGACCGTTGGAAGATCGCCGAACGGGTCGCGGTGTCGGAGTGGTCGATCCAGATCCCGGGGTCTGCGTGGTGGGAGATCCCCGACTCGCTGCGAAAGGGCCAGCGGAATCGGGGCGATGCGCTCTATGCTCTTCTCTCGCGCCTACACAGCAAGCCCTGAATCCACCGTCGCGGCCGGTGCGGGAGCGCGACGCATCGCCCCTTCGAGGTTCCCCCGATGTCCCCTTCGACGACCGACGCGCCCTCGGCCCAGACCCTCAACATCGAGATCAGCGATTTCGTTGCAACGATCGAGATGAATCGACCCGAGAAACGCAACGCCATCAGCCCGACCATGGCCGTCGAGCTCGGTGACAACCTCGCGACGCTCGAGGCGAATAGCGAGGTCAGGGTCGTGCTCCTCCGGGGGGCCGACGGCAATTTCTGTTCCGGTGGAGACCTCGCACCGGGCAGCGAAGGCGGGATGGGCCCGAGCGGCTCTCCGGCCTCGATCACTCTCGACATCATGAACCGCGTCTACGGCCGCGCCATGCGCCTGCTCCACCACTTTCCGAAGCCGGTCGTAGCCCTGGTCGAAGGCGTGGCGGCCGGCGCTGGGGCGAATCTGGCCCTGGCCTGCGACCTGGTCTACGCGACTCCGGAAGCGCGATTCTGCGAGATCTTCGTGCGCCGTGGTCTCTCGCTCGACTGCGGCGGATCCTGGCTGCTGCCGCGACTCGTCGGCCTGCAGAAGGCCAAGGAATTGGCGTTCTTCGCAGATTGGGTCGATGCCGAGACCGCGGCAGGTCTGGGACTCGTCAACGAGATCTTCGCCGCCGACCAGATCGAGAAGGCTGTGCGGGAGAAGCTCGTCCGCCTCGCGAGTCGAGCACCCATCGCACTGAGTCAGATCAAACAGAGCCTGAACAGGGCCTCTTCGCTCACGATGGACCAGGCACTCGAGATCGAGGCGGTCGCCCAGGCAGCCTGCTCTGCGACCGATGACATGCTGGAAGGTGTCCGAGCGTTCATGGAAAAACGGGAGCCGAAATTCGAAGGACGTTAGCCAGACTCCTACCAGAGCTCGTCCGCATAGCGATCGCTACCGGGAATTGTCGGGATGAAGGGCGCGGCGAACTCGAGCCGTGCCAGCCCTTCGGCTTCGAGCCCCTTGACGAGCCCTTCAGTCCAGCTGCGCATGACCCCCTGCGGAGCACCCGAAAAGAAACTCAACAGGAGGACTCGACGATCCAGGCCCTCGGGCCTCTCGACGTAGGAGGGTGCGTCGTCGGGAAGTAGCGTCGGAGTCAACGCCAGGCACAGCGACGCCTCGGATTGCGCGAGGGATTCAGGCAGAAGCCTGGCCTCCAGCGCCTCCAGGAGATCGGCGCGAGCGGCCCCCGTGGGCGCCACCAGAAAGGTCATCCCCAGACCGCCGTAGGGATGGTCCAACGCGAGCTCGACAGGCACCCCATCCGGGTCGCGCTCGACCGTAAATCGCCAATGGTAGAAGCCGGCATGGACGGCGTGTCGCCCCGGCATCATCCGATCGTTGGCGTGCAGGCTCTGGACGCGGTCGACCGCCCAGCGTTCGGCCTCCGCGTGGTGACCGGCGAGTAGCCAGTAGAGGGCCAGATAGGAGCCATCGCGTACGTCCTCGAAGAGCGAGTCGCGTTCCGGAAGCCGCTCGTCCTTGAGCGATCTCGTCGCCACGAAGCGCCGTCCCGCAAAGAAGTGAGAGCCCACCATACAGCCGGAATAGAAATGGTCCCGCTCGTACCAGCGGTGGAACTCGACCTCGCGGCCCTTTTCCGGATCGAGAAGGCTCACGAGAATACTCCCGAGTCGCACCTCCGCCGGTGCGGCCTCGCGGCTCGCGTCGATGGACATCTCCAATCCCTCCCTGAGGCAGACGCTACCCCGGCTCCGAGCGCTGTCGAGTGGCGCGCGAGCGCCCGATTTCATGCACCAGAATGCGACGCGCCGACGTTCATCGCGGCTGTGTCACACTGACGCGGTGCACTACGAGCATGTATTCGGAGATCTGCGGCCTTTCTCGGGGTGCCATGCCTCGACACTTCTGCGGCGCGCCGACGGCGGACTGTTGGTGGCCTGGTTCGGCGGCACCCGGGAAGGTCACCGCGACACTGCGATCTGGGCCGCGCAGCGCGCAGCGGGCGGGGCGGCGACAGGACCCGGGGTCCCGCCCCCCGGCAGCGACTGGAGCCAGCCCCGCCGCATCGCCAAGACAGCCGACGAGGCGCATTGGAATCCGGTTCTCTTCGCACTCTCGCCCCTGGAGCTCGTGCTGCATTTCAAGGTCGGCGCCCGGATTCGCGACTGGCTGACCTGGGCGCAACGCTCCTTCGACGGCGGCGCGACCTGGCAACCCGCCGAGCCTCTGGTGCCCGGAGATCGGGCAGGACGCGGGGCCGTCAAGAACAAACCGATCCAGTTGAGCTCCGGCGAGTGGCTGGCCGGCGCATCGATCGAGAGCCGGCGACGCTGGGACGCCTTCAGCGACCGAAGTCCCAACGGGATCGACGGCTGGCAAGCGAGTTCGCCGATGCCCGTCGAGCGAAATTGTCTGAGGGGCAAGGGCGTGATCCAGCCGGCGCTCTGGCAGTCGCCCAACGACGACGTTCACGCGCTGTTGCGAAGTACGGAGGGCGTCCTGTACCAGAGCGATTCCGTCGACGCCGGACGCAGTTGGTCGACGGCACGGCCAACCGAGCTGTCCAACAACAACAGCGGAATCGACATCGTTCGCATGACCGATGGCCCGCTTGCCCTGGCCTGCAATCCCGTGGCGGGCAATTGGGCGGCGCGCACACCGATCTCGATTCTCTTCTCGCCAGACGATGGCGAGAGCTGGCCGTCGCGGCTGGACATCGAAACCGGGCCGGGCGAGTTCTCCTACCCGGCGCTGATCGAAGACGAAGGGGGCCTTCTACTCGCCTACACCTGGAACCGCCGACGCATCGCTATTGTTCGCGTCGGCGCCGAAGAGATTCCGCAGACGTGAACGGCGCAGGCCCAGACACGCTCGCCCAGACGACACAAGCATGTGCTATCCCGACGCTTTCTCGACACAGAGGACACCAGACATGTCGAAAGAATTCGGATTCGACAGCAGCGCTGAGGAAGTAGCCAGCGACGTCGACCTCCGCGGCGAGACGATCGTCGTGACCGGAGGATCCGCCGGCTTGGGTGTCGAAACCACGCGCGTGCTGGCGAGCCGTGGCGCGAAGATCGTGAGCATCGTGCGCAACCGAACGAAGGGCGAGGAGGCGGCCACGCGAATTCGCGAGAGCGTACCCGATGCCGAGATCGAATTGGCGGAGCTCGATCTCTCCGACCTCGACTCCACCCGACGCGGCGGCGACGAGATTGCGGGCCGATTCCCGAAGATCGACCGCCTCATCAACAATGCGGGCGTAATGGCATGCCCGCTCGGACGAACGGCGCAGGGCCTCGATCTGCAACTCGGCACGAATCACCTCGGGCATTTCGTCCTGACCGCGCGGCTGATGGGATCGCTGCTCGCCGGCGGCCCGCAACGCATCGTCAACCTTTCGAGCGGAGGCCATCAGATCTCTCCATTTCGCTTCGATGATCCCTTGTTCGAGAAGGAGCCCTACGACAAGTGGCTCGCCTACGGTCAGGCAAAGACGGCGAATATCCTGTTCAGCGTCGGTCTCGACAAGCGATTCGGGGATCGCGGGCTGCACGCCTTTGCCGTGCATCCCGGCGCGATCGTCACCGAGCTCGGTCGGCATCTCCAGTCTGACGACGTCGAGCAGCTCATGTCGAGACGCGGTGGAAGGAAGCTGAAATACAAGCAGCTGTCACAGGGCGCGGCCACCAGCGTCTGGGCCGCCACCGCGACTGAGCTCGAGGGACGAGGTGGCCTCTACTGCGAGGATTGCCACGTAGCGCAAACCATGGAGGAGCCCGGCGCCGGCAATGGCGTGATGAGTTATGCCCTCGACCAGGCCGCGGCGGATCGACTCTGGAGTCTGAGCGAGCAATGGTCGGGAGAAATCTTCCCGGGCTAGCCCTGAGAGCCTGCGCGGTGGGGCGGATTTCGAAACAGGTCGCGCAGAGCCGTGCGCGGCGCAGGTTCGCCGCACAGGCGTCGAGCCAGCTCGACCAGCCTCAGTTCGACGGGCCCGATCAACCAACAATCGTCTTGCGCAAGTTCGTCGAGGGCAGGGCCGCCCTCGAGATTCAGCGCACAGATGTCCCGGCGTTCCGCGATCTGATCATCCTCGTCCTCGAAGAGAACGCGCAGCGGCAGGCCCTGGGTGCGGCAAACAGACGGACGGTCCGTGTAGATCCGGCACGCCCCCGGCCCGTCCAGAAATGCACAGACACCGGCCGGATGGGGCGTGGCCCGCTCGAGCAACTCAGGGTGCTTGCGTCGAATCGATTCGGCTTCGGCGGCGCTGACGGTCAGGCCGTCCAGGCAACAGGCCGCACAGCCGCGGCCACATCGCAGACGAGCCGCATGACACGTGGCGAGCCGGGCGACCTCCCGATCGATCTCGGCATAGAGTACATCGAGGTCAGCGAGCACCGACTGCGCGGAATCGATCGACGGCATGTCTGGCACCTCCCGTTTGCGCCCCGGCCACGAGGGCGTCATCTCTGCCGACGGCAGCTCGGGCGCTGGCACGAGCGCAGCGCTGGCTCTTGCCCTGTTCCCCGAGCTCTCTCAGCCACTCAGTAGGATGTGTCTGAATCCCCCCATAAACTTTCAGATCGAGGGTACAGACCGGCGAGTCGATTCCTTCGACTCTCGAAGCAAAACATCTTCACACGCGATGTAACCAGCCGGCGATGAGGATTCGTAGTGAAGAGCGATACACCCCTGCAGCCAGTCGGGTAAGAGCATGGATCTACAGCATCAGAGCGGCAATGCGCAGACCACGAATCACGACGCCAGCTGCGAATCACCTGAGCGCAACCGGCCGCTGCTCGAGGCGTTGATGCAGCTGAGCCTGGGGCTACGCCGAGGCGGTGTCGACCTCGAATCGGCTACCGGTCTGTCGGGGCGTGAACTCGACCTCGTCGCCCTGTTGAGTGCGTCGGGACCGACGAGCGTCAAGATCCTGGTCGCCGATCTGCAGATGCCACGCAGCACGATGACCGCCATCGTCGACCGGCTAGAAGAGCGCGGTCTCGTTTTGAGACATCCGAATCCGGAGGATCGACGCTCGGTGGTCCTCGAAGCCACACCGAGAGCCGGCGAAGCCCTGCTCCGCTACCGAAGCAGCCTGCGGAGCTTCGTCGACCACATCGCGAGGATCCTGAGTGACGAGGAGCGGGACGCCTTCACGAGCTCGATTCAAAAGATCGCCGACACCATCTAGACGGACTCGGTCAGGCGTCGAGAAGCGAAGGCTGAAAGTCCTCGGGCGCTTCGTAGCCCAGCAGCTGGAGGACGGTCGCCGCCAGATTTGCGAGGCCCGCGTCGCCAAGCCCCGGGCTCATCGAGACGGGCACGCCGGGCGCAAAGACATGCAGCGGGACTGGATTCAGGGTGTGGCTCGTCTTCACACGCGGTCTTCCGTCGGCTGCCAGAAGCAGTTCGTTCGTCTTCTCGTCGATCTCGTACATACAATCCGCATTGCCATGGTCGGCCGTCACGAGCAGCGCGCCGGATAGCGATTCGATGACCGGAATCAGGCGCCCGATCTGCAGATCCACCGCTTCGACGGCCTGGATCGAGGCCGCGCGATGCCCCGTGTGACCGACCATGTCCCCGTTCGCAAAATTGACCCGGGCGTGCCGGTAGCGACCCGTGCGGAGCTCCTCGATCAGCCGGTCGGTGATTTCGGCGGCCTTCATCCAGGGGCGCTCCTCGAAGGGGTGTGGGTCCGACGGGATCTCGACGTAGCTCTCGACTTCCTCATCAAAGGCGCCGCTGCGATTGCCGTTCCAGAAATAGGTGACGTGCCCGTATTTCTGGGTCTCACTGATCGCGAGCTGCGGCAGACCAGCGCGCGAGATGTATTCGCCGAGGGTTCGATCGATGGTCGGCGGCGCGACGAGATACCGCTTCGGGAGTCGCAGGTCTCCGTCGTATTCCATCATGCCGGCGTACAGGACATCCGGCCGCGGCCCCCGATCGAAGGCCGAAAAGGCGTCGTCCTCGAAGGCGCGCGAGATCTGGAGGGCTCGATCGCCACGAAAGTTGAACAACACGACGGCATCGTGATCGAGGATGGGGCCAACGGCTCGAGCATCCCGGCCGGCCACGACGAAGTCGGGCAACATCTGGTCGCCGATGCCTGGCGATTCCCGACGAAAGGTCTCGATCGCGTGCCGGCAGGACTCGAAGGCCCGCGCATTGCCACGCACATGGGCCCTCCAGCCTCTCTCGACCATCGACCAGTCCGCCCCGTAACGGTCCATGGTCGTGGTCATGCGTCCGCCGCCGGACGCGATCCGATAGTCCCGCCGCGACTTCGCGGAGATCGTCTCGAGTAGCTCTTCGAGCGCATCGACATAGTCGAGGGCGCTCGTCTCGCCGACGTCTCGGCCATCGAGGAGCACGTGAACCCGAACGCGCTCGATCGATTCGAAATCGCATCGGCGCAGCAGTGCAAGGAGATGTTCGATGTGGCTGTGTACATTGCCGTCGGAGAGCAGACCCAGGAAGTGCAGCGTCGAGCGGCGCCCTCGAACCCGCTCGGAGATCGATTGCCAAACGCCGGACTGATCGCCCTCGAAGAGCGTGCCGTCGGCGATGGCGCGCCCGACGAGTTTGGCTCCCTGGTCGAAGACCCGACCGGCGCCGATCGCGTTGTGCCCGACTTCGCTGTTGCCCATGTCGTCAGCGGACGGCATGCCGACTGCGCGACCATGTGCCCGCAAGCTGCGCGTCGGGACCGAGGCGGCGAGGCGATCGAGTTGCGGCGTGCGCGCGAGCCAGACGGCATCAGACTCGTCCTGCCGACCGATGCCCACACCATCCATCACGCACACCACGACCGGCCCCTGCACACCCGGAAACTGCGCGTGCGGTTTCAGCGTCCACTCACTCATCGATTCACCCGTTCAATTGGGACATCTTCGTCACATGTCCGTCAGTCAGTCGTCAGCCGGCTCGGCCGGATCCCTCGCAATCTGGTCGGGCCCAGGCCCCGCAAACCAAAAGGGAACCACGAGTCTCACCCCCAGCTCGGCGACGATCCGACCCGATGATAGACTCCGCCTGCACCCGGCCCAAGGAAGGCCCTCGATTCGTGAGCAAAAGGCAGCCAGGATCTCCGACTCCGGTCCCGCCTAGCCGGTGCCGGCACCGCTTCGGCGCACTCCTCGCGTGTGTGCTGATGTTGGCCGCCTGTGTTCCGGGAACACCAAAGGGGCCGAGGTCGTCGGCGCCGCCGGCCCCGACAGAGTCGGGCGAGACGCCGGAATCCGCGTCCGGCAGCAGCCAGCCGACCGCCACGAGATCCCCAGATTCGTCGACGACCGAGCCCGCGGCCGGCGAAGCCAGCACGAGCCCCGCAACGGACGCCGAGCAAGAGAGTGATGAAGAGAAGCAGCAAAGAAAACGAAGGAACATCCTCCTCAAGACAGTCTACGACGACCGCGCCGTCGGCGAGGATCAGACGGTCCTCGTCGAGGCCGAGCTCGGCATTTACGAGAACGAGGATCTCGAACGCTATGTGCGCAGCGTGGCCCTCAGACTGCTTCGTCACGCGCCGTCTCGGCCCTTCGACTGGAAATTCAAGATCGTCGATCAGCGCGTGCCCAACGCCTTCGCCCTACCCGGCGGCAAGATCTACGTCTCCCGCGGGCTGCTAGCCCTTGTGAATTCCGAGGACGAACTCGCCGCCGTGATCGGACACGAGATCACCCATTCCGCGGAACGCCATGCCGCGGGCCGGATCGAACATGCGCGTCGCATCAGCCCCCTGACGATCGGATACCGTCGTGCGGCGACAATCGCGGCCTACGGTCGGGAGCACGAACGAGACGCAGACCGCGGCGGGCAGATCCTCGCGGCCAAGGCGGGTTATGATCCGAATGGGATCGCGACCTTTCTGCGCAAACTCGATGCGTCGGAGCGTTACGAAGTCGGCTGGTCTCGTCTGCCCTCTTTTCTCTCGACCCACCCGACCAGCCCGGAGCGATCCGCCCTGGCCTCACAGCGGGCCGCGGGGCTCTCTTGGGAGCGTGTGCGCGGCGTCGCTGCGGGCCAGCCCTATGGCTACCGCGGCAAGATCGATGGACTCGTCCTCGGCGATGACCCGGCCGGTGGCCTCTTCAAGGACGGGCGTTTCGTGCATCCAGATCTGCGTTTCTCTTTGCGTTTTCCACCTGGCTGGACGACGGCCAACAGCCCGCAGGCTGTCAGCGCAATGGCCCCCGCTCGCGACGCCGAGGCCAGCCTCACGGTCGTTGGGGAGGCCGGTCAGCTCGAGAAAGCAGTCGACGACTTCTTCGAGGAAAACGCCGATGGCATGGCGATGAAGGTCCTCGAACGCAGGCCGGTGCAAATCCGTGGGATCTCCGGAATTCGCATCGTGGGCAAGGCCCGCGGACTCCATGTCGAGATGGCATTCTTCGAACACGCAGGCCTCACCTTTCGTCTGACACTCCTGAGCGTGAAGGGTGCGGCGGGGAAATACCGCGGTCGCACAAACGCCTTCATGCAGAGCTTTCGCCCTCTCGACTCACACGGAATCTACTCACTCGAAGTCACACGATTGCGAATTGCCCGTGCACTCCAGAACGAAACACTGGAGCAACTCTCGAAGCGAACACATAACGACCTGGAACTCGTCTATACAGGCGTGCTGAATGACCTCTTCGCCTCGACGCAGCTCGCCAAGGGCCAGGCCATCAAGATTGGGCTCGGTGAGCCCTACTTCCCGAAATCGAAGAGAGAAGACGAGACCAAAGAGACGACTGAGGGGGATCCGAATCCGAACCCCCTGCCCGCACCGGGCGCGGCTGTTCGCTGAGATCACTCGAGCGGCCAGATCGAGGGGCGCTCCGCGGGCTCACGCGGGGCCGGGAGCTTCGGGCGCCGGCCAGTCCAGATAGGCAGTTTCGTTCAGGCTCTGGATGCTACGCAGGCCCGAACGGGAGATCAGGAAGCGATGGCTGCCGACGTTTCGAGCTTCGAAGAGAGGAGCCGGCGGGAGCCCCAGGACCAGGCAAGTCCAGACGTTGATGACACCCCCGTGGCAAAACACGACGACCCGCCCACCCGCGTGACGAGTCGCCCATTGCGAAAGGGCCTCGTCGACCCGCTCGCTCAGTCCGACCAGACGCGGATCGTTCTGGTAGGCGGCGACGCGCGCCTGGTAGCCCTCGCGGCCACGGGCCCGCTCCTCTTCCATCGAGACGTAGTGGCTTGCATCGGGATCGATCTCGCGAAGGCGGGGATCGATGGTCAGCTCGAGTCCTGTTCGGCTCGCCGTGGCCTCGGCGGTTTCCCGCGCTCGCCGTGCCGGACTCGAAAGAATCCGATCGATGGGTTTGCGCACCAACCATCGCGCCACCGCACGAGCCTGCTCACGGCCGTGCAAGGTGAGCTTCGGATCTGCAGGGGTGCCGTCTCGGGTCTCGGCCGTCTCGGCCTCGGCATGTCGAATCAGTATCAGCTCCACGGCGACCCAACCTAGACCATATCAGCCCGAATTGTTCGCGATGCTCACTGCGGCGACGCATCTCCACGTGGTCACATACGCACCTGCCGCACAGACTCCCAGCGCCGATCGAGCGATGCATGCCAGACGCGTCGCTCCGTGCTGTCAGGAAGATCGATGGTCGCTACTGTTGCGAGCCAGGACGCTGGCCCAGGAGGACTTGACTGATGATCTTCTCGCTTCGCGCGCGGACCGCAACGATTCGGCGCCTCGCCGCCTTCGCCGCCCTGGGCTTCTGGGTGATCTCGGGTCCAGCACACTCCCAGCAGACCGACACGGCCGAGGCGTCTGGGTCCGAGGCATCTGGGTCCGAGGCATCTGGGTCCGAGGCGATCGCCGCTCCGACGGTTGTGATGCAGTTCACGACCGGGGTCGAGAACCGCGAGCCCGTGGACCAGGTCACTTTCGTCGAGAACGATATCCAGAAGATCTATCTGTTCTCGGATCTCCGGAGACTCACTGGCCAGACCGTGACACATCGCTGGACCTACAAGGGGCAGACGATGGCCGAAATCGCTTTCCAGGTGCGGGGTCCGCGCTGGCGAGTCTGGTCGAGCAAGGATCTGCACTTGGATTGGCTCGGGGATTGGACGGTCGAGATCGTCAGCCAGGACGGCGAGGTCTTCGCCGCTGAGACCTTCACCTACAGCGCTGCAACCGAATAGCATCTCAGCGGACGGGTACGGGCGCGGAAACGCGCTCGTTGCGCTTGCGCGCGCCATCGAGGACGAGATCCACTCGCACCCGGATCTGCGCTGCGACCTCACTGACATCGCCGGAGGCTCGGAGACCCGCGATCAGGCCTCCTTCCAGGGCCTCGATCAACATTTCGGCCAGGGCACTGGCGGGTAGGTCCGCCCGCAGCCGGGCTCGTTGCTGCTCACGTTCGATGAAGCTCAGCAGCAGCTCGATTTGACCCAGGGATTCTGCCGGGGCGCGGCCAGCGCTGCGCCAGGCTTCCAGACGCAGGCCGCGTTGCTGGCAGCTCGACTCCGCGAGCCGCCGACAGCTCGCTCGCAGGCCCGGTCGAAGCCCGCGATCAGCTTGGCCAAGCGCGAGTTCTTCGAGGGTTGTGCGAATCTCCCCGCGAACCCAGGCCTCAGCCAGGTCGTTCTTGGTCGCGAAATAGTTGAACAGCGTTGCCGCCGAGACCTGACTCGCCGCGGCGATCTGCGCGGAGCGCGTGGCTCGGATCCCCTGCTTCTGAAACAACGCGATCGCGTTCGCGAGAATAGTCGCTCGAGTGCGCTGTTTTTTTGAGGCTCGCAGACCGGATTTCGAATTGGACACATCGACCCCATTGAGGAAAACATATATACACTAAATTTAGTTTAATATTAAATTTATATATATTGCACATTCATCGCTCTTCAAAGCTCGAACGCCTCGCGATCGAGACCCTGGGCCGCGAGGCCTTCCTCGCAAACCCGGGCCCGGCGAGGGACGACTCTTCCGCGGACTCGTAGCTGCCCAATCCGTGCTGGTGCGATCGCAACGATGAAGGAATCTGCAGCGGACGGCGCGCGGCCCGCGAGTTGCCCGCACGCCCTCGCCTCGCTGGCACAGGGTCAGTGGAACGGGCAGCGGACCGGGCAGGCCGGATGCGGAGTGTCGAACCCGCTCAGGCGGCGCGTTCGGCGAACTCGATCGACAGGACTTCGAAGTCTCCATCCTCGAGCTCGGGCCTCGCCTCGAAAAGGTACTCGGCGACGCGCGCAGCGGAGAGCACATCCTTCGCCACGCCTTCGAGAATCGAGAGCGTCGGCGCTGTCGCGGCGAGGCGCAGCCTCGAGACCTCGCGCCCCATCGACACTTCCGCGTCTGCCTTGGCCTTGTTGATCGCGGCGAGAGCCGCGACGGCGGTCTCGAAGCTCTCGGGGTGCGCCGGCGCGTCGATGCCCTCGAAGTCCACCGCGCTCGGCCAGGCAGCGCGGTGGATGCTTCGAGCGGGCGACGCTGAGTCGGCTTCCGAGCTCTCCTCGGCGAAGCACCAGCTCCAGATCTCCTCGCTGACGTAGGGGAGCACCGGCGCGAAGAGCCGCAGCACAACCGAGAGTCCGAGGCGCAGGGACGCCACCGCCGATCCGCTCGCCGCCGCCGCTTGCCCCGTCGCACCGTCTTCGAATGCCCGGGCGCGCGCCTTCGCCAGCTCGAGATAGGTGTCCGTGAAATGAGTCCAGAAGAAGCTCTCGGTCTCCTGGAGTGCGTGGGCGTATTGATAGGTCTCGTAGTTGCGCGTCGATTCATCGACGAGCTCGCGGAGCCTGGCGATGAAGGCGCGGTCGAGCTCCACTTCGATGGTCGCGACCTCGGCCGTCTGGGACAGCACGAATTTGCCGGCATTGAAGAGCTTCGTCACGAGGCGCTTGCCGATCTTCCAGACGTTCTCGTCGAAGGCCGTATCGGAGCCGAGCCGCGCGCTCGCAGCCCAGTAACGCGCGGCGTCCGCCGTGTACTTCTCGATCAGCGGCAGCGGTGTCATGACGTTGCCCTTGCTCTTCGACATCTTCTTTCGGTCGGGATCGAGGATCCAGCCCGAAATCAGCGCATGACGCCAGGGCACCTCATCCTCGTGGAGCAGGCCCTTCGCGATCGTGTAGAAGGCCCAGGTGCGAATGATGTCATGGCCCTGGGGACGCACGTCCGCGGGAAAGAGCTTGCTGTGACGATCGGCGTCGTCGACCCAGTGTGAACTGATCTGCGGTGTCAGCGAGCTCGTAAACCAGGTATCGAAAATGTCGGAGTCACCGACGAAGCCATCCGGTTGACCACGCTGCGATTCTCGGTAGCCCGGGGGCAGGTCGGTCGTCGGGTCGATGGGCAGGCGCGACGCCTCGGCGACGATCGCCTTCTCGTAGAGAGGCTCGCCCTCGGCGTCGAGCGGATACCAGACCGGAATCGGAACGCCGAAGAAACGCTGACGCGAAAGGCACCAATCGAAGGACAGGTTCTCGGTCCAATCGCGATAGCGCGCTGCCATGTAGTCAGGGTGCCACTGGACCGCTTCGCCCTTGGCGAGAAGATCCTCCTTGCGGTCCATCAAGCGACAGAACCACTGTCGGCTGGGCAGGTATTCGAGCGGTCGGTCGCCCTTCTCGAAGAACTTCACGGCGTGCTGGATGGCTTCGGGATCGGCCTGAAGCGGCGCGCCCCGACCCGTCGCACTGTGCTCGGGCTCGCGCAGCATCGAGACGATGCATGCCTGAGCCTGTTTGATGTTCTTGCCCTCGAGCTCGCGGTAGGCAGCATTCGCCGCTTCGACGCGCAGACTCTCGAAGGGCTCTTCGCCGAAGTCGACCGGCCGCATGCGGCCGTTGCGCCCAATTACCTGGCGAAGGGCCAGGCTCTCTTCGCGCCACCACTGCACATCGGTCTGGTCGCCGAAGGTACACACCATCAAGATGCCCGTTCCCTTTTCGGGATCAGCCATCTCACTGGCAAAGATCGGCACCGGGGCGTGAAAGATCGGCGTGATGGCCCGCTTGCCGAAGCAGGGCTTGTAGCGCGCGTCGTCGGGATGGGCCGCAACGCCGACGCAGGCAGGCAGGAGCTCCGGCCGCGTCGTGGCGATCACGAAGCATTCGGATTCCCCTTCGATCGCGAATTCGAGATTGTGATAGCTCCCGGATAGATCCCTGTCTTCGACTTCCGCCTGGGCCACGGCACATTGGAAGTCGACGTCCCACATCGTCGGTGCGTCCGAGGTGTAGACGAGGCCCTTGCGGTGCAGATCGAGGAAGGAATGCTGAGCCGTGCGTCGGCAATGCTCGTCGATGGTCTGGTATTCCTGGCGCCAATCGACCGAGAGTCCGAGTCGATGCCAGAGCTCGCGAAACGCGTCCTCGTCTTCTTTGATGAGATCGAAGCAGGCCTCGATGAAGTTGGGGCGCGACACGAGACGCGGCGGCTTCTTGCGGACCTTCGAAGAAGCCGCCGCGAGCGAGAGACCGGCCTCGTAGGGCGTGTTCGGATCGCAGCGCACATGAAAGTAGTTTTGCACTCGACGCTCGGTCGGAAGCCCGTTGTCGTCCCAGCCCATCGGGTAGAAGATGTTCATCCCGCGCATCCGCTGATAGCGGACCACGACGTCAGTCTGGGTAAACGAGAAGACGTGGCCGACATGCAGCGAACCCGAAGCGGTGGGCGGGGGGGTGTCGACTACGAAGGTCTCATCGCGTGGACGCGAGGAGTCCCAGTGATAGACACCTTCGCGCTGCCAGAACTCGTCCCAGCGCTTCTCGGCATCGGCCGCCTGGAAATGCTTCGGTAGCTTCGCGGGATCGATGGACCTGACCCGCGGCTTCGAAGCCCCGTTCTGTGAGGGCCCGCCTTGTGGGGGCCCGCCCTGTGAGTGATTGAAATCGCTCATCTCGGTCTCATCGTGCCTTCTTCGTGTTCGTTTGCGCGGCCACACTCCACCGGTCGCCGGGATCGGGCCGGGAAGCGCCCGAGCATAGTGCAGCTCCATCGGCGCCCGCCCGACCTTTACCGGGTCGAGCGCCGGCCTCGAGGGGCCGCTGCGACTCACCGCTTCGACGGGGATTGCACGGCTGCACCAGGGCGAAGCCGCCGCCTGGATCGAGCGAACCGACCGCGCGCTCCAGCCGGCTGAGCACGAGGGGCGTGATCGGAATGCGATCGGCCCGATCGATCTCGACGAAGCCCGGGCGTCTGGTCGGAGGAATCGGAGAAACAGTCAGCCGCATCCCCCGAGCTCGGCGTGATTCCCCTCTCCGCCCCCCTCCCCCATGGGGGCCATGGGATGGAGGACGAGACGCGCCCAACGCGCTTCCCCGACACGCCTTGCAATACAGAGGGGGCCCCCGTACTCTTCCGCGTCCTCCGAGAGACCCCTGACGTCGAGCGAGCCCATCGGCGAGCCTTGCGGTGTCGGTGAGTCGCCGAACTGACGAGTAAACGAGTAAAGAAGAGCAAGGGCCCGAGCAACGGCAAGGGCAGGAGTAGAGCGTTCCGATGGCGAAGAAATCGCAAATCAACCGAGACAACCGACGTCTGCGACTGATCGAGAAACACGCCGCGCGACGCGCCGAGCTGCGCAAAGTGCTGAAGAACCCGAATCTGTCGATCGACGAGAAGCTCGACGCCCAGGCCGCCTTCGCCAAGCTGCCGCGCAACTCGTGCCCCACGCGCAAGAACAATCGCTGCGCTGTGTCCGGCCGATCCAAGGGCTACTACAACAAATTCGGCATTTCCCGAATCGCCCTTCGCGAGCTTGCCCTGCGCGGACAGCTCCCGGGCGTTCGGAAGTCCAGCTGGTAGGACGAGAGAACTCATGAAGTCCGAGATCCATCCCGACTATCACAAGGTCATCTACATCGACTCCGCGACGGGCGAAGAGTGGGAGAGCCGTTCGACGACAACCTCCAAGGAGACTCGCGAGATCGATGGAACCGAAGTCCCGGTCGTGCGCCTCGAAATCTCATCGGTGTCGCATCCATTCTGGACCGGCAAGATGCGCGAGCTCGACACGGACGGAAAGATCGAGCGCTTCCGCAAACGCTACGGCGGCGGAACGAAGAAGTAGACACCGCAATTCCCAGATGGCCGTGCAGGCATCAGGACGAGGGGCGAGAGCCTCTCGTCTTTTTTTTTCGCCCCAGCCAGCTCTGCAACTCAACCACGAGATCGAACGCGTCCGGATCGAGTCGGCGCGCAGACTCCTGGCCGCGGCCGAACTCAAGAAGGACCTCGACGGCCAGATTGCGCGACACCGCGGCAGCGGGCGCTTTCTAACGGACTAGCGACTGGATAGCTTGCGGCGAATCTTGTTCTTGAGCCTGAGGGCGATGGGCTGGAGGTTTCGATCGTCGGTGCCCAGCAGGAAGCCGTCCAGCCCACCCTTCTTCTGCACGGTGCGCAAGGTGCGCGCCGCCACCTTCAGCGAAACTCGTTGGCCGAGGGTCTCGGAGACCAGATGGACGTTCTGGATATTGGGCTCGAAGCGTCGATTGGTGGCGCGCTTGGAATGGGACACGTTGTGTCCGTGTTGAACTTTCTTGCCCGTGAGTGCACAGGTGCGCGCCATCGACTTGCTCCACCAGAAACTGAATTGCGTCGACCCGATCGCATCGGAAAGGAGCCGACTGGACCCTGAACCCCTGATGGACCCTGAAAAAAGTAGGGGCCCGTATGGGATGAAACGGCCCGGCAGCAGCCTCCCGAGCGGGCCGACTGGTAGCGCAGACTCCACCGCGGGGCCAACCACGACGGCTCGATCCCTCCGGGGGAAGCGGTCTGACACCCCTACCGCGCCGCCGGGAGCGGCGCGGGCGGGGCAATCGGCTGGCTCAGCTGGGCAGCAATCGTGGTCGCCGCCAGCTCCTGCTTCAGTGATTCGAGCTCGGCCCGCGCCGAATCACGCCGCGCCTCGTCTCGGAAGCCGCGCAGCTTCATTCGGAAGGCATCGCCCTCTGTCCCCAGCTCCTTGTTGACCTCGCTCTCCATGACCACGCGAGAGATGTGCTCGCGAACATTCTCGAGGGCGTCCATTTCGGCGTCGATCGAGAGGCCCTCGATCGCCGACTGAAGTCGGCGACGGGCGCGGGCATTGGCCAGGCTGGCGAGCATGCGGCCCTTCTCGCGGACCAGAGCGCGAATCTCTTCCCGGAAACGGACCAGGTTCGCCTTGGCCTCCTCGCCCTGAGCGCGCACCTGGTCGAGCTCCTGTTCGGCGCGTTCGAGGTCCTCGAAGAGGGCCTGCTTGTGAGCGATCAGGGTGAGCGAGGACTCCTCCTCAGCGCGGCGCACCGCCCGGCGCACATCGTCGTGCAGCCGCGCGATCTCGACCCGCCGCTCCGAAATCTCGCCCTCGAGCTTGTTGCGCATGTACAGGATGCCCGCGACAGCATCCTTCAGCTCGCGGTACTGGCGAACGCGCTCGGAGATCGCCTGCTCGTAGACGACCTCGGGGCTCTGCTGCTCGCGATCCCGTACCCAGGAACCGAAAAATCCCCGAAACAGGCTTCGCAGTCGCGCGAGCATGCTGGGCTGCCCTATCAGATGTCGATCGGCCATTCTTCCTCCCTTGCCGGTCAGTCCGGCGAGTCGCCCTGGGGACGACGAAATTCCTCGACCTTGAGGCCGAGTTCACGAATCTTCTGCTGCAGGCTCTGGCGCACCATCCCGATCGCGCTCGCGGTTCGAGAAACGTTGCCACCATGCTCTCGAAGGGCCCGGTTCAGGTACTCGCGCTCGAAGCGCTCGACCGTCTGGCGCTTGGCATCCGAGAAGGGAAGGCTCGGGTCGGGACCGATCGCCGGGCGCAGAGCGGCCTCGCCGCCGAGCTGCAAGTCCTCCTCGCCGATGGCCGAATTCGGCGAAAGCACCGCAGCTCGCTCGAGAACATTTCGCAGCTCGCGCACATTGCCGGGCCAAGCGTGCCTCGAGAGCCTCGCCAGAGCCGCTTCTTCCAGGCCTTTCTGCTCGCGGCCAAGTCGCTCCGCGACCTGACCGAGAATGCGACTCGAAAGAGCGGCCAGGTCCTCGATCCGCTCGCGCAGGGGCGGCAGATCGATCTCTACGACCTTGAGTCGGTAGTAGAGATCCTCCCGAAAATTGCCGGCTCGAGATTCCGTTTCGAGGTCGCGATGGGTCGCCGACACGACCCGAACATCGACGTCGATGGTCGATGTCGAACCGACGCGCTCGAGCTTGCGCTCCTCGAGTACGCGCAAGACCTTGGCCTGAGTCGCCGGCGCCATGTCGCCGATCTCGTCGAGGAAGATCGTTCCGCCATCGGCCGCTTCGAAGCGGCCGATGCGTCTTCGATCCGCTCCGGTAAACGCACCCTTCTCGTGTCCGAACAATTCACTCTCGACGAGCTCGCGACTGATCGCAGCGCAGTTGACGGCAACGAAGGGTCCCGAGCATCTCGAGCCGGAGCTGTGCAGGGCTTGCGCGACGAGCTCCTTGCCCGTACCGCTCTCACCTCGAATGATCACGGACAGATCGGTTTCAGCGACCTTCTGGATCGTCTCGAAGACCCTCCGCATTGCCGCGCCCGAACCGATCAGCTGATCGAAGCCGTATTCGCGCTGGATCCGCTCGCGCAGCATCCGATTCTCGCGCTCCAGCCGATGCCGCTCGAGTGCACGCGCGACGACGACTCGGAGTTCGTCGTTGTCGAAGGGCTTCGGGACGTAGTCGTCGGCTCCCGTCTTCATGGCCTCGACGGCGATCTTCTCCGACCCATGGGCGGTAATCATCACCACCCCGACCCCGGGCAGCTCCTGTTTGGCGACGCGCAGCACGTCCATACCCGAGCAACCACGACCGAGAGCCAGGTCTGTAACCACGAGGTCGAAGACCTCTGCGCGCAGCATCTCGACGGCGACCTCACCATCTTCGGCCAGCTCGACGTCATAGCCCTCGCGCCCCAGCAGACCCTTGAGCGCGAGCCGAATCGCGTGCTCGTCTTCGACGACGAGGATTCTCGAACTCATTGGGGCCTCCGCTTCGGAAAGGTCAGAACGAACTCCGCCCCTTCTCCGGGTCGCGACTCGACTTCGATCGTGCCGCCATGGCTGTCGACGATCTTTCGACTGAGCGCCAGCCCCAGACCGGTTCCCTCGTCGCGCGACGTGAAGAAGGGGTCGAAGATTCGCTCGCGCATCTCGTCGTCCATGCCAGATCCGTTGTCGGCGATGCGCAACCAGACCTCGCTGCCCGCCAGATTCTCGCCCATCGAGACCCGGATCTCGGGCTGTGAGACCTGCGCCTCTTCGATCGCGTCCATCGCGTTGCCAATCAGGTTGATCACGACCCGACGCAACTGCTCGGGATCTCCCTCGAGCTGGCCATCCGCGTCGTAGTGCCGAACGATCTCGATCTGGCGACGGAGGCAGCGATCCCGGAAGGAGTCGATCGCCGACTCCAGCACGTCTTCCATCGCGATCGACTCGACTCGCGTCTCCTCCTCACGGGCAAAGCGCAGCAGGTGGGAAATCGAGCGTTCGACGCGTTCGAGCTCCGCGACGGCGACACGAGCGTATTCGGACTGATCTTCGCCTTGCGGGTCCTCGCTCAGCTGCTGGACCAGACTCTTCGCCGCCGTGATCGGATTTCGAATCTCGTGGGCAATCGAGGCCGAGAGCTGTTCGAGCGAACGCTGGTGTTCGCCTACCAGGTGGCGGCGCTCGCTTCGAACTCGCGTATGCACACGACGCTGCACTTCGTCCTGGAGAAAACGCTCTCGCAGCTGCGGCTCGTAGAAGAGTCGGAAGGCCTTGCTACCGAGAGCGATGCAGAAGTAGAGAAGAGCCCAGACTCCTGCAAAGGGAACGAAGACGAACAGGAGCACGGTGATCAAAGCACCACGAAGGGCCGCCTGCGCGAGCGCGACCTTTTGATCCGCCCGGCGCCGAGCAGCCCGCTCGTCCTCGCTCAACAGGGACGAGTCGACCTGCTCGAGACGATCGTTGATTTCCTCGTCCTCAGCGTCGAGTTCACGCTGCCAGCGATGCTTGCCTCGTCGGCGTCGGCGTCGTTTTCGGTGCGCCTTGGCCTTCGCGTCCTCGAACATCCACGCCTCCTCCTCGAACTCGAGACTCCCAGCCAAGGGCGAACTCGTGTGCTGCATCGGATCGACGATCATCGTGGCTCCTCTGCTCGAGCCTCGCCGTCTGCGGGATCCTTCGGAAACGAAATCACGAACTCGGTGCCTCGCTTCGGATCGGAAAGCAGCTCGACCTGGCCGCCATGTGCTTCGACCGCCTTGCGCGAGAGCGCCAGGCCGAGACCCGTTCCGGATTCCTTGGTCGAATAGAAGGGGCTCCAGATCCGCTCCCGATCATCGGCCGGTATCCCCGGTCCGTTGTCGATCACCCGGATCCAGATCTCGTTGCCCGCCAGGTTCTCGCCACCGACGACCTCGATGCGTGGATCGGCGACCGGCCCCTCGGCGATCGCATCCAGTGCATTCGAGACGAGATTCTCGACGACCCGCCGGAGCTTCTCGGGATCACCGCGCATCGCGCCTTGCCCGTCGAAGTCGAAGCGGAGCTCGACCCCACCCGTCCGGGCGCGCCCCCGCAGGCCGTCGACCGCAGCCTCGGCCAGGCTGCGCAATTCGAGCCACTCGAATTGCGGCTCCTCGTCCCGCGCGTATCGCAGCAGGTGCGAGATCGATCGCTCGACCCGATCCAGCTCCGAGAGCGCGATCTGCGCGTACTCGACATTCCCCGGCGACGCCGGATCCTCGCCCATCTGCTGAACGAGGCTCTTGGCGGCGGTGATGGGATTGCGAATCTCGTGGGCGACCGAGGCGGAGAGGTCCTCCATCGAACGACGGCTCCTGGTCTCGACCTGTCGCCGCTCGCTGGCGACGGCGCGCGGCGATCGCGCGCCGACTTCGTCGTCGACCCAGCGGTCGCGCAGAGCCGGCGCCGCCACGGCCCAGAGGTAGTGGATGAAGACACCGATCCCCCCGAACAGCGCCACGAAGCTGGCGATCCGAAAGCTGCGAACCGCGACCAGGATGATCGCCAGGGTCGAGACGAAGGCTCCCAGATGGGTCAGGAATGTAATGCGGCGATTGGCCCGGCGACGGGCGCGACGCAGAACCCGCCGATGCTCGATCTCGGCCGAATCGGCCCGTTTCGGGCGCCGTCGACGCCACCCGCCTCGGCGGGTGCGGCGCCGGGAGCGTCCGGAGCCAGACCTGGGACGCCGCTGCTCGAGCTGCTCGCGGAGCTGCGCGAGATCACGGGCGCTCTTCTCGGCCCAGCGATCGAGGTGCTGCGAGCCGGCGCGCTCGAAGGCGTCGACCTGATCCTGGACAACGTCGCGAAATTGTTCGAGAAGCTTGGGGTCGTCTCGCATTTCCGAGCCTCCCGAAGCAGGCACCGAGGGCAGGGCTCGAAGAGGCCGCCTCGGGTGATGTCGGGCGCGTCGAGCCCGCCGGTCGTGCATGCCACACGCGCCACACATGCCTGGTTCCATGCCCGGTTCCATGCCCGGCTCCATGCCCGGCTCCATGCCCGGTACAGAAAGCAAGCAGCATGCCGATTCGAACTGGCGCCCCGACGAGCCAGAACGGATTCTCGCGGCGCGGCGACTCCGTCTGCCTGCAGCCAGATTACTGCAGTGTCGGATGAATCCGACAGTCGAGCTCCGAAGAAGTCGGATTCCCCGTGGGCATCCAGCTGGGTCCGGCTTTCGCCGGCTTCGCCCGGGTAGTCACCTCGCTATGCTGGCTGGCCAGCGAGCCATCGTGCCCGCATCGAGGAGTCGCGTTTGGTCACGATCGGCATGAACTATTTCGTTCTCTCCGGCAAGGAGCAGGTCTTCGAAGCGGCTTGCGCGAAGGTTGTCGAAACGATGGGCGACATCGACGGCCATGACACGTCCTCGATCTATCGCCAGGTCGGCGACGGCAATCCAATCTACTTGATCGTGTCACGCTGGGTGAACGAAGAGGCCTTCGACCGCTTCGTCGCCTCGGACGCCTTCAAGAAGGTCACGAGTTGGGGCAAGCAGAACATCCTGAGCGGTCGACCCCAACATACGACCTACCGACACGACTGAACCGAGCCGCATTTGTCGATTCAGTCTCTGGAAGGGCTTCCGCTCCACACACGTTCGCTGACGGTCACGATCTCGCGCGCGTCCGATTCGCTCTGGCTCGCGCGCGGCGATGTAATCGACCTTCGCAAGAACGGCTTCGTTCCCTCGAGCTACGACATCCAGCCCTCGGGCCTCATCCACTCGATGAGTATCGAGCTGGTCATCGACCCGACATCGCTGCGGATCGAACGCATCGCCGTCGACCAGCCCTTCGTCGCGGTCGA
>PVBE012152902.1_pt1 | contig 32621 bp, 21 predicted proteins | sample 1631181 | NCBI WGS metagenome assembly PVBE01 (sample SAMN08397723, study PRJNA350692) | Marine metagenome, whole genome shotgun sequencing project. | isolation source: water | place: Pacific Ocean | collected 2012-04
ACACCTGGGTCGGATTTCAGAGGAACCGTCGTTCCGCGCAGTTCCGACGCTAGAGAATCGGAGGGACCATGTCCTGGAGTAAGGATCGCAATCTAGGGATGTACCGGGATATCAGCCGGCGAGATTTCGTCAACGGCGTCGGCGTTGCGGTCGGCGGCTCGCTCCTTTCGCCTGGATTGCTGTCGGCGCGCGAGGGCACACCCCACGCGTCGCTGGCGCAGGACTACTACCCGCCGGCTCTGACTGGAATGCGCGGCAGCCACCCCGGTTCGTTCGAGGCCGGCCATGCGCTCCGCGACGGCAACGCCTGGGCCGATGCTACTGACACCGGCGAGAGCTACGACTGCGTGGTGGTGGGCGGCGGACTGAGCGGGCTCGCCGCAGCCTATTTCTTCCTGACCTCGGCCGGGCGCGGGGCGCGCGTGCTGGTGCTCGACAACCACGATGACTTCGGCGGCCATGCCAAGCGCAACGAGATGACCTATCGAGGCCGCACGTTGATGATCAACGGCGGCACGTCGTTCCTCGAGTCGGTGGGCCACTTCAGCGGCGTCTGCAGAACGCTGCTGGCTGCGGTCGGCATCGACATCGACAGCGCCGATGCGACCAGCGCTTCAGGCAGGCGGTTCTACGGGTCCTTGGGCCTCGGCAGCGCCACGTTCTTCGGCAAGGAGGTGTTCGGCGAGGATCGACTGGTAATGGGGCGCGGCGGACAATCCGGCAGCTGGGCGGAGTGGCTCGCAAAGACCCCGATGTCGCCGGAAGCACAGCGGGACATCGCACGACTGTACGACGACAGCGCCCACCCGGACTATATGCCCGGGCTGTCGGATGCCGACAAGAAGGATCGCCTGGCCCGGATCAGCTATCGGGACTTCCTGCTCGATTTCGTCAAAGCCCACCCCGATGTGATCCCGTTCTTCAACGATCGCCCAAAGGGCAGCTTCTGCGTCGGCATCGACGGCCATCCGGCGCTCTATGGATGGGCTCAGCGTTACCCAGGGTTCCAGGGCATGAACCTCGAACCCCTTCCCCTCGTCGGCCCCCTCGCCCATATCGGCGGCGGACAGCACGGTCGCGAGAACCAGTGGGACGAAGGACCGAACATCCACTTCCCCGACGGCAATGCGACACTGGCCCGTCTGATGGTACGCGCCATGATTCCCGAAGCGCTTCCGGGCACCACATTGGACGACTCGATGACGTCGCGCCTGCGTTACGACCTCCTCGACCGCGAGGGCTCTGACGCCCGCATCCGCCTCAACAGCATGGGCGTCTCCGCCCGACACCTGGGCGATCCCGATGCGGCCCGCGAGGTCGAGGTCACCTATGTGCGCGGCGGCAAGGCCGAGAAGGTACGGGCGCGCCACGTGGTCATGGGGTGCTACAACGGAATCATCCCGCACCTGTGCCCGGAGATGTCCGACGAGCAGAAGGTAGCGCTCAAGTATGGCGTCAAGATGCCCCTCGTCTACACGAGCGTGCTCGTCCGGAATTGGACGTCGTTCACGAACTTGGGGATCTCGCGGGTGTCCGCTCCGGGGATGTACCACAGCGGGGCGAGCCTGGGCCGGTCCATACCGTTCGGTGACTACGAACCCTCCAAATCACCGGACGAGCCGATGATTCTGCGCATGTCCAGGACACCTTGCGCTCCGGGACACCCGAAGAAGGAGCAACATCGGATGGGGCGCGAGGATCTGCTGGCCACGAGCTTCGAGACCTTCGAGCGCAATATCCGCGACCAGCTCGGTCGAATGCTCGAGAGCGGGGGCTTCGACCCGGCCCGCGACATCGAAGGGATCACCGTGAACCGCTGGCCGCACGGCTATGCCTATAGCTACAACACGCTCGACGATCCGATTGAGTGGGCGCTGTTCACTCCCGACGATCGGCCGTGCGTGGTCGGGAGCCGGCGATTCGGTAGGATCTCCATCGCCAACTCCGATGCTGCCGCCTCGACGCACACCGACTCGGCCATCGACGAGGCACATCGAGCGGTCCGGGAGCAGCTCCTCGTTCGGAGCCGCGCCCGGCGAAGGCCAACCGCTACGGACGAGTTGAAGTCCCGGTAGCACCAGGGCGTGGTGATGGTTGCCTGGGAGATCCCGGGGCAAGACGCCAACCTGATAGGTGAGAAATGAAGACGAGGCGGGTGCGAGTGTTCATCTTCGTGGGACTGGCCTTGCTGACGGCTGTGATGGCGGTGTGGACGTCTCCGGTAGCCGCGCAGTGGGCGCAAGCGCCGCCACGCGAAGTGGTGATCAAAGGCGGCTGGTTGTTCGACGGCGTCGCCGACACGCGTGTGCGCAACACCGGCATCGTCATTCGCGACGGGGAGTTCATCGAGGTGGGCGCCGACCTGAGGGGTCGGTATTTTCCCGCCGCGCAGGTCATCGAGCTCGATGACGGCGCCACGATCTTGCCCGGGATGATCGATCTGCACGGCCACCTCAACATGAACATGGTGGGCGTCGGGCGCGCCGAGGAGGTCACATACAACTCGATCATCTTCCTGGCCAACGGTGTCACCGCCACCTGGTCGGCGGGAGAGTTCTTCCCCGAGCGCGTCATCGAGAGGCGCGACCGTATCGACCGCGGTGAGGCAATCGGTACCCGCCTCTTCGCCTCGGGGCCGTACTTCGGTGCCTTCCGGTGCGAATACCAGATCAAGACGGCGGAGGACGACTGCATCGGCTGGCCGAACGACATCACCGAACAAGAGATTCGCGCCGAGGTGGACTACTGGGCGCAGCGCGGCGTACGCAGCATCAAGATCAAGCAGGCGACGCCCGAGGAGATGCGCATTCTCATCGACCAGGCGCATCACCGGGGCATGACCACGACCAGTCACCTGGGCAACTACGAGGGGTCCTACGACGTCGAGCCCGATGAGGCCATCGCCATGGGACTGGACCGGATCGAGCACAGGATCACGAGCGGGAGGGGTGACGATCCGGCCGAGCTGGAGCGCATGATCAACCTCTTTCTCGAGGAGGGAGTGTATTTAGACTCCAACCTGCAGATGTACTCCCGCTACGACGGCGATCCGACCGGCCACCCGTCGCTCGACCTGGTCTGGATGGACGAATACGAGTTCTTCACGCCGTACGCACAGCAGCGGATTCGTGCCCGAAAGGCGGCGTCCGGGGCCGAGCCGGAGAGCGAGTACGTCGTGTCGAGGAGTTCCCGCCGGCACATCGCCGAGCTCGGCGCCCTGTTCGAGTCGGGTGGCGGCGACCTCATCATCGTCGGCACCGACGAGCCGACCTCCGGTCCGTGGCTGCCAGGCTTCGCCTACCACCGCGAGCTCATGATCATGGCCTCTGCCGGTTTGCCCCCGGCGGCGGTGCTCAAGGCCGCAACCATCAACGGAGCGCGAGCGCTCGGGGTAGTCGACCGGCTCGGGTCGATCGAACCCGGCAAGCTCGCCGATCTGTACGTCGCTGAGGGCAACCCGCTGGAGGACATCTCCACCGCGCGCAACGTGCGCCTGGTGGTGAAGGCGGGGGTGGTCTACGACCCGGCGGAGCTACTGGAGATGGCCAAGGGCAAGATCGGCCCCTCCGGACCGGATGACCACGCTGCCTGGGAGCTCGTGGTCAAGCCGTTGCGACGCCGCTAGTCGGGTACCCGTGACTGGAACCCATGAGCAGGAGAGCTTGAATGACACGCTCCCGTAAGCGCGACCTTGGCATGGACCGACACATCACCCGGCGTGACTTCGTCAATGGCATGGCCGTGCCGGTGGGCGGGGTGCTCGCCGGTACGAGCCTGGGTCGGCATACGGCGGCGCCAGCGTCCCGGCGCGTGGCACCGGCGGTACCGCAGGATCCGGCCGACTATCCTCCACTGCGACACGGGTTGCGCGGCAGCCACGACGGCTCGTTCGAGGTCGCCCATCAGATGCGTGATCAGCGCGGATGGGATCTCTCCGATGCCGTCGACACGGGCGAGCGTTACGATCTGGTGGTGGTCGGCGGCGGCATCAGCGGCCTGGCCGCAGCACAGATTTTCGTCAAGAACGTCGGCCGCGAGGCTCGCGTTCTGATCCTCGACAACCACGACGACTTCGGCGGCCACGCCAAGCGCAACGAGTTCCACTACAACGGGCGCATGCTGGCGCTCAATGGCGGGACCTACAACATCGAGTCGCCCGCGCGCTTCAACCAGCCGTCGCGGCGGTTGCTGGCCGAAATCGGCATCGATCTTGACCGCTACGAGGCAGACAACGCCGATAGCCAGCAGATGTACCGGCGTATGGGGCTCGGATCCGCCTACTTCTTCGATGCCGAGACCTGGGGTGAGAATCGACTGGTGAAGCGCTCCGGAGGGTACGGTGGGCTCGACGCCAACCTCCTGGCCAGAACGCCGCTGTCACCCAAGGCCCGGCGCGACTACCTGGCACTCTACTCGGGAGACCAACCAGATCACTTCCCTCGTCTGTCGTCGGCCGAAAAGAAGGAACGGTTGGCGAAGATGTCCTACACCGACTACATGCTCCAGGTGGTGAAGGTCGATCCCGAGGTCATGTGGTTCTTTGCCGGCAGCGGCAACGACGTGTTCGCGGTCGGCGCCGACGCGTTGCCGGCGCTGTTTGCGTGGAGCATGGGGCATCCGGGGTTTGACGGCTTGGACCTCGAACCGATGCCAGACGGCGTGCTTGCCGACCTGCCCGGTGGAATGCACGGACGCCAGCGACCAAGCGGCGAAGATGTTCATTTCCCCGACGGCAACGCCACCATCACGCGACTCCTGGTGCGATGGCTGATCCCTGACGCCGTTCCCGGCAAGACTCAGGAGGACGTCGGGGCTGCACGGGTGGCCTACGATCTGCTGGACCGTGAGGGCCAAACTGCCCGCATCCGGCTCAACAGCACGGTGGTGCATGCACGGCACACCAGTTCCTCAGGCAACGAAGCGGTCGAGGTCAGCTACGTGCACGACGGCAGGACCTACCAGGTGCGCGGACGCCACTGTGTCATGGCGTGCTGGAACCGTGTGATCCCGCACCTGGTTCCCGAGATGCCAGCGAAACAGAAGGAGGCGCTGGCGTTCGCGGTGAAAGGCCCGCTCGTCTTCACCAGCGTCGCCCTCCGCAACTGGAACTCTTTCGTGAAACTGGGCGTGAGCTCCGTTAGTGCACCGACCATGCACCACACTTCCATCGGCCTCGGTCGGGCGGTGAGCCTCGGCGACCTCCGACACGCCGAGTCGCCCGAGGAGCCCATCGTTCTTACGCTCGAGGGCTTTCTGAACTACCCGGGGCGGACGCGCAAGGAGCAGCACAAGATGGGCCGCGAGGAGCTCCTCGCCACCTCGTTCGAGACCTGGGAGGAGAAGGTCCGCGACCAACTCGGGCGGGTTCTGGGTGGCGGTGGATTCGATCCGGCCGAGGACATCGTCGCCATCGCCGTCAACCGCTGGTCGCACGGATACGCGTACACCTACAACAGCCTCTACGATCCGATGGATTGGGTGTTTACGGCCAGCGACGAGCGCCCCTGTGTGATTGCACGGCAGCCCTTCGGATCGATAACGATCGCCAATTCGGACGCTGCCGCCAGCCCCCACACGGACGCCGCCATCCTGGAGGCACACCGCGCCGTGCAGGAGGTGTTGCAGCGCCGGGCTATGCCGGCGATCGGCAGGCCGGCCACCTGACGGCGGTGAAGGTGTCGTGGGTTCGGGCCGTTGGGCACTCGCGGAGGGCGCGTAGACCCGCCTCCGACGTATCCGTCCGACTTCACAGCTCGAATAGCGAGGTGGCGATAATCACGCTCACCGTTCAGGGCGCCGGCGCCTGGCCGTCGAAGACGACCTTGCCGGCGATGATCGTCTGCTCGATCGGGATGTCCATGATTCGGTTCGGATCGATCGTCAGGATGTCCTCTCCCAGCACGACCAGGTCGGCGAGCTTTCCCACCTCGATCGAGCCCTTCCTGTTCTCATCGAACGTGTGCCAAGCCGAGCCCATCGTGTAGGCCCGGATTGCCTCTTCGAGGGTGACCGCTTCCTCGGGCCCATAGACTCGGCCGTCCACGCCTCTTCGGGTCACCTGAGCGTAGAGGCCGACGAGAGGGCCGTACGGCCGCTCGTCGGAGCCGTACGACATGTGGAGCCCATGATCGAGGATCGATCGGCTCGGGTTGTTTCTCTCGAGCTGCTCGCCCGACAGGGCCATGCTGAAGAATGGCTGCAGCCCGTAGGTGAAGTTGGGCTGCAGGGCGACCCCTATCCCCAACCGCTCCATCTTGTGGAACGTCTCGTCGGGCGGTGGTACCTCGAAGTGGATGATGTGGTGCCGGTGATCTTGACGCGGGTTCGCCTCGAGGATCCGCTCGAACATGTCCACCACGACCCTGCTGCCCTCATCGCCCGCCAGATGCAGCCCGAGCTGCCACCCGAGGTCGTGTCCCCGCTTCAGCGTCTGGTAGAAGAGCTCGGGGTCGGAGCGCCAGCCCCCGTAGTATCCGGGGACATGTTTGTGGGCCACCGAGTTGATCGGCCAGGGGCGGCTGAACGTGTAGCCGCCGTCCAGGTACATCTTGATCGCGCCCAGCTTGAGCCAGTTATCTCCTGCCCCGGTTCGCCACCCGTACCCTTCCAAGGTCTCGAGCGATTCACTGAGCCCGTCAAGCGTGTGCCCGGTACTGAGGCCCACCTGGACCGTCATGCGGGGAAGCCGACCCTGCCACCGCTCCTGGAGGTTCTGGTAGAGCCTCAGCTCTTCGGGGGTCGAACCGGCGATGTTGACGCTGGTGATTCCCAGGGCCACCAAGTCGCGGAAGAAGTCCGTATATGCGGAGAACGTCTGCGCAGGCGTCAGCGGAGTCGGGGGTGCGGGCTCCGGTACGAGGTTCTCTACTCGGTCCCCCACCGAGTACCACAGGATCCCGTTGGGCTCCCCGGCCGAATCCCGGATGATCGCACCGTCGACGGGTTCCCTGCTGTCTCTCGTGATGCCGGCCTTGGTAAGCGCCAGCGAGTTCGCCACGACGATCTGCGAGGCCCGCACCACCACCGGGTGGTTGGGGGCGACCTCGTCCAGGTCCCAGCGGTCGGGGATGCCTCCGTAGGGGTCGTCGTCGAACCAGGGCGTCGGTGGCTCGTCATCGGTGAAATAGAGCCGAGAGGCGTAAGCGTAGATCCACTCGCCCGGGGGCAGACTCTCGACCCGTTGCCGGAGGCGGGTGGCGTTCTCCTCCCACGTATAGGCATGCCGAAGGTCGACCACCGATGGAGCGAGTCGCAGCGGCGGCCCGGGGTGAACGTGGTTGTCGACAAACCCCAGGAGAACGGTCTGCCCCTGCAGGTCGACGAGCTGGGTCTCGCCGGTGGCCAGACTCCGCACCTCCTCGTTGCTCCCTACCGCGACGAACCTTCCGTCGCGAATGGCCACCGCTTCGACGATGTCGAAGCCGTCGTTCACGGTGACGATCTTGCCGTTGTAATAGACCGTATCAGGGACAACCTGCGCCGCCGGCTGATTGACAGCGAGGGGGGCGAGCGCCAACCCCCCGACAACAGCGAGAAGCTTCCATCTCGAAAACCGATGACACGGTGCGGTTCCCATTTCAGCCCAGTTCCGTCACTGCTCTCCATGCCTGATCTATTGCTACATGCGCATAAGAGCTGCCGGCGGAGTCGATGTTGGCAACTGTGTGTTCATTCCTTCTGGCGTGGCCACCGAATTCTTCGTGCTCGTGGTGTTGCTATCGATGCCGGACTCAGATCCGCGGGAACCAGCCGTGGCGCATCTGCAAGAGCTCGCCGACGGCGCGGTGAGCCTCGTCAAAGGCGGTCTGGGTGAGATCGATTCCGGAGGCATCGGTGTTGGCGATGGAGATCCGCCCGAACGGCTGACTGGCGACTTTCCAGGGCTCCTCGCCGGGAGCCCATTCCGGGTCGAAGAGCGTGTTGGTCGCCAGCGCGTAGCCGTGTGGCCAGCGGTTCACGGTAATCGCCTCGATGTCGCGTGCCGGGTCGAAGCCTGCCGGCCCCAGCACGCGTGCCATCTGCTCGCGAATCCGCCGTTCGAAGTCCTCGAAAGAAGTCTCCAGCATCGCCTGGCGCACCAATCGCATCTGCTCCCGAACCGGCGTGCCCGGCGGAATCGATTCTCCGCGGCGCAAACCTCGGACCATCGGCTCCCACGCCAGCACCCCGCCGGCAGAGTCCAGCAAGACGACGATCGGGTCGGCGGGCGAGCGCGGTGGATCGTAGGTTCCCAGTGCTATCGATGGGCGAGGAAGGATGTCGCTGTAGAACGAGCCCGGACACGAAATGCTGGAGACCCCCAGTTCCTCGAACGGCCTCCAGTCGCGCAGCAGGACGTTGGTCTTCTGGTGGACGGCGCGCGCGGCGAGGCTCAGCGCTTCCTTCTGCTTGCTTGGAAGCTCGGGGCACAGGTGCGGGATCATCGTGTGGTAGCAGGCCAGCACGCAGCCCTTGCCGCGCGCCCGATAGGCCTTGCCGTCGCGGACGTAGGTGACCTCCGTCTCGCGAGGGTCGGAGCTCAGAACCTCGGGCGCATCTCCAATGTGACGTACCCGAACGGCAGCGCTGTTGAGTCGCAGGCGCACCGACGAGCGCGAATCATCGAGCGTCGAGTAATCGGTTCGCCGCAGCTCGATGTCAGCCATCGAGCCGGCAGGCAGGGCCGCCGGAATCAACCATCGCACGATCATCCGCGCTACGTCGGAATTGCCAGCCGGGTAGTAGACATCCGTCTTGCCGTGGTCGGGGAGCGCCGGTGACTCCGCCGGAATCGGGATCCCCAGCCCCTCGAAGCCCGGCAGCCCGCGATAGAGGGCGAACCAGGCGCTCGAGGTGTCGGCGCCCAGGCACCACACCCCGCCCACCAGCGGCAGCACGTCTGGATGCACCTTGACGACATCGAGCAGGTAGTCACGGTAGCTGATGCGTTGTAGACGCTCGATCTTGCCTGCCCTCGACAGCCCCGGAAGATAGTCGCGTTGGTCGTTCCAGAGCCGCAACAGGTCGCGGCGCACCTGATCAGACAGAGGCGTCTTGGCGAGGAACTCCTCGGTGGGTCGCCGGACGCTGCCGCTGACCAGAGCGTCTTCACCGAAGCTCTCTTCGTGAAAGAACACGGCCGGCTCTAGCCCCAAGTCCCCGAACATCCCACGATGCATGTTGTTGGTCGGATGGTCGAGCTCGACGCCGATGTCCTCGAACATCTGCCGCGCCGGCAACGGGTAGCGCTCCGGCTGCACCATGTAGTACGTGCCGCCGGTAGCGAGCAGTACCTCGCCATCGTGCTCGAACTCGTTGCGCTTGGCGTGGCCGCCGAAGTCGTCGTGGTTCTCGAGAATCAGGATACGGGCGTCAGGGCCAGCCTCCTTGCGGAAGAAATAGGCCGCCGCCAGACCACTGAGGCCGGCACCGACGACGATCAGATCGTAGGTCTCGCCGGTGTCCTCCGCTTGATCAAACGCCATCCCGTCACGGGCGGCGTGCGCCGCTTCGAATGAGCCTGGGTGGGAGCCGCGCATACCGGTACGCGAAGGCGGGTAGTAGCTCGCCTCCTTCTCGGGCCCATAGGCCTGTGTCATGCCGCCGGCGCGTAGTCTGGCCGGCAACGCCATCGAGCCACCGATGGCAACGCTGACGCCGTTGACGAAATCCCGGCGGGTGATGTCGCGGCTCATCCCGAGGTCGCGGTCGGTCATGTCTTACCTCAGGCATGGGGTGCAATTTCGGTCATGTACCAGTGGCGAATCCAGTCGACCCTCCGGCCGCTAGGACCTTCAGATACCCACATGCAAGCACAAGCACACCGATTTCACCACGACATGGTAAAGCTAACGCCGTGCCTGGCAGATGTCGTCCGAGGGCAACGAAGCTTGTTGCCGCTACCCTTGCGTCGATCGCTCAATGGGTAGTTCGTGTTCCGGCCCCACAGCACGTTGGGTCGTCGGCCGCGGAGTCCATTCGAAGGCACTATTCGCGCTTCGCCGCTAGGGGACTGGTCGCCACACGGAGTTCGAATGGCGGCGAAACTCCAACGGAATGCACGCCGCGGCATCGATGAGCCCCAGGAAAGGAAGAGGAGAGTTGGCTCCAGAAGCCCGGCCGGCACTGCTACGCAAGCTCGGTGTCTTCGACAGCACCATGATGATGATGGGAATCGTCATCGGGTCGGGGATCTTCACGACCACCGGGATCATCGCGCAGTACGCGCCGTCGCCGGCCCTTCTACTCGGCGTCTGGCTCCTGGGCGGCTTGATCACGCTCGCGGGAGCCTTCGCCTTCGCCGAGCTGGGCACGGCGATGCCGGAGGCCGGCGGCCACTACGTGTATCTGCGGGAGGCGTATGGAGCGCTGGCCGGCTTCCTCTTCGGCTGGATGGCGTTCTGGGTGTCGATGACCGGGTCTATCGCCGCACTAGCCGTCGCGTTCGCCGAGTACTTCAGTTTCTTCTTTCCGTCCCTGGGCACCGACGTCGAATTGCTATCGGTTCCTGTGTCGCTGGGGCCAGCATCGTTCGTCTACAGCCTGTCGGCAGGTCAAATCGTCGCCGTCGTCGTTCTACTGGTGTTGTCGGCAATCAACTGCATCGGCGTGGGACTCGGAGCCAAGATCGCCAACGCGCTCACTGCTGTGAAGATCGGTACGCTGCTGGCGCTTGCCGGCTTCGCGTTCACGGTGGGCGACGGCGGCAGCGTCGACATGACGCTCAACCCGACCGGCATGAACCTCTCCGAAACAATCGTCGGCATCGGGTTGGCTCTGATCGCTGCCTCCTGGGCGTTCGACGGCTGGAACAACATCAACTACGTGGCCGGCGAGATCAAAGACCCAGCCCGAGCCCTGCCAGTTGCACTGGTTCTCGGCGTCTCGGCGGTCACGTTTCTGTACGTAGTCACCAACCTCGTCTACTTGTACGCACTTCCCATCGGCGAAATGACAGGAGTGGTACGCATCGCCGAGGCCGCCGCCAGCGCGCTGTTCGGCGGCCAGATGGCGACCATCATCTCGCTGGCCGTCATGGTCTCGGTGTTCGGCGCACTCCACGGCACCATTCTCGTGGGGCCGCGCATCTACTACGCCATGGCCCGAGACGGCCTCTTCTTCGAGGGCGTTTCGAGGGTGCACCAGCGCTACCGGACCCCTATCGCCGCCATCTCGCTGCAGGCTGCCTGGGCGACGCTGCTCACCCTGTCGGGCACTTTCGAGCAGCTATTCACGTTCGTCATGTTCTCGCAGCTGATTTTCTGGGTGGCGACCGTCTGGTCAGTCTTCACGTTGCGTCGCAAGCGCCCAGAGTTGGCGCGTCCGTACAAGACGTTCGGCTATCCGTGGACCCCCTCGCTGTTCATCGTGCTGACGGCGGGGATCCTGCTGAACACGTTGGTAGAGCGGCCGGTGGAATCGATCGCCGGCCTGACGCTCACGGCGATCGGCATTCCCGCCTACTATCACTGGAGGCGGGGTGAACCGGAGCCGCCAACGTAGCCCGGCGGATCGTCGGGACGCCCGGCTGAGCGATCAGAGGCGTCGTGAGGACACATGAGCAAGAGCATTGACGCCCGGCGCTCCGATTGGGGTCCTCACGAGACTACGTTGCAGGACGACCTCGAAGCGTATTGGGGTGGGCCTTGGGGCTGCGACTCCGAGTGCGGAAGGTTGGCGGCGGTGCTCTTGCGACGGCCGGGCGCGGAGATCGAAGGCATCGAGGATCCCAGCGCCGTGCGTTTCAAGCAAGCGATGGATCCGGAGCGGGCGCGCGGCCAGCACGATCGGCTGGCCGCCCTCTACCGTGAGCACGGGGCGGAGGTACATTACGTCGAGCGTATGCGCCAGGACCGGCCCAATGCCATCTACATGCGCGACAACATCCTGGGTACGCCCGAGGGAGCCATCGTCGGTCGCCAGGCAATGCGCTGCCGCCGCGGCGAAGAGCGCTACGCGGCCGAGGCGTTAGCCGGCCTCGGCGTGCCGATCCTGCGCACCGTTGGGGGCGACGGAATCTTCGAGACCGCCTGCTGCCTGTGGGTCGACGCCGAGACGGTACTCATCGGCAGGGGCGACCGCGCCAACAAGGAAGGCTGCCGGCAAGTAAGGGAGGCGCTCCATCACATCGGCGTGGAGCACTTCCTGGAGCTGCCCGTTCCCGAGGGTTACGCTCACATCGACAGCATCATCACGCTAGTCCGTGAGGACCTGGCGGTAATCGACGAACGCTACGTCCCCGCGTCAGTTGTCTCCGCGCTTCGCTCGAAGGGCATCGCGGTCGTGGCGGCGAACGACACGGACGAGCTCGACGAGCTGGCGTTGAATGTCGTCGCGCTTGCGCCGGGCCACGTGGTGCTGGCGACCGGCAACCCACGGACGTGCGGGCTCCTCGAGTCGCATGGCATCCGCGTCGAGATGATCGATGTCTCGGAGATCCTCAAGGGGTGGGGCTCGATTCACTGTATGACTGCCGTGCTGCGCCGGGACCCGATCCATGGGGCGCGCGGATAGAGCTGATACAGAAGTCCGGAAACGCCAAGGGAGTCGGGCCCGCGTAGCTCCGGAAGCCGCGTGACGCTTGCTACACTGCGGGCACAATCGTGGGCACAGTCGGGTACGTCGAACCGAGGGAGCAATGATCCGATGGTCGAGCTGCTCTACTCGCCGGAGCCTGTCGAACGAAGCGCCACCTACCGTCGCGTGCTGAAGCTTCGCTCGCCGGACTCGTGAGCTCGGTGCCGAGACGCGCGGCAGACCTCCGACCCGTGCTCGTGGCTGCGCTGCTGTGCACCCTCGTGTTCGCCACCTCGTGTACCCAGAGGACCGGCGCGGAGCGTGGCTGGGAATGCATCGCACCCGCGGCAGCCGGGGGAGGGTGGGACCTGACCTGCAGGGCCGTGGCCCAGGCCGTCAGGGAGCTGCGGCTCGCCCCTGGGCCGATGCGGGTGACGAATCTCCCCGGGGCCGGGGGCGGAATCGCGTTCGCCCATACGGTGGCGCAACGCAGTGGAGACGAGATCGTGCTCGTGGCGGCGTCTCCGGCGACGACGCTTCGATTGGCGCAAGGACAGTTCGCGCACCTCACCGAAGGTGACGTGCGCTGGGTGGGGGCGATCGGTACGGACTATGGCGTGATCGTCGTAGCGCCCGATGCACCCTGGCAGTCCCTGTCGGAGCTCTTACAGGACTGGAGTCGCGACCCATCGAGCGTGGCGGTGGCAGGGGGGAGCGCCGTGGGTGGACAGGACCACATGAAGATGATCATGCTGGGACGAGCGAGCGGGGTGGCGCCCAGGCGTATGCGCTACGTTCCGTTCGACGGCGGAGGCGAAGCGTTGACGGCACTCCTCGGAAGGTTCGTCGAGGTGCTTTCTACGGATGCCTCGCAGGTGATTTCCCACGTGGACGCCGGAACGCTGCGGGTGCTCGCCGTCCTCGCTCCGGAGCGAGTCGGCGGAACCCTTGCCGCAATCCCGACGGCCCGCGAACAGGGATACGATGTCGACTGGATCACCTGGCGCGGTTTCTATGCTCCGATGAACATCCCCGATGCTCGGTATCGGAGTTGGACCGAGACCCTCAGGCGCGTGGAGGGATCCGACGTATGGGCGAGGGTACGGCGACGCAACGGCCTCGATCGCTTCTTGCTGGTAGGGGAAGACTTTCGAGCGTTCGTCGAGCGCCAGGTGACGGAATTCCGCGACTTGTCCCGGGAGATGGGGCTGATACGTTGACGGATCGGGTCGCGGGATCGCTTCTCGTCGCCCTCGGTGCCGCCATAGGTGCCGAGAGCCTCACCTTCACCGTGGCCTTCCCCACCGACCCGGTGGGCCCCCGGGGACTTCCGCTCCTCTGTGCGATCGTTCTGGTAGTCGGAGGGCTCGCCCTGATCGCGCGGCCCAGCCTCGTGCCCGCCTGGCCTTCACACGACCGGTTGATTCGAGCCGCGGCGGGAGGCTCGATCTTTGCTCTCTACGGCCTCCTGCTCGATCCCCTCGGCTTCGCGATCACCACCTCGCTGAGCGTGACTGCGCTGGGGATGCTGTTCCGCGGTTCGTTCTCGAAGACCCTGGTCTCCGGGATATTGGTGACGGCAGGGCTTTGGTACCTGTTCCAGTACATGCTGGGGATTCCTCTTCCGGTCGGCCTGTTTCGATGAGGAACCTCGAGCCATGACCCTGGAATCGGTCAGGACTACCTCCGCCTTGCTCCCCGCTCCCGGGATCTGACGTGGAGTCTCTGGCCCACTTCGGGGAGGGGTTTCTGATCGCGCTCCGCCCGATCAATCTGCTCCTCGTCACCGGCGGCGTCGTGCTCGGCACCGTCGTCGGGATGCTTCCGGGGATCGGACCGATCAACGCCATTGCCGTTCTCCTGCCGGTGGTCTTTGCCGTCGATCTACCGGCGGAATCCGGACTCATCCTGCTTGCCGGAATCTACTACGGCTCCATGTACGGCAACTCAATTTCCACGATCCTCCTGAATATCCCGGGAACCGCCTCGTCGGTGGTCACTGCCGTGGACGGATACGCCGCCACGCAGCGGGGCAAGGGAGGACCGGCACTGGCCATCTCGGCGATCGCTTCCTTCGCCGGAGGAGTCCTTTCCATCGCCGGCCTGGTGCTGCTGGCTCCGGTGCTCGCCGGTTGGGCCACGCGGTTCGGACCGGCAGAGTACTTCGCCCTGATGGTCTTCGCATTGGCGGTGCTGTCGTCCCTTTCGGGACGCACGGTGCTCAAGGGGATCATCTCGGCGGCGATCGGGCTGCTGATCGCGTCGGTCGGAATGGATCCGAATTCCGCCGTGCCGCGCTTCACGTTCGGCCAGCTTCGCCTCTACGACGGGATCGATTTCGTCGTCGTCACACTGGGGCTGTTCGCCGTCGGCGAGGTGCTGCGCTTGCTGATCGCAACGGAGCCGGGTTCAGAGGCTCATCATGCCGTCGGACGAGTGATGGTCTCCGCGAAGGAGCTCGCCGAGTCGGCATGGACCATCGTGCGGGGGACGGTGACTGGCTTCTTCACCGGGGTACTCCCCGGCGCCGGGGCGACGATCGCCACGTTCCTGGCCTACTCGCTCGAGCAGCGGATCTCCGATCGCGAAGGCACGTTCGGGAAGGGTGATCTGCGCGGCGTCGCGGCTCCGGAGTCGGCCAACAATGCCGCGTCCGTGGGAGCGATGATTCCCCTCCTGACGCTCGGCGTGCCCGGCAGCGGCACGACGGCCGTCCTTCTGGGGGCCCTGCTCGGAATGGGGGTCGTGCCGGGGCCGCTTCTGCTCAACCGCAACCCGGAGGTCTTCTGGGGCGTGGCGGCGTCGATGGTTCTGGGGAATATCCTGCTCCTGGCACTGAATCTCCCCCTGGTCGGGATCTTCGTGCGAGTCCTGTCGATCCCTCGTTGGATCCTTCTCCCGGCGGTCTCGGCGCTGACGGTCGTGGCGGTCTACTCGGTCAACCGAAGCGGCTTCGACGTCGTACTCATGGCGGGATTTGGCGTCCTCGGGTACGTCATGCTGAACGCCGGATTTCCCCTCGCTCCGGTGATTCTCGGAGTGGTTTTAGGCCCGCTCATGGAGCGCAGCCTTCGTCGATCGCTGGCGCTGTCGGGAGGAAATTGGGAGGTCCTGTTCAGCTCTCCCATCGCCTTGGTTTTCTGGGCTGCCGCGATCATCGGCGTGGCGGGGCCGGCGCTCGTGGCACTGCAGAACCGGCGGCCGTAGGCGTTACTGTCGCCGGGCTGTGCCGCGCAGGGTCGGGGCAACGAGCGGCGCGTAGTTGGCGTTGGTCCTTCGGTCAACGCTGATGCGATCACCGTAGAACCGGCACACCACGTGATCGACCCACGCTGTCTCGACGAACTGCCAGGTCATCTCGAACGTGTGCTCATCCCACCATTGGCCGTGGGCAACGACCAACATGTCGTCCGACTGGTACTGGTGATGCAGCTTGTTACCCGTGATGCCGGTACTGCTTTCGATCCAGTCGCTCAGTCCGACACGCACCAGATGCTCACCCCGATGATCGGCCAGCCGGAAGTTCGCCCGGCCGTCGGAGAAATCCAATCTGACCGTGGATACGTTGTCGTCGTTGGGCTCGATGGCGTATGTCCTTCCGGCGACCTGCTGCGCCATCGGCGACGTCGTGTGACGGGCAAGCGGCAGCAGCCTGAGGTTGTCGAGCCTGTCCTGGAGCTCGCTCGTGGCCGCATCGCTCTGAGCGAGGCCTGCGTCGCCGAACGCGGCCGGGAAGTGCTTGAAGATCAGAGACTCGAGCGGCGATCCTCGCGGCACGCCGGCCGTGATCGCGAGCACGGCATCATGTTTCGGGAACACCACGGAGAACTGACCAAAGGCGCCTTCGGCGTAGTAGGCGTCAGCAGCTTCATTGACCCACCATTGGTAGCCGTAGTTTCCGTCCGGCACCTGGGCCCGTGTTGCCTCCTGGACCCAGCTTTGTGGCAGCAGCTGCTCGCCGTCCCATCGGCCCTTGTCGAGGTGCACGATGCCGAGCTTCAGGCAATCGGCCGTCGTCCAGGTCAGCCCGTTGCCACCCGAGCTGATGCCGTTCGGGCTAGCGCCCCAGGTCAAGCCCGAGATGCCGAGCGGTTGGAACATGCGAGGCTCGAGGTAATCTCGCACGGCCTCACCCGTCGTTTTCGTGACGATGGCAGACAGCATGAAGCTCAATGCGCTGCTGTACAGGAACTCGATACCGGGCTCCTTCACGACCGGGATGTTGAAGAACTCCACCACCCAACTCGTCTTGATCGGCCGGAATACCGATCCGGATACACTCTCGGCGTGCCCAGCCTGCATGGTCAGCAGATCCCGGACGCTCATGGCCGCAAGCTTGTCGCTCACGACATCGGGCAGCTCGTCGTCGAAGAACGACACGACCTTGTCTTCAAGAGAGAAGTGGCCCTCAGCCATCGCCAGGCCAACGCCGCAGACGGTCACGCTCTTGGTCAGCGAATGCATGATGTGAGGCCGGGTGCTCTCGTAAGGCCAGCTCCAGCCTTCTGCAACGACCTTCCCATGCCGATAGAGCATGAAGCTGTGCAGATCCAGGTCGTTGGCGAACACCTCATCGACGAAGTCGAGCACGACGCGCGAATCCACCTTCGCCTCGTCCGGCGAGCCGCGCGTCAGGCCATCTTCTAGTCTCCTCACACCGAGACTAATCGATGGCGCAAGCAGCCCGCCCGGCAGCAGCGATCCGCCGGCACCCACCGCCGCGATCGCCTGAACGAGCTGTCGCCGCGACACCCGGTGTTCCGGCTTGGATGCCTCCACGCTTGTCCCCTCTGGTTCGCTATCGCCGAAGCCTATTCGGGCCGAATCTCGTCGAGATCAGCAGTCATCAACACACCGGTCAGCCGCGTCATCGTATTCGCCTGGTCCTCGAACAGGTCCTTGTTCCAGCGCTCGATCCCACTCGCCGTCGTCCAATACAGACCGAGAAACCCGCCGAGGCCGTAGCCGGGCAGATCGAGGCACTGCGGGCAGCCGCGCAGAGCCCGGGATCCTACCCCCCACCACACCTGTTGCAGGCCGCCGTTGATTCCGGGCCGCTCGGGTACCACTACTTGCACGCGCTCCCAGCCATGCACCTGGGCGGCGGCAACCGCGGCGTCGATGAGCACCTGATTGTTACGCGACCAGAGGTACGATTGTTCGGCCAGTCCCACCGGCTCGACCACTCCGTCCACCTCGCGGTAGTCGTTCTCGCCCATGTGCTCGGTCTGAATGATGCCCACCAAGGGGTCCTTGGCCTCGGGATGGCGCTCCAGCCAACTCACCTCGTGCGCCGCGCGCTCCTGTCCCGGATAGTAGTGCCGGTTGTCGAGAAAGACGGTGAGTGTTCGCGGCCGGTGCTCCTGCGGAATGTTGGAGAAGTACTTGACGATCGCCAGCAGACCCAGCGCACCGTTGTCCTGCGTGATCGAAGGGCCATCTGTGTGGTTAATCAACAGGATCTGCTCGTCCAGCGGGGTGCCGTAGTCGCGACCCGGCAGGTACGAGATCGTCTGGTAGGCCTCCGACGCCTCGACGGTTGCCTCCAGCCGCAGCGTGGCGGTCTTGCCCGCTTTGGCATCGGCGATCACCTTGGCCCCATCCTCACGGCTCAGAGATAGTCCCGGCAACTGATACAGAGGAGGTATCGGTCGGGCCACCAGTCCTTCGCTGCGCCCGAAGGCCATGTCGTAGACGGTGACGTGACCCGCTGCGCCTCCCTCTACCGCGATGCGCCATAAACTCTGCCGCAGCTGCCACCAGATATCGAACGTGATGCTGAACTCCGGGGGCACGAACTGGAACAGTTGCCAGTACGTGTCGTCATTGGCGCGCCACTCGTAGTCGTTGAAGGTGAAGTTCTTGATGTAGTAGTCGTCGTAGGGAGGTTCCGGGTGCGGTCGCGTCGGAAACACCACGATCTTGTCCTCGATGGAGTCGGGCGGATTATCGTGGTCGTAGTAGATCATCTCCGCCGTGATCCCCTCCGGGCCGGTGCTGCCGGAGTTCATGGCGTAATGAGCCACGCGTACCGGCTCCCCGTCTGACACCAACGACCAGCCACTGTTGTCCTTCGTCGTGAACCAGCGATCGTACGTCCAGCTGTTGCGGTGCATGTCGACTACGCCGTATTCCCGGAGCTTGTCCTCCAGGAACCCGACGTAGTTGTTCCACTCCGGGCTACCGGTCATCGCCGGCAGGTTGGCATTCTTGACCAGCGCCCACTCGTAGCCCTCGTCGGCAGTGACCGCCCAGGCCGGATCAACGTCGGTGAACTTGTCGGCGTAAGGATTCGCGCCACCGTTGCACGCCACTACCGCCAGGCAAGCGATACCGGCAATAGCTCGACTCACGGTTTGATTCAATCGACTCCTTCTCTCGCTAGCGACATCACGATCAAGATTGGTGTCGCGCCCGGGTGAGCGCGTGAAGCGTATCGTCAGGCCATGCGAAGGTCCACGGGGCGCCGAACGGCCCGCTTTACGTCCGCCATCGGCTTCTCTGGAGACTCGCCGACTTGTTGCTAGACTGCGGGCACAGTTTCCAATGCCGAGATTCGGGAGCCACGCCATGCACCTATTGCCGCAGGCCGGCGGTATCGCACTCGCGCTGTTCGCCTCCCTTGCACTCGTCGGCCAAGACCGGGGCTCCGAACCCACCACAGAGGACCGTGTCGACGAGGTGTTCGCCGGTTGGGACACCACCAACGGTCCGGGTTGCGCCGTGTCGGTCGTCGAGAACGGCGAGGTGGCCTTCATGCGCGGCTACGGCATGGCGAACCTCGACCACGACGTCCCAAACCGGACCGACACCATCTTCCACGTGGCCAGCGTCTCCAAGGAGTTCACCGCCGCGGCGATTGCTCTGCTCGCACTCGACGGCAAGCTCTCGCTCGACGACACGATCCAGCAGCATCTGCCCTGGGTTCCCGAGTTCGAGCACCCGATCACGATCCGCAATCTGATCCACCACAACAGCGGTATCCGGGATCAGTGGTCGCTGCTCGGAATGTCCGGATGGCGCTACTCGCGCGACCTGATCACGGACAGCGACGTCATCTACCTGATCAAGAGGCAGCGTGACCTCAACTTCCGGCCTGGTGACCGCTACACGTACTCGAACACGGGTTACACGCTGTTGGCCCTGATCGTGGAAGCGGTCAGCGGCCAGTCGCTGCGCGATTTCACGACTAGCCGGATCTTCGACCCGCTCGGTATGAGCCGCACACATTTCCGCGACGACTTCTCAGAGATCGTCAAGGGCCAGGCGTACGGCTACCGCTGGGACGAGGGCGACTCGGTATTTCAGCTCAGCGTGACCAACTTCGACACCGTCGGCGCGACGAGCTTGCTGACGACCGTCGAGGACATGGCGCGTTGGGATCGGAACTTCATCGACCCTGCCGTGGGTGGCCGGGATTTCCTCGACCTCATGCACCGGCGCGGCACGCTTAACGACGGCGAGGATCAGGACTATGCATTCGGGCTGACACACGGGAGCTACCGGGGAGCTCGGACGGTCGGCCACGGTGGCGCCGACGCGGGCTACCGTTCGAACTTCCTGCGCTTTCCGGATCACGGTTACAGCTTCGTGGTGTTGTGCAATCTGGCCCAGACGAATCCCGGCCAGCTGGCACGAGCGGTTGCCGACATCTACCTCGAGGAGCAGCTCGAACCCGTTGCGGGTGAGACCGGCGCGCCGGACGATGCCAGCGCCGCAGCTCCGCCGGTGCCGATCGACGAGGGCGCACTGTCCCACGTCGAGGGCGTGTACTGGTGGGAGGAGCGCGGGATTCCCCTGCAGATCGCAAGCTCGGAGGGAGCGCTCGAGCTGCGTGTCGGCGAAACGGACTTCGAGATCGTGCATACAGGCGAAGGCCGTTTCCTGATTCCGCGGCTCGATCGGGTCGCGAGGTTCGAGCCCACGACGGGCGAGGCGACGGCAATGGCCCTGTGGCCGCCCGGCGACGAGAGCTCCATCGATATGGCGGCGGAGATGGTTCCGTTGGACGACACTTCGAATCTGCTCGACTACATCGGCGCCTATCAGAGCCCCGAGCTCCCGGTCGTCTACTACATCGATACGAACGAGGACACGCTGGTCCTTCATTGGCTCAAGCGCAACCCCGTGGAGCTCACCGAGGTGGCACGTGACGTGCTAATGGGAAGCGCGGGGAGTCTCCGTTTCCAGCGGCGCTCCGACGGGCAGATCAGCGGGTTCGTCCTGGACTCCGGCCGGGTGAGGAACTTCCGGTTCGAGCGGGTTCGGTGAGGGAGGCGGGGCCACGGGTGCAGCCGGAGCCTGCGTTCGGCATCACACTACAAGCGCACAACAGTGGCACCGGCTCCACTCGGTCTGGGCATCGAGGTAGACAGGGATCGCCTGGCCACGGCAGACTTCTACAGTTCTGTGTTGTCCCAAGGGAATTTTTCGACTACTGCGTCAGCGGCGCTGTCTCACTGCCCACACATTGACGCTCGAGGAGATATGAAATGAAGAAGAGCGATCGCGAGCTGGGCATGGACCGGGAAATCAACCGTCGCGACTTCGTGAGCGGAACGAGCATCGCGATCACGGGAGCGATCCTTGTGTCGGGGGATGTGGAGGCGCAGGGGCGCGATGCCCGGCCCGCTCCGGCCGCATCTCCGATAGTCGATCAGTCTGCGAGCCAGGAGACCTATTATCCGCCGACACGTACCGGGTTGCGGGGCAGCCATCCGGGGTCGTTCGAGGTAGCTCATGAGATGCGGGACGGCAAGACATGGGACGACCCGCAGGAAACAGGGGAGGAGTACGACCTGATCGTGGTGGGTGGCGGGTTGAGCGGCCTCGGGGCGGCCTACTACTTCCGCAAGGCGCTGCCCGAGGCTCGGGTCCTGATCTTGGAGAACCACGAGGACTTCGGAGGGCACGCGATCCGGAATGAGCACGCCGTCGACGGGCGCCAGGTCATCTGCTACGGCGGTACCGCGTACATCACGGGAGCCTATACGTACGAAGGCCTGGAGTTGATGCACGACATCGGTGTCGATGCGGAGGTGTACGGGCGTGCCAACGTGGGCCGTAGCTTCCGGGCGCGAGAGCGGGGTTTGGGAGGCGCGGTGTTGTTCGACGAGGCGACGTTCGGTGAGGATCGGCTGGTTGTAGGAGAACCCGGATCGGACGAGCCGGAGGCCTGGACGGAATGGCTTCAGACGACGCCGCTGTCGTCCAGCGCGCGCGAGGGTATCGCCAGGCTGTACCAGACGCAGGAGGATTTCTTCCCCGGATTGTCGGTGGAGGACAAGATCGCTCGGCTCCGCAAGATCAGCTATCAGGACTACCTGCTGGACGTCGTCGGCGTCCACCCGGACGTGATCCCCTTCTTCGCGCGCCGCCTCCCGGATGCCAATGGCATAGCCGATATCGATACGTTGAGCGCATGGGCTGCGTTCCGCTACAGCGGTTTACCAGGGCTCCAGGGCCTCGGGCTCGGGGAGCGGCCTGCGAGAGACGGGTTCCCCGGGCTGGAGAATCCGTTCGATGACATGCACTTCCCCGACGGAATGGCTGGCGTCGCCCGCCTGCTCGTGCGCTGGCTGATTCCGGGTTCGCTACCGGGCACGACGATGAACGATTCGGTGCCGACGCGGGTCCGGTACTCGACCCTCGACCGAGCGGACAACGACGTGCGCATCCGTCTCAACAGCACGGTGGTGAACGCCCACCACGTGGGCGATCGGGCCAACGCGAACGCCGTGGACGTCACGTACGTACGCGACGGCCAGGCGCATCGCGTGCGCGGAGGCACCTGCGTGATGGCTTGCTACAACGCGGTGATCCCGCATCTGTGTCCCGAGCTGCCGGAGGAGCAGAAGGAACACCTGCATATGGCCGTGCGCAGACCCTTCGTTGCGGCCAACGTCATGATTCGCGACTGGCGAGCATTCGAGCGGCTCGGTGTGGCGCGCATCCGTTGCCCGGGCGAGTACTTCGAAAGTGTCAGCCTCGATGATTGGAGCAACAGCTTCGGGGACTACCAGACCGGCCAGTTGCCCGACGATCCGGTCGCTCTGAGGCTCTGGGCATCTCCGATCGCCCCGGGGCTTCCCGTACGGGACCAGTGGCGGGCCGCACGAGAGGAGCTTCTGAGCATGTCGTTCGAGACGTTCGAGCGTGGCATCAGGGTTCAGCTTGCTCGTGCCCTGGGGGAGGGAGGCTTCGATCCCGCCCGCGACATCGAGGCCATCTTCGTCAACCGCTGGCCCCACGGATACGCGGGAGCGAGCAACGATCTCTTCGACCCGGACTGGGGGTACGACGAGGCTCCCTGGGTATTGGGCCGTAAGCGGTTCGGGCGGATCGCCATCGCCAACTCCGATGCCGCCGCGACTTGTCTCACACAGGCGGCGTTCGACCAGGCACACCGTGCGGTCCAAGAGCTATTGACCGACGTCATCCGGCCCGAGTTCCAATACCCCTGGGCGGAGCGAACCTGAAGGATGCCGACACGACCAACACAACCAGGGCTCTGTTAGATTGGTTGTTGCACCCGACGGATTGCATCCACGTACCAGTTGAAAGGAGTCGTCATGATTGGCAAGTCCACAGCAGCGGCCGCACTAGTACCCCTCCTACTTGTCGGGACCGTGGCGGCTCAGAGCGGCGACGGACTGGAGGCGAACAAGGCCCTGGCGGACCGGTATCACATGGAGGTAATCCAGGAGAAGAACCTCGACCTTATCGACGAGATCTTCGTAGCGAACCCCGTGATCCACTATGGATCGCCGGACGTCACCGGTCGTGACAAAGCGCGACAGATAGCCGAGGTCGACCATAGGTACTTCCCCGGCGGTACTGATTTCGAGCACAGCCAGGTCGTTGCGGAAGGCAACCTCGTGGCCTTCCGCTGGACAATGACTGGAATTCAAGAGTCCGGGGAGGAGTCGCTGTACACCGGAATCGATATCGTCCGCATCGAAAACGGCCGGATCGCAGAGATGTGGATCGAGTTGAATCCGGTCGAGTGAGGGCAAGCGAGCTCCGCGCGTTCGCGATGTGAGCTACTGCAAAGGTCGTCGACGCTGATCTAGGGAAACGCTCTCGGGAGGCTCGCTGGACCTCGCGGGGACGTTCGGCAAACCGGCAGAGTCTCCAGCAAGAGAGCTGGAAAGAGGTTGTTGGAGCCGGCGAAGCGGAGCGCTTGGACATGCTCGAGAGGCTGTTGCCGAATTCAGCGATGGTCGCGATGCTTCTCGTCCTCGCCGGACTTTCTGCGGCCGTGGCCGAGATCGAGGTCGTAGACCCGTTCGAGGTCGTGGCCGCGCTCGATCGCGCCGTGGAGATGAAGCTCTGGCCCGGCTTCGATGCCGGTGCCTACCCGGCCGCGATCTACGACGGCAGTCGAACGCTGCTGTTCCGCCACCCTGCGCCCCCGAGCGAGTTCGAGCCCCTCAACGGCCGGCCGGGGGTCTCGGTCTTTGCCGGCAAGCACCCCGCGATGCGGTGGAACTCGAACGCTGAGATCGGCGGTCTCGCCACCGCGACGTTGCTCCTCACCCTCGAGCCCGGGCGACCGGTCGAGTACGAGGCCCACATCCTGTTCCACGAGATCTTCCATCTCTACTCGAGACCGCTGCACCCGACCTGGCGACCTGACGAGATGTCGCGGTACAGCTATCCCGTGGGCGACGTCGACAACTATCGCCAGTTGCTCCTTGAGGAGGAGGCGCTGGCGCGGGCGGTCGAAGCCGAGGCCGACGAGACGAGCGCGGCCTGGGCGACCACCGCGCTCCGGATCCGCAACGACCGGATGTCGCGATTGCGGGCGGAGCACCGCGCCTACGAAATCGCCCTCGAGCTGCAGGAGGGCACGGCGGTCTACGTGGGACGCTCGACCCTCCGGGCCGCGGACGACACGTCGCGGCTGCGCGAGCCACGGGGACCGGGAGGCATCCGCTGGCGCTGCTACGAGACGGGGGCGGCGATCGCTGTCATTCTCGACCGCCTGATGCCGTCGTGGAAGAGCACGCTCGACGCCGAACCCGAAGCGACGTTCGCCGAGCTGCTCGGAACCCCCGTTGCGCGGACCAGGGTCTCCCCCGCGGCGTTCACGGATGACGAGGTGGCCGGTATTGCCGCGCGTTCGGGTTCGGAAGTTGCCGAGCTCTCCGAACAGCGAGCGGCACTGCAGGAGGCATTCGACCAGCGCGGGCCACAGATCATCGTGCGCCTGGCAGACGAACGAGATCGGCTCCGGCTCGAGCAGTTCGATCCCATGGCCGTAGAGCTTCTCGTCAACGGTCGGGCCCTGCACACCCACCGGCTTCTCGCGCGGCACCCACGGGGCGAGGTCCGGCTCGAGAACCCGCACTTCGTGCGCGGGTCGTTCGACGGGGTCATCGCGATGTCTGAACCCGCGGGCGAGCACCCCTTCCTCGCCGGGCTCCGCCGAATCGTCGTTGCGGGCTCCTCCGGCGAGCCGGTAGTAGCTTGGGACGGTGACAGGGTTAGGATCGAGGCTGAGGGCCTCGCGGTCGAGTTCGACCACGCCACTCTCGAAACGAATGACCACGCCCTGATCGTCACCGTCCTGCCGGACACGACCGGATCCACCAGCGGCCCCAGGGTACTGTCGAGATGACGCGTAGCCTCGCCGCTAGGATCTGCTGCGCTTTGAACTGCGCCTCGAGGAACGCGGTCTGGAAGTTGTCCCGCAGCGAACCCCTTGAGGAGCCCAACGATCAGTGGTTGCATCCACGCGTCCCTCTACTTACCAAGCCAACAAAGTGATTCAACAAGAGTCATGCCGGAATCCCGGGAGGTAGACAGTGGTTGGAGGATCGATGACTGAAACCAGGGCTCGGCTGTGGATCCTTTTGCTGGCGAGCCTGAGCATATCGGCTTGTCAGCCGCCAACGGAGGACGCGTCGCCAGATGATGCTGGCGGTCCTGCCGATTCGGTCTTGCGAGGCGGTAAGTTCTTTACCGTCGACGAAGCGCAGGTTTGGGCTGAAGCCGTCGCGATCAAGGACGGCAGGTTCGTCTACGTGGGCGACGACGCGGGTGTGCAGAGCTTCGTCGGCCCCGATACCGATCGCTTTGACCTCGGCGGCAAGCTGATAATCCCCGGTCTGGTGGATTCCCATACACACCCGGGTCTGATGGGGCGGGAGACGGCCGGGTATACCGCGTTCCCCCTGGGTGGCGGTCCCAGAGGGAGGTTACCTGGGGGTGGGACCAAGGAGGAGATCCTCGCTGCGGTGGAGGCGTACGCCGAAGCCAACCCGGACCTTGCCTGGATCGAGATGGGTAGCTGGTCCGCGGATCTGTACGGAGTCGCGGGCCCACACAAGAGGGATCTGGATCGCGTCGTACCCGATCGACCGGTGATGTTAGGAAGCGTCCATAACGTTTGGGTCAATTCCGTGGCGCTCGAGATGATGGGGATCGACAGCAACACACCCGATCCGGTACCCGGTCTCTCATACTTCGTACGGGATGCGGCTGGGGAGCCTACCGGCTGGATCAAGGAATGGGCCGCCTGGCCCTATGCGCAGCACCTTATTGACGTTGACCGGGAGTCCAACAAGGAGGGTATCGACACCTTCTTGGAGTACCTGTCAAGCCACGGCGTCACGACGCTCTTGGACGCTGGCAACAACAGCTTCCACGATCTCACGTACTCGCTGCTTGCCGAGCTAGAGGCAGCCGGTCGCCTGCCGGTTCGCTACGAGGGCAGCTATCACATCTTCGTGCCCGATCAGGTGTCCGGCGCGATCGATGAGCTACAGCGGCTGCGCCGCACCTACGGCAGCGAGCGTCTGACGTTCAACACCATCAAGATTCACTTCGACGGCACGGACGAGATTCGTACCGGCGCGGTGCTCGAGCCGTTCAGCGATGATCCGGGCAACCGCGGCGCTACGCTCCTCGACACCGAGGAGTTGAGTGACTTCATCGTGCAGCTTCACGAAGCCAGGATCGATCTGCACTTGCACATCGTGGCCGACCGGGGCGTTCGCATTGCGCTGGATGCCGTGCAAGCAGCGCGCAGTTCGGTCGACGGTGAGTTCTATCCACGCGTCACCATCTGTCACCTCGACATCATCGATACGGTGGACTACCCGCGTTTCGAACAGCTGGGTGTCATTGCCAACTACACGCCCCAATGGCACGGCCTGGGAGATCGGCTGCCGTTGACCCACCGCACCCTTGGCGAAGAGCGCTTCGCGAGGATGCTGTTGGTGCAGCCGTTACTGGATGACGGCGCGGTGGTGACCTTCTCCAGCGACGTGACATCGCTCGGGGGCATGGAGCGGGCCAACCCCTATCTGGGAATGCAGATAGGCCACAACCGCCAATACCACGAACAGGGCGAGGCCGCGCCGATAAGGCTGCCGCTGAGCGAACGGCTGGACCTGGAGGATCTGCTCAAGGGATACACTTTGAGCGGCGCCTACCAGCTCCGCATGGAGGACCAGCTCGGCTCGATCGAGGTGGGCAAGCTCGCCGACCTTGTGGTGTTGGATCGCAACCTGTTCGAAATCGATCGCTACGAGATCCACGAGGTTCGACCCGAAGCGGTCATCCTGGAAGGCGAGATCATCAGGGGGAGCTTGGACGGCGGCGCGGGCGCCCGTAGCTCAGCTGGATAGAGCAGCGGACTACTAAGCCTAACGGGCGTGTTTGGTTCCAGTTGGTGCTTGCGCGGCAAGAAAGCTGGCCGTCGACGCGCTGATCACCGACGAGAGGACCCTGTAGTTGTCACCAGGCCCACTGATCGGCCGAGCAACACCAACCGAGGAAACGAATCGTGAAGAAGAGCGACCGCGAACTGGGCATGAACCGCGAGATCACCCGTCGTGACTTTCTCAACGGGGCAAGCGTTGCAGTGGGCGGGGTAGGTTCCATCGGTTCGTTGGGAGCCACCCGAGAGCACAGCGCGACTGCGGCGGGGGGTGGTTCACACCAGGATGTCTCCGCATCGGGTGATGAGTACTACCCACCGAAGCTGACCGGCATGCGGGGTAGCCACGACGGCTCTTTCGAGGTCGCCCACGAGATGCGCGACGGCAAGTCCTGGGGCGAGGCGGCGGATTCGGGCGAGCACTACGACCTGGTGGTCGTCGGCGGCGGGCTCAGCGGCCTTGCTGCCGCCTACTACTTCCGCAAGGCGCTCCCCGACGCCTCGGTGCTGGTCCTCGACAACCACGACGACTTCGGCGGGCATGCGAGGCGCGTGGAGTTCGATGTCGACGGCCGCAAGCTCGTCGGCTACGGCGGCACCCAGTTCATCGACGGTGACTACCCGCCGGCAGGTGTGTCGCTGCTCGAGGACATCGGACTGGAAGCTGCGAACTTGCCACGCGGCAGCGCGTTCGGCCTCTACAGGAGGCTGGGCCTACAGTCCGGCGTGTTCTTCCCCCGCGAGGTATTCGGTGAAGATCGACTCGTCGTTGGCGAGCCCTGGGGCTCCTTCTCCAGGGGTGTGCGCGGCGAAAGAGGGCGCGACCGCTGGACGGAGTACCTCTCCCAAACGCCGCTATCGGAGGACGCCAGGCGCGACATCCTGACACTGTTCGTCGATAGGACGGACTATCTGCCGGGGCTCACGGTGGAACAGAAGATCGATCGCCTACGGAAGATGAGCTACCAGGATTTCATCTTGAACGTAGTGGGCGTCAGTGAGGACGTGATCCCCTACATGCGGCAGCGGGGAGACGCGAACGGGGCAGCAGGGATCGAAACGTACAGCGCCTGGGGTGCGTTTCGTGAGAGAACGTTTCCCGGCCTCCAGGGCCTCGGCCTGCCGCGCGACCAGGAGGAATCCGCCTGGGAAAGCAACCCGTTCAACGGTCTGCACTTTCCCGACGGCAACGCCGGTGTGGCTCGCCTCCTGGTGCGCTGGCTCATCCCGTCGGCACTACCCGGCAGCACGATGCACGATTCGGTGACTACGCCGGTGCGCTATTCGCAACTCGATCTTGCCACGAGCCCCGTACGGATCCGCCTGAACTCCACCGTCGTCGGGGTGCGTCACGCGGGTGAGCGTCGCGATGCACCGAGCGTGACGGTGACGTACGTGCAGGACGGCAAGGCGCTTTCGGTGGCCGCCGATACCTGTGTGATGGCTTGTTACAACGCCATGATCCCCTACTTGTGCCCGGAGCTTCCGGACGAGCAGGCCGCGGCGCTGCGCATGGCCGTGCGCAAGCCCTACTGCTACACGCAGGTAGCGATCCGCAACTGGACTGCCTTCCAGAATCTCGGCGTCCAAGACATCCATAGCCCGGGTGGATTCTGCGAGTTCATTGATCTGGATTGGGGCGTGAACCTGGGGGACTACCGACACTCGGCGTCTCCCGAGGAACCGATCATGCTGTGGTTGCAGCGTGCCCCCAACCGGCCGGGGTTGTCGGCGCGCGACCAGTTCCGCGCCGGGCGCGAGGAGCTGCTGGCGACGCCGTTCGAGACGTTCGAGCGCAACATCCGCGACCAGCTCGGCCGGGCCCTGGGCGAGGGTGGCTTCGATCCGGCCCGGGACATCGCCGGCATCACGGTCGGCCGCTGGCCGCACGGCTACGCCGGGGGGGCCAACGATCTATACGATCCGGACTGGGGCTACGACGAGGCCCCGTGGGTCGTTGGCCGCCAGAGATTCGGGCGCGTCGCGATCGCCAACTCGGATGCCGCCGCGATCTCGCTCACGCAGGCGGCGTTCGACCAGGCCCATCGAGCCGTGCAGGAGCTGTTGACTGACGTCATTCGACCCGAATTCCAGTATCCATGGGCAGAGAGAACCTAGATCACGCCGGCACCGGGTCAGCGCTGTCTACAGGTTGGCCTTCCCCGGCCCGCCTCAGCCCAATTCCGTCACTGCTCTCCATGCCTGGTCTATTGCAACGTTCGCCAGAGAACTGCCGGTTGAGTCTATGTTGGCAATGGTTATCCGGCCAAAGGGTTGGCGTCCCCTTGCTGCCATTCTGCGCATGTCAGGGTCATACAGCCTATAGCCACTATGAGCGTACCCATGCGCCCAGCGATTGACGGTAATGCTCTCAACATCTCTGTCGAACTCGAATACGTTCTTTGGCAGCATGCCGCTCAGGTGTTCCCTGATTTCTTTCTCGTAGTCTTCGAACTCCAGCGCCAGCATTCTGTGTCTTGCTTCGCGGAACTGTTCGACGGGAGGTGCGCCAACGGTTTCTCCAAGTGGACAACTCGTCATGTAGATGGCACAGGGGTCGTCCGGCGTTGCGGTGAACTCGTAGCCGCCCATGCTTATCGGATAGTCGATTCCCACCACCTGGTGCACGTTTCCCGGCGACATGGCCATCGCGATCCCCATCTCTTTGAATGCCCTCCAGTTCCTCAACCCGATGGTGGTGGCCTGCAAGGGGATCTTCACTAGACGCTTCAGGGCGGCTGCCTGATCGGCTGGAAGGTCGGGGACCAGGTGGGGAATCATCATGTTGTAACAGGCCATCACGACAGCTCTGCCTGTTACTTGATAGGACTTGTTGTCATTGACGTAGGTGACGGTCACCTCGCTCGAGCTGTCGGGATCGCCGCGATGGACCGCATTGACAACCGTGCTGTTCAATCTGATTCGTACGCCGTTGCTGGCTTTGTCCAGCTCGTCATACTGGAATCTCGACAGCACAATGTCGTCTGCGTTGTTCCCTGGTCCGACGCCGGGAATCATCTTCCGTACGAGTAGGCGTGCAATGGATGCATTGCCGTCGGGAAAGTGATGTATGTACGGATCTCCCTCTTCATACAGATATCCATAGTTGTCTACGTAGTCGCTGTACTCCTCCCTTCCCATTACGTCTTCGAGTGACGACGGATCTAGACCCATGGCCCCACATCCGAGGGCTTCGGATATGGTCATGACGTCGCCACCCCCGCCATCGACATCGACAACGGAATGCCGGGCCATCCGTAGGACCTGGGGATCATCGACACCCAGGGTCGTCTGGAGATAATCGAAGTAGGAATGGGTGGAGATGTAGTCCTGCAATTCCTCTGGGGGCACCGGCAACACGTGTAGACCACCCTTGAGGACGGTGAGCAACTGCTCCTTGCCTCTCTCGCTCAAAGGGGCCTGTCGTGCCGCCTCTTCGTGGGACAGCGCTGGCGGCTTGAGGCTCTGGAGATAGAACGGGTAGCCACAGTAGGGATGCCTTACGACTTTGTCTTCGCCAAAGACTCTCTTGTTGAAATAGGTGGCCGACTCCATGTCGTGTCGCTTCAAGAAGTCGAAGTCATAGGCGGTGTTGAATCGATCCGGGTCTACGCCCAGGTCGTCTAGCAGTCCTTTCGCGACATCACTGAACGCATGGGGACTCTGTAAGCTCTCCGATCCACCGAAGATGAGTGTCGTGACACCACCGACTGTGTGCTCATTTCTCCTGGCGTGGCCACCGAAGTCATCATGATTGTCGAGGACTAGTACCTTCTTGTCCCGTCCATGAACCTGTTGATAGAAATAGGCAACCGACAGTCCGCTGATCCCCCCACCTACGACCACCAGGTCGAACTCTTCGTTCAGCTTCGTAGTTGGCCCCCAATCGGACTTGCCATCGCGTGCTCGGGCATGAGCGTGTGTGTACGAGCCCGGATGGCTGCCTCTTAGTCCTGTTTCCGCTGGCGGGTAATACGGTGCTTGGAGGGCGGCCAGAACAGAGTCCTTCTCGCCTCCGAACGGGAACATGGAGGCTCCTGCCGCCATCAGAGCTCCGTTGATGAAGTCCCTTCTCTGAATCTTGCTCATCGGTGTTGTGCCTTTCCTCGACGCTCGACGGGAATACGATCGTCGTCTGGAATCACGTGTCGCGCTGTTTCGCGCCAGCCGCCCGGCGTCTCTGGCGAGCTGCGTCCCATGGCGCTAACCGAGAGGGGTGGATGGGGCCTGAAGTCTATCGCCGTGACGGTCGGGGATCCACGCTGGCGGAACGACCAGCTAGGCGAGCCCCTGCGCCGGAGCCGAATCGGTCGGTGGCATCCTGATGGCCCATGAGACCCGCGCGCTGGTCAAGGTCATCCAAGAGGAACAGGACGGCATTCGGATCATGGTCAATATGAGGACAGGCGACAAATCGGCCGCGATCCAGGCCATCAAGGATGTACTTTCTCAGCTGGAGGACTGAGCAGCTCCGGAGCCATCCATGTGGAACCGGAGTTCGCCAATGGTCGCTCGTATTGTTGTGGATGCAGCCCCCACCCGCATCGAGACACAATTGGCGGTGCACTAGTGGCTAGGCCTTCGCCGCCAAGAGCTCACTCACGGCGCGGTGAGCCTGATCGATGGCGATCTCGGTCATGGCCCGTGCGCCGGTGTCGGAGTTGGCGATGGCGATCCGGCCACGAGGATGCCGGGCGGTGACCCACGGGGCACGCTCGGGCGGCACCTCATGGGGCCTCCACGCGATCTGACCCGTCTTCGGATCGAGGCCTTTGGCATAGCCGTGCGGCCAGCGGTTCACCGTAATGGCCTCGATGTCGCGCGCCGGGTCGAAGCCTCCGGCGGACAGTATCCGGCCGAGCTGGTCCCTGATCTTGCGCTCGAAGGTCGCGAACGTCGTCGCCAGCAGACCCCGGCGCGCCGCCTTCCACTGCTCAGGCACGGACCGCCCGCGGGCCTCCGGCACCAGGGGAACGCGCCACATGCGCACGACCATGGGCTCCTCGGGCGTACTAGCGTGTCGGTAGTTGCCGATGCTGATTGGTGGCGGCAGGTTCACGTTCTCGAAATAGCTCCCCGGGCAGCGCACCCTGCTCACACCGAGCTTGGCGAAGGCGGTCCAGTTGCGGATCAGGACGTTGGTGTAGATAAGGGGCGACTTGAGTGCGTTCGATAGCGCGTGCTTTTGAGCCTCCGGCAGCTCCTCGCACATCGAAGGAATCACGGCGTTGTAACAGGCGAGCACGCAACGACCGGCGCGAACTCGCCGGGCGTGGCCATGGCGGACGTAGGTGACCTCGACTTCCTTGGCGGTTTGCCTGACCTGACCCCCAAAAACGGATCCAGATGTAATCTCACGATCTGGGTCGAAGAAGGGAGGTCAGAATGCCGAGTAAGAGGCACAGCGCCGAGCAGATCGTACGCAAGCTCCGGGAGGCCGAAGTGGAGCAGGCGCGAG
>PVBE012577761.1_pt1 | contig 32619 bp, 25 predicted proteins | sample 1631181 | NCBI WGS metagenome assembly PVBE01 (sample SAMN08397723, study PRJNA350692) | Marine metagenome, whole genome shotgun sequencing project. | isolation source: water | place: Pacific Ocean | collected 2012-04
ATTGGGGCAGATTGTCGGCCGATTGGGGCAGATTGTCGGCCGATTGGGGCAGATTGTCGGCCGATTGGGGCAGGTTCGTGGTCGATGTCGGCAGGTTCGACAGATCGCCGGCGCCGAAGCCCACGGTCTTGCCGTGGGTGCTCGCGGGAAGCTCTGCCGAAGTCTGGGCGGAGATCGGGAGATCCGTGCCCGCGGAGACCGGCAGATCGCTGCCGTCGACGGGCAGCTCGGCGGTCGAGTAGCTCGGGTCGCCGCCCGCGTCGGATGTCGGCGGAGGGCCGAATCCCAGCGGCGGCGCGTCTGGCGGCTGGGTCTCCGTGATCGAGTGCACCGGCTGCGTCAGGGTTCCACCCGACGGCGCGCCCTCTTTGGGAACGGGGAACTGCGGGATCTCGTCTGCCGGCAACGGGAAGTTGGTGAACCCGTGCGGCATCGGGAGCTCGTTCGTCGACTGCGTCGGTCCGCCCGGCATCCCTGGCATGTCCGGCGACAGCTTGCGCACCCCGGGAACCTGGGAGAGCGCCTCGCGTTCCGATACCTGGATGCCAGCGACACTCTCCTCGATCGCCTCGCCGAGCGGGACCGGGGAGAACGCGCCGGAGGCGAGGCCCCCGACCGACGTGGCCTCGGGCGCACCCGCGAACTCGCTGCTCGCCGGACCGCCGGGCGCCGTGCCGGGCAGGGGTGGCGGACGTTGCGCGGTGGACTCGAGATGCAGGGGCTCCTCCAACGACTCCACCAGCGTCGGGCGCTGGGCTTCCTCCTTGTCACCGACGGTCTTGAGGCCGAGCTGGGTGTCGCTGCCTGCCTCCTCGGCTTCGCGGAACACCTGGGCCAGGTCCGGCACGGCCATGATGGGGATCCAGAAGCTCCGGTCCTGCGAGACGCCCTCGTCACCCGTGAGCTTCCCGCTCCGGATCATCTCCTTGATCAGCTCGGTGTCGAAGGGGCCGAGCACCTTCCCGGTGCTCCGCTTGATGTGGTAGCTCTCCGACGATCCCTCGGCGCCGCCCTTACCAATGAAGGTGACTCCACTCAGATCGGTAGGGCCGCCACCCTGGTCATCCGTCGCCATGTTCCAACTACCTGTTCTCGGGGCGTAACTCCGTCGTCCTGAGGTGCCGGCGCCCCTCGCTGCCGGATCGTCTCAGGAGACGGTCGCGTTCTGACAGCCCCCCTTTTACCCTGCCGACCGACCGTTTTCCAAGCAATTGGTCCGCGTGGCGGTCTCCATGACGGGGCCGCCGCAGACATCGAGCCCGCGCCGATCAGGGGTCCGCGAGGTGGCGGTAGCGTTCGCTGCGACGCTGCTCCTCACGGCGGCATTCGATCTGATGGGACGTTCGGTGCCCTTCGTGCGCGCGAACCTCGTCACGCTCGTTGCCGCGGTCTTTCTCTGGATCCCGACGGTCACGCTGCCGCGAAATGGTCCGGGAACCGAAGCCTATGGGTTGACCTTTCGTGGCGCGGTCAACGGGTTGCGGTGGGGCCTGGGCATCAGCCTCCTGACGTTCGTGCTCTTCCTGCCAGCCAACCATTGGTGGAATACGCGCGTCGTGGGGCTCGAGTTCGCTCCGGACGTCGGCGCTTACGTCCATCTGCCCGACCGCTGGTACGGCGAGCCCGCGGAGCCCGAGCCAGGGGTCGTGCACGTGTTCCACCAATACGAGATCACGTACGTCACCTGGGAACCAGAGACGGCGCCGTGGAGCCTGGAGATACGCACCGACGGACGACTGCGGAGCGCACGTGCCGATGGGGAGGGCCCCGATGGTGCCAGCGTGTGGACACTCTCCGGGAGCACCACGAGGCCAGTCGTCGCCGCGTTCCGCACCGCGGGCGGGTCGCAGCTCGAGATCGCGGCCCTGATCGAGGGCGCGCCGGTGCCCAGCGACGCCTACGCGCTCGGAACAGCTGCCCGCGCGCCGCCCGCCCGGGTCAGGAGCACCGACGGAATCCGACTACCGTTGGGCATCGGCTGGATCCCATCGGCGATCCTCGTCCAGCTCCTCCTGGTCGCCTTCCCCGAGGAGTTCTTCTATCGCGGCTACCTGCAGCGACGCCTCGACGAGACGATCGGTGAGCGTCGGTGGCGACTGGGGCCCGTGTTCCTCACCCGCAGCATCTTGATCGTGTCGGCGGCCTTCGCGCTCGGACACCTCGTCATCGGGTACCACCCGGCGCGCCTCGCGGTGTTCTTCCCCGCGCTCCTGTTCGGGTTCCTTCGCGACCGAACCGACGGGATCGTCGCTCCGGTCGTCTACCACGCCGCGTGCAACCTGATGGTGCAGGCGACGATCGTGCACTACGTCTGACGAGCTAGGCTCAGTCGTCGCCGACGGGATCGTCCTCTTCGACCAATCCGCTGGCCTGCAGCGCGGCGGCCATCGGATTCATTTCGGTGGCGTCGTCGGCGAACGACTTCGGGGTTTCGGCCTCGAGCTTGATCATGATGGCCTTGATCGACACGTCCAGGCGCCGCCGCTGGCGGTCGGCCTTGAGCACCATCACGTCGACCTCCTGCCCGATGCGGAGCACCGCCCGGATGTTTTCGACGCGCTCTGTGGAGATCTCGGCGATGTAGAGCCGCGCCTCGATACCTCCCACGACCTCGAGATAGGCAGCCTTGTCCTCGAAGCGCGTGACCGTGCCCTTGATGATCGACCCCTCGAAGAGCGATTCCCCGGCGTCGTCCCAGGGGTCCGCCTCGAGCTGCTTCACACCCAGCGAGACACGCCCCCGGGTGCGGTCGATCTCGAGCACCTTCACCTCGATCTCGTTGCCGACCGCATAGTCGGCCACGTCGTTCGGTCGCTCGGGACGCCCTTCCCAGGTGAGGTCGGAGACGTGGCACAGCCCCTCGACGTCGTCGGTCAGGGCAACGAAGAGCCCGTAATCCTCGATGCGGGTGATGCGGCCGGTCGTCGCCGAGCCCGGAGGAATGCTCGTGGCGAGCGCCTCCCAGGGGTTCTCTCCGGTCTGCCGCAGGCTCAGGGCGATTCGACCCGTATCGGGGTCGACCTCCAATACCTTGACCCGAACCTGTGCCCCCTCCTCCAGGATCTCCGAGGGGTGCTTCGGGCGGCCCCGCCAGGCGAGCTCGGACACGTGACACAACCCTTCGATCTCTGGCGCGATCTCGACGAACGCGCCGAAGTCGGTGAGGCGCTTCACGGTGCCCTCGACGACTGTCTCGGGCTCGATGCCCGCGATGCGGTCCTTTCTCGCGTCACCGAGAAGGTCGCGTCGCGACAAGCCGACACGGCCCTTCTCGCGGTCGATCTCGACCACCTTCACATGGATGACGTCGCCGATCCCGACCACCTGGCGCGGATGATCAATGTGGTGGAGTGACAGCTCCGAGACGTGACACAGGCCGTCGACCCCGCCGAGATCGACGAACGCGCCGAACGGCTTGAGGGAGACCACCGGACCCTCCATGACCTCGCCCTCCTGGAGGGTCTGCAACCGCACCGCTCGGGCGGCCTTCCGCTCCGCGTCGGCCAGGGAGCGCCGGCTCAGAACGGGCTGTGTGTTGCGCCGGTCGTAGCGGATCACGTCGAAGTCGTACTCGTTGCCGACGGCGTCGAACGCCTCTGCAAACCGGATCCCGGACTCGCGGCCGGGCAAGAAACAGCGAATGCCTTCGGCGCTGACGGCGAAACCGCCCTTGATGACCACGTTCACGCGCCCATGCACCCGGCACTTGTCCTTGGCCCACCGCGCGACCTCGCTCTGCCGCCCCAACAGATAGGCCTTCGCGGCCGAGACGTTCCAGCGCCCCTCATCGATCTCCTCCTCGACGAGGACCTCGACGGGGTCTCCGATCTCGAGCGATCGCTCCGCGCCGGGCGCCGAGACGTCATCGCGGAAGCAGCGACCGAACTGGTCGCCGACCATCTCGAGGTAGATGTAGTCGTCGTCCGTTTCCTTGACCGTCCCTTCGACGATCGCGCCGGGCGCGACGCCGTCGGGCAGGGGATCCGGCTCGAGCGGCGTGTCGAGCATCTCGGCGAGCTCGGCGTCGAGCGGCGGGGCGATGTACGGCGACAAGGCGTCGGCCATGGTCTGATAATGCGGGTCTGAGACAGCGAATCCGGCTCGCCGCTTCTAGTGCGCACGGGTCCCGCGAGTCAAGCCGAGCGCCGGCCCCTTCGCTCCCGACGAGCAGCTGCGACGGGTGCGAGGCGAGCCCGCGGTCCGACGGATCCGCCCGCGCGCTCGTCATCGGCATCGGTCGTCGCGCGACCGCTCGTCGCCGTCGCCGGCCACTTGATGTGTCACCCACGACGCTATAGGGTGCCGGCGCCCCGATGGCGGGACCTGCGCGCCAGGCGCGTGGAGCACCGAAGACGAGGGAGAACGACGTGTCCGTGAGCCGCCTTCAACTTCTCGCTTCGCCGGGGGGTAGACCCGGCGACTCCGGGTTCAAGCTCACCGGCGTTGCCCGCGAGGGCGATGGTCTGTGCCGAGTCTGGCTTCGCCGGAAACAGCCCTGGGATCGCTACATCGATCCGCGCTACGAGCGCGGCGATTGGGACGTGCGCTGCTATACGCGGGAGGACTCGGCCTTCGCCTACGTCGAGGATTTCGACTTCTCGACGCTCGACCTCCTGGGCGAGCGTTACGACTTCAACGGCGTCGGCGCCGACCTGAGAGCCCTCGGGCCGAACGGCGATCCGATCTACGACCGGGTCCTCTCCTGGGCAAAGCGGGCAACCGGCGCCACCTTGGCCCCTGTCGCCCCGGTGCGGGCCTCGACCGCTGCGCCAGCGCCGGCCGCTCCCGTACCCGCCGAGTCCACCGCTGCTCCGGCTCTCGACAACGGCCAGGCGGCCCCGGACACGACCCCCGTGAGCGCCGACGTCAGCGACGCGTGGGACGAATTGGAGCAGGTCGCGAAGCAGGCATCCCCGTCTCCTCGGGGCGATGACTAGGTCACCCGCCGCGGGTCCGCTCTCGGCGGCGCTCGTCGCTGCCGCCGCCGTCGTCACATGGGCCTCGATCGCCCTCGCGCAGGAAGGACTGCCGCTGGGTTGGGGCTGGCAGCAGAGCGACGATGCGCTGACGATCACGATCGAGGCTTTCGACCTGATGACGGACCTCGAGGTGACCCTGCGACGCCACGCGGACGGGCGCCGATTCGAATTCTCGCACGAGGGTCTCCCCATCGGCCGCAGCTGGGAGATCGACGTGCCGTCGCCGACCCGGACGTCGGAGTACACGCTGACGATCGAGGCCGGCTACGCCGACCTGAGCGGCCGAGTCGAGGACACGTTCACGATCGAGGTCCTCGCCCCGATGGAGTTCACGGTCGATGAGGGGCCTTTCGACGCCGAGAGCCACCGGTTCACGCTGACGATGACCCAGCCGGCCGGCCACGTGGAGATCGTCGTGCGCGCCGACACCGGAGCCCTGTTGACCGAGCGCACGGTGCAGTTCGCTGGCGAGCCCGCCGGTGCGCCGCTCGAGGTGACGTGGGCTCAACCCCCCGGTCGCGTCCTGACCGTCGACGTCCGGGCCGTCTCAGAAGGGGGCTCGTGGGCCTCGCGGCAGTACATCCCGTGGAAGGTCGAGTTCGACGCGGCATACGTTCACTTCGAGACCGGGAGCGCCGAGATTCCGGTCGCCGACGAGCCGATGCTCCGAGCGCGGCTGGCCCAGATCCAGACGACGGCGGACCAGGTCGCGGAGTGGGTGACGGTCGAGCTCTACGTGGCGGGGTACACCGACACGGTCGGCTCCGACGCGGACAATCAACGCCTGTCTGACGCCCGTGCGCGGTCGATTGCCGGGTTCTTCCGCGGCGAGGGTGCGCGATTCTCGATCTACTACCAGGGTTTCGGCGAATCGGCGCTCGCGGTGCAGACCGCAGACAACGTCGACGAGCCGGAGAATCGGCGCTCGATCTTCATCTTGAGCACCCAGCCACCGCCGCGCTCTTCGAACATTCCGCGCGACCATTGGGAGAACCTCGACTGATGCCGAGGCTGGTCGGTTCCTTCGGCTTCCGGCCGGTCCCCGTCGGCGCAACGCCGCAGGCACCGGTGATCGTGATCAGGGGTTCTGTTCGACCGCGATCGTCAGCGTGTATGACCCCGCCGGGAAGCGGGTCGTGTGCTCCCGCGAGACCTCGCCCACGCCCGGGCAGAGTATCCATCGCTCGGTCGCCGAGTCGACGTTGAGTGCCGCCACGGACTCCGGCCCGGGAACCGCGTCGCTCTCCAGCAGCACCTCGATGCAGCCCTCGCCGTGCGCGGGAGCGGGCGTCAACGACCGACGGTAGGGAAGCGGCGGCACTTCCCCGTCGGGCTCGCCTTGCATTGCGCTCGGCCCGCCGGGCCTGTCGCCGGGCACGAGCAGGAAGCGTCGGTGGTCGCCCCGAACGATGGAGAGTCCGCGCTCGTCGAGATGCCACCGCTCGTCGATGCCCGGCCCCGTGACGCGCCAGCGGGTCGCGTTGCCGGCTTGGACCCCGAGGGCGAGCGTGAGGTCCACGTCGTCGGCCTCGGTCCGCTCGGCCTCCCCGATGCGCGCGTCGGTGCGGCGCGACCGCGGTCCGACCCAGGAATGTTCGGACGGGGCGAAGTCTCCGGGCACGAGCACCGACTCCTCCGGCGCCGGGGCGATCGGCGAATCGGTGGGCGGTGGGCAGCCCCAGGCGAGCCCAACGAGCACGAGGACGCACGGGATTCGTCCGTTCACCGCGAGATCAGCGCCTCGCGGATGAACTTCAGCCCGGACTCGATCGACTCCGCGTCGGACACCTCGACTCCTCCGAGCCCGCGGCTGTAGATCAGCAGGCTGGACAGGCCGCGAACCTGGGAGATGGCCGCGACGAGCAGCAGCTCGCTCGGAATGTCCGCGCGGAAGAACCCCGCATCGACGGCTCGGCGCAGGAGATCGTGGGCGAAGAGCCAGACGGAGTGCCGCAGCTCGTCGAGATCGGGGATCCGCTGGACCTCCCGAACGAAGGGGTGGTTGTAGAGGAGTTCGTACCGGAACGGGTGTTCCATGGAGTATTCGACGAACCGGCGACAGAGCACGAGAAACGCGGTCGCGGGATCCGAAGCGTCACTCGTCGCGGCCAGGAGCGCATCGTAGAAATCCACCTGGCACGTGCGCCAGAGTTCGAGCTGAAGCGCTCGTTGGTTCTCGAAGTGTTTGTAGGCCGCCATCGGCGACAGCCCGATCTCGTCGGCCAGCGACCGCATGGTGAAATCGGAGATTCCCACCCGATCGAGCAGGCGCATGCCCGCATCGATCAACCGCCACTGGCGTCGGGTGTAGGAAGGCTGCTGGGGCGTGACCGTCATCTCTGATCCCTCTCGAGCACCGTCCGGGCCCCGTGTATCCCGTTTCGAGACCGACGCCAACCGGGTAGGAGTTTCCCTACAAAATGGCGCCGAGACCAGGGTTCGACAGGTGCGCCAGATCGGCGACACGACATGTTGTGGTGTACCGGGCGTACTCCGCGACATGTTGTGGTGTCGAGATGGGGTGCGTGGCGAAGTCTGGGCCGGTGAGCATTTTGTAGGGAAGCTCTTAGGAGCCGCCCGGCGGTCGGAAGACGCAGGCGTTGTTGAGGCAGCCCCAACCCTCTTCGCGGCAATCGGTATCGGAGACGCAGGGTTCTCGGCAGATCTGCTCCCGGCAATCCCAACCCGGCAGGCCGCACCCGATCTCGGGATCGCAAGGTGAGACGCAGAGCCCCATCTCCGTGCGGTTCCTGAACACGCGCCAGTTGCACACCAGTCCCGGATCAAACGCGCAATCTTCGGGGTGTCCGCGTCGGCACCATCCGACGCAAAGGTTGTCCTCTGTGTCCGGCCCGGTGTTGACGCGGATGCACTCGGTTCGCGGCCCGCACCAGGCTCCCTCGGTCTCGCAGGGCTCCAGCGGCGACTGCGTCGTCGATGGCTGGCAGATGCCCTGCAAGCCGATCCACGGCACGCAGGCCTGTGCGCCGGCGCACTCGCCCGTTCCGTCGGACCAGGCGTCGCAAAGTGGGCGGCAGACGCCGACGGTATCGGAGCTGGGGGAGGGGGCGCAGAAAGTGCCGGAGGTACAGAAGTCGGCTCGATCACCGGCGTCGAGATCGCAGACCTCACCAGCGGCGACCTCGCCCGCGCCGAAACAGAGCCCGATTCCTTCGACGACCATCATGCAGGTGCTGGCCGGGCAATCTTCCGCGGGATCGAGGTAATCATCGCATTGCGAAGGGATGCACCCCCGGAGACTTCCCGCGGTCGACGCCAGGCCCCAGCACACCTGGTCCTCACCGGAGCACTCCCCCGTCTCCCCGGGGAACCCGCATTTCTCCAGGCAGACGGCCGCTTCGCCGACGGGGTAGCACCAGAAGTCGCCGTCGTCTCGCGGCGCGCCGTCGGCCACCGCGCACTCCGTCAACGCGGCCTCACAGGGCGCGAGACTCACGACGCCGAAGCCGTCATCCGCGTCGTCGGCGTCGGTCGGGCCGTCGTCGTCGGCATCGTCGGGAGCGCCCGTGTCGGCCTGCGTGTCCGATCCGCCGATGTCGAGGGTGGGGTTATCGGGTTCGGAAACCGCGTCGCCGTCGCCGGCGTCGACGACGGGCGGGGTGCCGGAGTCTCGCTCCGGGCGGCCGCCCGGTCGTTCCCCCGACGTGTCGACACACTCTCCCGACCGACAGGCGAAGCCCTCTCCGCACTCTGTGTCACTCGAGCATCCCTCCGCTGTGGTCATGTCGCTCGTCACGCAGCCGGTGAAGAGCAACACGATCGGCAGCGCCCAGATCCACCCGGCCCCGTTTCGGCTTGCGGACCATCGAGAAGGCGTCGGTCGGCCGCCGCTGGGTCGATCGGTGCCGGTGCGTCGAGGGAAACGAAGGTCGACCATGGAGCGCGAAAAACCCCTGTTGTTTCGGATCGTTGTGCAGAGCGAAGGCAGCGCAGACGCTAGCACGAGGCCAAAGTCGAGACAAGCATCGGCGGTCGATGGCACGGCCCTCAGAGGCAGAGCCGACCCGTGCCCGACCGTGCCGATCGGCCTCCGTCGGGCAGCGCCTTCAGTCGAGGGTCGCCGGCACGGGGATCTCGGCGAGCCGGCGTCCATACCACTCGATCATCTCCCCCTTTCGCTTCATTCGTCGCTCCAGCCAGGGCCGCAGGCGCTCGCTGCGGAGCCAGTCGCGCACGGCGAACGCAGCCCGCGCCACCGAGTCGGCCCGAGGAACGAGGAGGCGGTGGTCCGTCATCGGAACTGCGCCGCGCGGGAGCACCGAGAACTCGGGCTGCCGAGCCCACTTCGGGGTCACGAGCGTGCCCACCGGGGCGGAGCCGGCCCGAGGCCAGGCGACGGCGTACCAGCTGCGAGACGGGTTTCGGGCGATCTCCGCGCGGCGGCCGAGGACCGGGCGGAAGCGCTCGAGATGACGCTCGACAGCCGTGCGTGCCGGCTCGTCGCGATCCAACCGTTCCAGATCGCCGTCCCGAACCAACAAGATGCTCTCGTCGCCCCGCGCCCCACCCCAGCGGGGCCGGACGAAGCGACGGAGCTCTGCCGGGTCGGCATCGAGGCGGTCGACCTCTGCCGCGCTCAGCACGAAGATCCCGTCGCCTGCGTTGGCCCCGGGCACCAGGTGGGCGTCGCGAGCATGCAGTCGGTTGGCGCCTGTGGAGACCCCCTCGCGGATCTCGAAGAGCTCGCCCAGGCGCCGCGGAAGCTCCGCCAGGGCGTCGATCTCGAGGGCGGAGTCGAGCCACCACGGTGAACCGTCGCCGGCGAGCCGCACCCGGCGCCCCGTCGGTCGCAGCTCGGCGTCGAGCAGTGCGGTGCCCTCCGGATGGCCTCGCCCAGCCTTCCGCCAGACCGTGACGGCGGCCTCCACGCCCGCCTCCCGGAACACCGACGCGGACCCCGCCCGCCACACCGCTTCGACGAATCCCCCGCTCGCCAACCGGTGTCGCAGCGGAGCGGCGGCCTCCGATTCGAGGAAATACGCGGGGGTGAGGAAGATGAGGATTCCTCCCGGTCGGAGCTGGCGGGCGGCGGCCTCCCAGAAGAAGTGATGCAGATCACAGTCCTTGCGGTACGTCGCCGCCAGCGCCCCGTCGGCCCATGTTCTCAGGGCGCGGAACACGTCGCGGTTTCCGGTCTCGCGCAGGTAGGGAGGGTTGCCGATCGCCAGATCGAAGGTTCCCCCGGCGACCAGGTCGGGCCAGCGAGCGGCGACGGTCGAAGTGGACAGACCACCGTGGGCGACGCCGGCGACTGAGTTCGGCACCGCGCCGCGGCCGAGGACGAGCGCATCGGCGTGCACGACCCGAGCCCGGTCGGCGAAATCGGCGCGCAGCGTCTCGACCAGGTCTGGCGCGAGCTCGATCGCCGTCATCTCCATCGCGACACCGGTGTCGATTCCAGCCCGGAGAAGCGCCCCGGCGCCTGCCGCCGGCTCGAGCACCCGGGGCGTTGTCGGCGTCTGCCCGAGATGGTCGAGGGCGCAGCGCCACATCCGCGCAGCGAAGTCGGGCGGCGTGAACACCCGCCCGGGCGGTGCCGGTGGCGTCACGCGTGCAACCTCGCGACGGGCTCGCCCGCTTCGACGATGGCGGCCTCGATCACCGCAAGCTCGTCGAGGCGCGCGCGAACCTCGGACTCGGGCCTCTCGCGACGAAGTCGTGCGGGGTGCGGTACTTCAAGCCGAGCACGGGTCACTCCGGACGGGGATGGGTGAAGACCTGGGCGGCCACGGTGCCCGAGCCTCGGGGCACGGCGACCTGCACAACGAGCGCGCCGGGGCGCGACGGGCAGTGGGCGACCATCGGCTCCGCGTCGTCGACGAGGTCGCGGGCCAGCTCCCGGGCCTCTTCGTCGAGGAACCGCAGGTCGACATCGACGACCGAACCCTGTCCGGCGGCGATGACCGCATAGCACTGGTCTGGGAGCGGCGATTCCACGCGGAACTCCTGGATGTCCGGGCGGGTGAAGCGGCTCCGCCACTGCGGACCGGCCGGGGCCCATCGGGGGACGGCGGTCGCCGCGAGCGTGGTCAGGCGGTTGGTCAGCTGGTCCTGCTCGCCTCGTGTGCGCGCGGCCTCGTTCCGGTCGACGTAGAGACCGTAGTCCACCGTGCCGGCGCCGACGAACGACCGGAGCTGCACCCGGACGGTCGTCGCGAGCTCGGCACACCACTCGACGACGGGGTATGCGTCGGGTCTGACGTCTTGTGCGATCACGTCGCCTTCGGAGCGGAATCGCAGGTCGAGGTCGGTGACTTCGGAGGAGAATCCGATCGCCCCATAGCAAAGCCCGGGTGTGGTCTCGAACGTGAACGCGTGGGTCGCTCCGTGCTCGAGCACGATCGTTCCGACCGACGTCAGCAACTCGTAGCCGGGAAGAAAGCGTGCGGCGGTCTCCTCCAACGAGGTTGGCACCGCGGCGAATTGCGACCGGGGGTCACTCTCGATGCCCTGGGCGAGCACCGCCGAGCCGAGGACGAGAGCGACGGTAACGGCAAGGGTGGCTGGGGCGGTGGGTTGCACGAGGTCATCTGGCTTCGGCGGCAAGTCCACGATACCATACGCCAGAGACCCGACCGATACCCAGGCGCCTCGATCTCCTTGTATGAGTTTCCAGTTAGAAGCTGTTCGTAGCCTCAACCGCCTGCCGATCTTCGCCGGTATGAGCGACGAGGAGACCTACGAGATCATCCGGATATCGCGGATCCATCGCGTCGCCACCGGGGAGACCCTCTTCGTCCAGGGTGACATCGGGCGTTCGCTCTTCATCCTCGAGTCGGGCAAGCTGGCCATCGAGTTGGAGAAGGATGACGGCACCCGGGAGCTCGTCGCTGAGTTCGGTCCCGGCGACGCGATAGGCGAGCTCGCCCTGATCGATCCCGAGCCTCGATCGGCAACGGCGACGACTTCGGTCTGCTCACGCAGAGCATGAATCCTGCCGCATATAAGCTGGTTCGCCAGCTGACCAAGATCGTCTGCCGCCGGATCCGGTCGGTGAACCACCGCATCGAAGCCCAACTCCTCGGAAACCCCGAGCCGCCCGTGCACACCGGGGAGTCCGACCGTGTCCCGACGGAGCAGCGCAAGACGCTGACCGCGGACGATGCGGGAGAGGGCGGTGCTGCCCGCCGCGCGAACATCGGAACCGGCATGTTCCGCCGGCTCGTCGCCAAGATCATGGGCGCGGAGCAGGAGGAAGACGAATGACGGAGAGCATCGACAGTCTCGTCGCAAACGTCCCGGCGTTCGCCCACCTGAAGCCCGATGAGCAGAAACTCCTCGCCATGGTGCTCAAGGTCGAGACCCACGAGCCGGGCACTGTGATCTTCGACGAAGGAGAGCGGGGACACAGCTGCTATTTCCTCGCCGAGGGAGAGGTCGACATCGAGAAGAACGTCGGTGAAGACGAGATGCGGTCACTGACGACGCTCCGCCCGCACTCGCTCTTCGGGCAGATCGCGTTGATCGACTCCGGCAAGCGGTCGGCGCGTGCGCAGGCTCGCACGCACGTGCTCGTGATGCGGCTCGATCGGCAGGACTTCGACACCCTCTTCTCCAGCGGCTCGCACTTCGCCTTCCGCTTTCAGTTCGCGATCGCCCGGATCGCCGTCCGGCAGCTCCGAGAGGCCAATCGCAAGCTCAGCCTGCTGCTGACAGTCAAGCGGGAGCCCCAGAAGACGGGCCAACGCCACGCGGTGCTCGAGGAGTTCCGGGACATCCTCGCGATGAGTGACGCGCAGGAAGACTCGACCGACCTCAAGTGGCTCGGCTGAACCGAAAACGGAGTGCGTAGCGGCGGCGGTCTCCTCTGCCGCGTCTACTCCGGTTCGACGAAGCGCACGTGGAAATGATCGTCGTGGCCGGGTTCGTGTCGGATGACCCCGCCTCCCGACGGATACTCGAACCAGGCGTCGAGCTGCTCGTCGGTCGCGCCACGTGAACGGGCGTACTCGTACATGGGAACCTGCAGCGACGCGTCGACGAAGATGTACTCGACCGCGCCCTGCTCGATCCACGAGCGGAAGAGGTACCACTGCGGTTGCACGTCGAGGTCGTCCGGGGCGACGGCCTGCCACTCGGAGACGTCGTCCGAGTCGACCTGGTAGTACGTCACATCGGCGTCACGTCCGTTCTGGTGACTGGAGTGTGGCGACATCGGCCCGCCGTTCTCGTACGAGAGATCCTGCACGACGAGGTCCGGGACATCGATGTAGCGCGCGCGAACGCGAGCGATTCCGTTGCCGAGCACGGAGACGGTGAGGTCCGTGCCGTAGGCGCGGTCGGGACGCCGCACGATCCACCCGTTGCCGTCCGGAAGCTGAACCCCGCCCCGGAGTCGACCCCGGTTGGGCGCGCCCCGACTCGCCGAGGCACCGCCGCCGTCGACGTAGATCGAGAGGGTCTGGCCGGGGCGGATCCGGTCGAGATCGACGCTCGGATTCCAGCGGCGCAGTTCGGTGACCGACACGCGGTGCCGCCGCGCGAGACCGAGGCCGGTGTCGCCGCTACGCACGGTGACCTCCTCGTGCAGTCGCTCACTCGACGAGCCCCGCGTATGGATCGTCAGCCGTTGGCCGACCCAGATGGTATCGCCGCTCAGGTCGTTCCAGCGGCGCAGGTCCGAGATCGAGACGTCGTACTCCGCGGCGATCCCACCGAGGGTGTCACCGGGGGCGACCGTATAACGGACCCGGCCGGCCAGCGCAGGTGCGGAGAAGAGGAGAATCGCCGCGAAGACCATCGACCGTGCGGCCAGTGCGGCCATGCGCCGCAGACGTGGCGGCCGGGCGATCTCACTGCCGGCGAGGCTCGGTCCTGAACTCCATGTGATCGGCATAGTGCGCGGAGCGGGGATGACGGCGTTCGATGATCAGCTGCTGCTCGGCTTCCCAACCGGAGCGATTTTCGAGGTAATCGTAGACCCGCTCGATGCTCGCGAGCGTGTCATCGACCCATACGTTGTGCGAACCGAGCCGATACGCAAGGGCCAGGTTGTGTTCGTAGACCCCCATCGCCCTCGTCATGGCCGGCTCGACGAACGCTCGGAGCTCCTCGAAGTAGACCTCGAGCTCGAGCTCGCCGAAGTCCTCGGGGATCTCGGTCGCGAGCACATCGAAGTAGTAGTCCTCGAAGAGCCGGCCGACCATGAATCCGGCCGCTGGCGCCCAGTATTGGTGTCCGGAGCGCACCGCCTCCAGGTACGACTCCTGGGCCTGTTCGAAGAGCTGGGTCTTGTCGACGAGATCGGCGGTCAGGCGCTGCTCGGGGAGCACGAACCGGATCTCGCTGAACAGCTCGTGGAACACCCGGCCCCGAGAGAAGTGCAGCTGCGCGACCAATGCGCTTGCGGAATCCAGCGGGCGGTCCGACTCGCTTCCGCGCTCCGGGACCCAGCGAAGCGAGGCGCTCCGGTTCTCGTCGATGGCCAGTCGGTATTGCTCGTCCGCGCCCGAGAAGTCTCGCTGCTCCAGCAGCGCATTGCCCCAGCGGATCCGCGCCTCGACCCGATCGACCAACGACAGGCCGATGCGCGAGAGCGCCGAGCGCATCAGCGGGGGCACGGCGTAGTAGTCACCCAGGGTCGCCCGGCACTCGGCCAGTCGGAAGAGCGCGAACGTCGCGTCGTCCGACCCGGGCCATGTCGCGACCACCTCCGCATAGACCAGCGCCGCGTCTCGCCAGCGCTCCAACCCCTCGTAGGAGAGCCCGAGGTTGTAGAGGGTGACCCGGCGATACTCGTCGTCGTCGAACGTCTCCAGCACGAGCGTGTAGATCCGCGCCGCGTTGGCGAAGTCGTCGGCGCGCAGGTAGTCGTTTCCTTCGGCGAAGAGCTCCGGGAGATTCGCGGCGACGGTGGAGATCTCACCCGTGTCGCTCACGGTGGCGTGAATCACGACCGGCTCGAACGAGTACTCCGTGACCGGTCCGTCACCGACCCCGCGGACCCGGGGGCCTCCACAGGCGACGAGGGCAAGCGCGACGACGATGATGACGAGGGCTCGTTGGCGCATCGAGGGGCTCCGGTCGGTGGCGAATGCTCCGGGTAAGGACCGCGAACGCCGCCGAGAGTTCCCGGGGATCGTAGACGACCCCCGTCGAACGGAACACCGTCGGGTTTCGCGCCCGCCCCCGGCTCCCGATGCGCCTACCGGCAACCGATGCGGGTGATATCACGCAGCGTCCGCCCCGACCCTGCGCGCCGTTCGGGAAGCCCAGACGGGCGGTCGAGTACGCTCAAACGCTCTCTCGATCGGCAGCCGACGGCGGCTCCGCAGGCAGCGCCGTCGACTCCGGGAACAGGTCGTTGCGCATTCGGCCCAACCCTTTCACCGTGTGCACGTCGGTGGCGTACATGGGTACCGTCGTGATGGGGATGTCGCTTCCGACCAGCTCTGCGAGCTCGTCGACGGTCCGTCGGTCTCGCACGGCGAGGCGATCCAATTCGTGGGCGTTTTCGAGCAACTTTCGCGCGAGCCGGGTGAGCATCGGTCGTCCGAGGATCGCGGTTCCTTCGATCGTCTCGATCGCGTCGGCCACCTCGTTGATCGACCCATGAGCGAGCTGGTTGTCGACGAAGGGGCGACGGATTCGGTTGACGACGACTCCTCCGAGCCGGATCCCCGCTTCGTCCAATTGGCCTCGGAAGTAGAGGGCCTCGTCGATGGTCGCCGGGTCGGGACTGGTGACGATGACGAAGCGGGTCAGCTCGTCTTGGAAGATCCGCTGAGTCGCTTCGCTGCGCTGACGAATCCCCTCGAAGAGTTCCGAGAAGTGGAAAAGGAACTCGCCGAGCTCGTAGAAGAAACCCTGTCCGGTGAACCGTCCGAGCGTCCGGAGCAGGAACTGCGTGCCGGCTCCGACCAGCGCCCCGGGGCCCTTGCGTGCGAATCCGGTCGCCGCCAGCACCCATTGGAGGGCGGCGCTGTCGAGCGCGTCGAAGAAGCGCACCGGCGCATCGAGGAAATCGAGGGCGTTCGTCGTCGGGGGCGTGTCCAGGACCACGAGGTCCCAGCGGCCGCTCTCCACGACCTCGTAGAGGCGCTCCGACGCGGAGAGCTCCTGCGACCCGGCGAGGCTGGTCGAGAAGTGGTGGTAGAAGCGGTTTTCGAGGATGCGGTCGCGCGTCTCCTCGTCGGGCGCGTACCGGTCGACGATCGCGTCGAACGTGCGCTTCATGTCGAGCATCGTGGCCCAGAGCTCGCCGCCCGAGCCCACGTCGAGGTCGATCCGGCGGACGTCGTGGTCGAGCCCCTCCTCGCCGAGGGCGTTGGCCAGTCTCCGAGCCGGGTCGACCGTCATCACGAGGGCGCGTCGCCCCTCGCGCGCGGCCTGCATCGCCAGAATGGCCGCGCACGTGGTTTTGCCGACACCCCCGGAGCCGACGGAGACGACCACGCGGCTGGTTCGGACCACCTCGGAGAGACTCATCGCGCGGCCCCGACGTGGGTGGTGAGGTGGTGGGCCATCAGGTCGAGGGTGCGTCGGTCGAGCTCCGGCTCGAAGTAGAACGGGATCTCCAGGACGGGCAGGGCGAGCTCCTCGCGGAGCATCTGTAGATAGCGGGCCTGCATCTCGCACCGCTCGTTGCGGAAGAGGGCCGCGGAGAGCAGGGCGCCAAGGTCGTCTTCGGAGTTCCCGTATGTGTTGAGGAGCAGAGCGATGCGGCTTGTTTCGTCGTCCGAGAGCAGCCGCGGGAAGACGCCGTTGGCGACGACGCTGCCGACGGCGACGTCGAATGCTTCCCCGAGCTTCTCGTGCAGCTCGATCGTCTCGTTCACCGGCATCTCCTCCGGCAGCGTGACGAGGTTGATGACGGTCCGGTCGGGGTCCTCGAGCAGCGCGAGCATGTCCTCGCTCTCCTCGGCCATTCTTCCGGAGTGGAGCGTGTTGGAGATCACCTGGGGGATCTGCAACAGGCACATCCCGTGGCCGGTCGCCGGCGCGTCGATGATCACGACGTCCCAGATTGGTCGTCCGCTCTCGTCGCGTTCTTTCTCGTGGAAGTAGGCCTTGCCCAGCATCGTGAGCTCGGGCAGCCCGGGCATGATCCGGAGGAGCTTCTCGACGGCGCGGTTCTCGAAGACGGCGCGATAGAGCGCCTTGATCCTCAGCACCATCAGCGCGTACTCGCGCATGGCGTCAGCCGGCGTGGTGTCGACGGCATGGATGTCCGGTGCGACCTCGGTGATCTCCGGCCCGATGGGCTCGACGCCGAAGAGACGCCCGACCCGGTCCCGGGTGTGGAGCTCCATCAACAGGACCCGCTTTCCCTGTTGCGCGAACGCGATCGCCATCGCCGCCGAGACGGTGGTTTTGCCGACGCCACCCTTCCCCGTGTTGATGACGAAGCGCTTGTCGAACAGGTTCGACATCAGCGCGGCTCGACTCCGAACACCTCGCAGAAGAGCGCCATGCGAACGGGAACGCCGAAATGGGCCTGGCGGAAGTACGCCGCGCCCGGCAGGTCGTCGACGTCGACGGCGAGGTCGTGCAGCCGGGGCAGCGGATGGAGGATGGTCACGTCGCGGCGCCCCACCCGCTCGAGGAGCTCGCGATTGACCACATAGCTGCCGATGAGGCGAGCTGCCTCGGCCGGATCCTCAAATCGCTCGGCCTGCAGTCGCGTCACGTAGGCGACGTCGGCTGCTTCGATGGCATCGGCCAGCGTGGGGGCGACGCGGTAGCGCAATCCGGCTGTCCCCAGGTGCTCGAGGATGTGGGCCGGCATCGCCAGCTCGGCGGGCGCAGAGAGCAGGATCTCGACATCGTCGAAGCGGGTCAGGAGCCGCGCCAGCGAGTGGACCGTGCGGCCGTAGCGCAGGTCACCGACCATGGCGATCTTCACGCCGTCGACGGCGCCGCGTTCGCGCAGGATCGTGTAGCAATCCAACAACGCCTGGGTCGGGTGTTCGCCGGCGCCGTCGCCGGCGTTGATCACCGGGTGATGCGCGACCGCCGCGGCGCGAGCGGCGGCTCCGGTCTCGGGGTGTCGCAGGACGATCACGTCGGCGTAGCCATCGATCACGCGTACCGTGTCCTCGAGGGTCTCGCCCTTTGCCATCGAGCTGAACTGCACGCCGACCGTCGTCTCGTGCGCGCCGCCCAGACGCAGAAACGCTGTGCCGAACGACAAGCGCGTGCGGGTCGATGGCTCGAAAAAGAGGTTCGCCAACAGCCGCCCGTCGAGGGCCTTGCTGGTCGCCGCGCCGCGCGCGATGGGCAGTGACGCGTCGGCAAGCGCGAAGATCCGGTCCAGATCCGCACGCCCGAACTGCGATACGGAGACGATGTCCGATCCGACGAGTGACATGGGCACACCGGGCAAGGGGGTCCGCTCGTCCGGCGAATAGCCGGGAACGGCCCTACGGGCAAGGGACGCGCACCCTGCGCACGCGACCACGGATGACCGTCTGCGCGTAGCGTCGTAGCCGCCGGTTAGGACTTGGGTTGACCGCCGATGTTCGGGGCGCTACTTCGTCGTCGGCCACCGTTGAGGAAAGGGGTGGCCAGCGGGCAGGGAACCCAACAACGACCACGGGAGCGCGCGATGTCTCGCCGCCGGTTGGTCCGTCACGCTCAACCCCATGACGAGCAGAGAAGACGCAATCGTTCACGAGACCGCGCCCAGCGCCGAAGGGATCGTCGCGCGCATCGTCGAGCGGCACGAACAGACCCGAACGTTCGGCCGCGACATCGACGATCTGTTCAAGCAGCTCCACGCGGCGGTCGTGTCGGTCTGGCCGCGAGCGCCCGAGTGCAGCGCGGCCCTCGTCGTGGAGGCGCTCGCTGCCACTCATCGATGGGCCGCTCGCACCACGCAGATGCCGCGATCGCTTCGGCTGGCCTCCGACGTGCTCATCACCCGCCTCGCCCGCGACCTGCAGGCGCTGGCGGACGAGCAGCTGGTCGACCACGTCACGCCGCTGCTCGACGCCTGGTGCCTGGCCGCAGATGCCGAGCGCGATCTGATCGCGCGCCTGTTTCTCGAGCGGGCCGGCCCTCTGACGCTCGCCAAGCTGGATGCGCAGGTGTCGTTCCGAGCGACCCACGCGCGCCACCGCATGGGAAGCCCGGGCGCGGCTCCGAACGGTGACGTTGCGGGCGCACGGGCGCGCGAGTTCGTCGTGTTGCTCGCCCGTGTGCGCGCCGCGCAGGGCCGCGTGGACGAAGCGATCGCCGGACTGGAGGACGAGTCGGGATCTGACCCTCGTGTGCTCTGCGCACATGCCGAGATCCTGTCGGAGGCCGGACGCGGCGCAGAGGCGCTGGAGCGGCTCCGCCGATGTCTGATCGTGCTCGACGACAAGGCGCGGATCCGGGAGCGCATCTTCGATGCCTACCTCGCCGACGGCGAGTACGACCTCGCCGTCGAGCAGCAGTTCCTCCTGCTGGAGGAGACCGGTGACGTGCTCTATTGGGATGTCCTCGGCGATGCCCTCGCTCCCGAACAGGCCGAGCGGATCGCGATCCTCGACGACGAGCTTCGCGACCGCGCGCCAGCCCTGCACATCGAGGTCCTGATCAGCCGTGGAGATGTCGACGCGGTGGCTGCCGCCGCTCGGGCGAAGACGTTCTCCTTCCAGCAGCTCTGGCGGATCGGCGACTTCCTGGCCGCGCACGACCACCGGAAGGCGGCGACCGTCTACGAGCGCGCGATGACCCTCGAGGGCGCAGTTGCTCAGTCGAAGGTCGAGTGCGCCGACTTCGGCACGCGAATCGAGGGCGTGCTCCCCTACTTCGAGCGTATCGGCCGAACCACCAAGCCGCGGCGGATCGCGCGCGCGGTCCTCGGCCGCGCGAAGAACAACGTTCCCCTCCGCCGGGAGCTGGAGCGGATCTTCCCGTCACTGCGATGACGGGTCGCTTGCGCGCTCGTCCGCGGTGCTCGCGGTGAGCATGTCGGTCGCCACCCGCGTTCCGCCGCTGGGTCGGCGGGTGCTCGAGCCCCGCCGGGGCTACCGGTTTGCCCCGGAGAACATCGTCCTGCACGCGCTGATCCCGGGTCGGGAGCGGCCCGCCAGCGTGCTCGACCTGGGCGCCGGATGCGGCGTTCTCGGGCTCATCGCGGCCGACCGCTGTGCGAAGCTCGAGCGGCTGATCCTGATCGAACGTGACCCCGAGCTCGCTGCGCTCGCCCGCGCCAACGCAGAGCCGATCGCTGGTGCGAGCGTCGTCGAGGCCGACCTGCGAGAGCTCGACCTGGCGCCCCGCCACGACCTCGTCGTCGCGAACCCCCCCTTCTACGACCCGGGAGAGGGCCGCGCCTCGCGCAACGCGACCACGCGGAACGCGACGCACGCCCATCACGGTGGCGTCGAAGCCTTCGTACGGGCCGCTGCGGCCGCGCTGACGCCGACCGGGGATCTCTGGCTCCTGTACCCGGCAGCTCGGCTCGCCCGCGCACTCGTCGCGCTTGCCGCGTCAGCCCTGTGTGTTCGGGAGATCCACGTGGTCCACGCCCGCCACAGCGCGGGTCCGTTCCGCTGTTGGATCTGCGCGAGCCACGCGCCCGGACCGATGGTCGTCAACGCGTTGAGTGCGTGGACGCCACGCTGACGCGCACACCGTGGCCTCCCCGGCGGCCGGCGCGTCGCCCTACTCTTCGTCTCGGCCGGCGACCTTTCCGTCGAGATAGGCGGTGAGCATCTCGACGATCGGTCGCAGGCGGAGGGGCAGCTTGGCGAGGAAACGGAGGGCCGACGGGCGTCCGCTGAGGCCGTCGACGGTGGCCGCGCTGGCGACACGGAGCCGGGCGACCAGCGGCGACGTGTCGTCGGGTTGCGCATAGCTGGGAGCGGCGCCGAGCGCGACGGGAACCGAGCTCGCTCCGGGTCGGCGGAGGGCGTCGATCACCTGGCGGGCGACGAGGGTGCCGACGCCAGCGTCGTGCTTGCGGGCGTCGTAGGCGAGCAGGCCACCCACCGCGTAGAGCGCCTCGCCAGCGAAGACCGACCGGAGGTTGTCGGGGGCGAACACTGGGATCATCGTCACCGGGCGGCGCCCGCCGAGCCCGGAGAAGCGGTCGGATTCCCAGATGCGTTGGGCGACCTTGAGGGCTTGCGTTCGCTCCAATTGCCGTCCCATGGGGCGGTTTCGGACGCTGGCGAACGCCTGGGCCTTCTCGATGGTGTCGAGTCGGAAATCGGTCGGACGGTCGCTGACCCGGGCACACCGTTCGTCGATGTACGCGTTTCGCTCGACCAACGCCTGGTTGGTCTTGGCGATTCCGAGGATGTCCTGGGCGCGCAGGCTGTTGAGCATCGACTCGAAGAGGACCTTCAGCGCGCTGTTGGGGCGGCGGAGTGCGTCGTCGATCCGTTCGTTTCGCGTCGTGACGGCATCGCGGGTCAGCTGGTACACGCCGGTGTCGCGAAATGCCTCGTCGGGGTGGGGGCTCCGCCAATCGCCGACGCACCGGTCGGGGAATGCGTCGACGAAGAAGCACACGCGCTCGTAGACGAGCTCGTCGTCGATCGCGTCGATGGGGATCTCACCGGTCTCCTGGTCTGCGCGGGCGGCGAGGCGAACGCCGTCGTGCCAACGAGCCAGCTTCAATGCCGGCGCGACCGGCTTGTTGTTGAGGATGCCGCCGTCCATGTACAGCCGTCGGTACTCGGACTCGGTGTCCGCGGCCCGGTCGGTGACAGCGACCGGGCCCACCGCCAGGGGGAGCGCCGCCGAGGCAGCCGAAAGCGTGGCGAGCCGTTCTGCCGCTCCTTCGCACCAGTGGGTCGCCCGTGCGCGGCCCCGTCGGCGGGTGGCCGAAAGGAATCGTCGAGCCGCCTCTGTCGAGCGGAAGTCGCTGGCCACGAAGAGTTTTCGCACCTCGGCGTGGCCGCGTCCTCCCAGGTCGCGGACGACGAGTCCGGCGTTGCGCTGGACGCGCGCGTGACTGGGCGTGACGGCTCCGAAGCTCGGATGCCCGGCGACTCGGTCGACCGCGAACTCGGCGGGCTCGTGGTAGCCGATGAGGTCGGTCAACGTGACCCCGATGGCGACGACGCCGGTGGGATCGAGGGGGCTCGCCTCGTCCCGGGGGATCGGCTCGTGCGGTCGCAGTGCCGTCGACGCCAGGTTGAAGAGGTTGGCGCCGCTGAGGAGCGTCCAGCCCGGCGCCTCGACCGGTCCGGCCTTGGAGGGGGTGTTTCCCTCGACCGCGAGCTGCGTGAAGTCGCCCCCGTGGATCCAGTCGCCGGTCATCGTGCTCGGCTCGGTGATCGACAAACCCTCGCCCGTGTAGGAGGGCTCGAAGAGCGCCTTCAACACCTGCGCGGCGCACAGCGCTCCCGCCGAAGACCCGCCGAGTGCGTCGACCGTGACGTGGCCCCAGTTCGGATGCACGTAGCGCGGGTCGTCGTCTGGCGCCCCTTCGGCGGCGGCGGTGTTGTGGCCGCGAATCGCGATCAACAGCTCGCGCGTCGCGCCGGCCAGGAACGTCCCCAGCGACCCTCCCCCGGCCAGTGCGATCGCCGCTCGTACCGGACGCCGAGCTCCGGTTGGCGACTTGGCACGAGAGGGATCGCTCATCGGCAGACCTGGGGGCGAAGGGGGTGAGGCCTGCAGGATGGCGTCACGGCGTCGATTGTAGGGCAATGCCTACGCCGCCGCCATTACGGGCCCGTTGGCCGCCGCCTCTCGAGACGGCAGCACCGAGCCCGGCCGTCGCCAGTGGCGCACCGGATGGTCTCCGGCCGACTCCCCCGGCCCCGACGGCGGGGCGTCGTGCTTGCAGCCTCGCGTTCGGAGGCTGCGCGTCTAGTGGAGCTCGTCGTAGCGCTCGGCCAGCCCGGTAATGATCCCCGGCAGCATGCGGCGCTGAGCCCAGTTCACGATCGCTTGCGGGAGCCACATTCCGAGGTCGGCGTTGATGACGTACTTCACCACCGAGCCCTCCTCATGGGGGCAGACCAGCCAATAGCCGAAGCAGGCGTCCATGTTCCCGTAGTCGTCGTCGACGTAGTCGTACTCCATCAGGTGGCACGAGACGCCGTTGTACGTCGGCTGGGTGTAGTCTCCGGTGAGCGTCCACCGGCGGTCGCGGAACACGGGTATGTGTGTCGTGCCGCGGACCAGGTTCGTCGTCTCGGTTTGCTCGAGCACGTCAGCCTCCCGGGTGTCCGGGAACCAGTGATCGTGATCGCCGACGGCGATCACGATCTCGGCGACGCTTTCGACGGGACGGTCGACGAATCCGATCACCTGGCCGCGATTGATCTCGCCGCGCTCGGCTTGGACGAGCACCTCACCGGAGGCTGCGGCCTCGTACTCGGAGCTCGTGATCGGCGTGGGAATCTCGGTCGCAGTGGCCAGGGATGCCACGGCGATGGCCGAGAGAAGAAGAGAGGTCGAAACAAGACGGTGCATCACGGCTCCTTCGTAGAGCAGCGCAGACGGATGGAGCGAAGAACGAGGCCTTATACCCGATGTGGGACACGATGCACAACGCCGGATCCCGCCGTGTCGACGCGCATTCTCGACCGCGCCGCTCGGGTTGGCGATGTCAGTCGTCCTTCTTCTTGTCGAGACCCGGAACGCGGACCGCGGGACGAACCACGCGGGTCCGCGTCGGGACGCGCTCGCCGCCGCCGCCCGCCGCCCCGGCCCCGTATCGACCGCTGCCGCTCGTCGCCGGGCTCGCTTCTCCGGGAGGCATCTTGGTCTTCGCCGGTGCGGGCGGACGCTCTTTGGCGCTCCGTGCCGGAAGCGGTGGCGGTGCGCTTGGTGGGCTCGGCTTTCGACCAGCATCGGCGTCCGGGCGAGACTCCGGCGCTGCCTCGTCGTTCGGCTCCGGAAGCCCGCAGTCGCCTGCCGGGAGAGCCTCGCCGAAGTCGGCGCTCTCGGCGTCGAAGCCGAGCAGGCCCTCGTCTTCGAACTCCAGCTTGACGCTGGAGCGTCGCCGCGCCGGCCCCGGCTGGGCCGTCGGCCTCTTCTGTGCCGTCGCGGGCGGGGGAGGCCGGTCTTCGTCGGTGCTCTCGGCTTTCGATCGGGCCCGTGCGGCTTGCGCCGCTTCGGCGAAGGCGATCAGATCGTCGTCACCATCGTCGTCGTTCTCGGGGTCGACCACCCCAGGCCGGTCACCCAACGCGGTCCGGCGCTCCGGCCGCTTCGATTCCGGGCGCTCGGCGACGACCGGGATGCCCGCCTCTGGCGCCGGGTGGGCACGACGGCTCGCGGCGTCGTTGCCGGTCGGTGGCGGCATCGGTTCGGTGACCGTCTGCCCGCGGGCATGGTCGGCAGGCAGCTCCAGGCCTCGCTCTGATCGGGAGTTCTGCCCTGCCTCGAAGAACCCGGACGGGATGTCGACCATCTCGACCCGATCGTCGGTCGGCTCCCCGGCTCCGCTGGCGTCTGCCGTCGGGGGCGGGGCGTCGAAGAATCCGGAGGGTATCCCGTCGAGATCAGGGTCGGCTTCGCGTTCGGGCGCGTGTTCGCGTTCGGGCGCGGGCGGTGGGCTCGACACCGCCGGGCCGGGCCCGGAGTCAACGTCGTCGACGATGTCGGTAATCGAACCGAAATAGTCCTTGGTGTGCCCCCCAGGAGCCGTGTGGTCCGCTTTTTTCGGCGGCGCCGCGTCGGCGCTCTTCGCCCGACCACGGTCCTGCGCCTTGTCGCGCGCGCCGCGCTGGAGAGGCTCGAGCTCCTCTTCGTCGTCCTCGAGTCCGGCCTTGTCGAAGATATTCGACAGCCCGAGCCCGGTGTCTTCGTCTCGTGTGGCCACGGTCTCCTCGGACAGCACTCACCCGTCGTACGGTTCACGAACCAGCCATCGCTCGCCACCGCCTCCTCTCAGACAATACCCCAGCACGACCGTGGGACAAGTCCCGCGGATCGCGTGGGGAAGGGGGCGCCGACGTGCCGGGATGCGGCATCATTCCACCGACGGCTCAATCCGAGCCCGACTCCAGCCGGACCTCGCGCAGCGCTTCCGAGATCCGGACGCGCAACGAAGACTGCCCCTCGGAGATCTCCACGATCTCTCCGGCCAGACGGTCGAGAACCAGATCCTGCTCCGAGAGCCGGTCGACGAGGGTCTCGCGCAACTCGGCGTTCGCGGGCGAGTCGCCCAGCACGCGGATGTTCTCGCGCAGCTCGAACGTGCGCTGTTGTACGTCGGTGCGCAGCCGAGTCGTCTCGGCGTAACGCCGGTCCAGCGTGCCGAGCTCGGCCAGCATCTCCAGGATCGGTTCCATCGCCGCCGCCACGTCGGGCCGCGCCTCGGCGTTGGAGAGGTAGGCATGGAAGAGCGGCGGAATGCCGGGCCCGAAGATGTCCATCGTCGTCGTCTGCCGCGACACCTGCTCGACCCGGAACGTCTCGTCACCTCCGGCATCGAGTCCGAAGGCGATCAGGTAATACCCGGCCTCGCGCTGCACGTCGTCGTCGTCGACCCCTTCCGGCACCCGCAGATCGTAGCCGGAGAGTCGCGGCACCTTGAGCCAGATCCGTTGGGCATCGGGCAAGCTCGACCGTACGCCATAATCGGTGCCCTGCACGTGCTCGGACTCCACGTGAATCACCCCGTCGATGATCCGGATCAACGTCACGTCGCCCGTCGTGCTCGAGCTCTGCTGCGTCACCCGGACGCGACTCTCGATCGCGTAGGGCACGACCGCCGACTCCGCCGGCGCGATCGGGGGCGTGATTCCCTCGCCGACGAAGGTCCCGCGGGCGTAGATGGCGACCGGCGCCCGCTGCACCGGGTAACGCGTGTCGTTCTCGAGACGCAGCGCCCGATATGGATGTGTGTGGCTCGCCGGCGCCGCGTCCGGCTGGAAGATCAACGCGTCTTCGCCGGCGACCGTCGTGTTGACGAGCGTGACCATCGTGCTCGTCTGGTCCGGCAGCGTGACCCGGCCGGGGATGTCGAAGCGGAACACCCCACCGAGATCCTCGACCTCTGCCGACACGCCGCCCGACGCGGCGAAGGCATCTCCACCGAAGCTGGCGCCGCCCTCGTCCCAGTACTCCTCGTCCTCGGCGTCCTCGTCGAAGCTCGACCAGACGTCCATCATCGGGGCGGCCTCGGCCGCGGCGACCCCTGCCCGAGAGCGTTGGCGCGGCGGGGGAGCGGCGGCAGTCGGGGTCGGGGGCCGCAGGTCCGCGACGTTGGGCGCGCCGTATCCGGTCAGGTCGGGACGCTCGACGAAGACCGGTGAGTGGAGGTCGTAGCGGAACGAGAGCGGCGTCCCGGCGGTCAGGCTCAGCCGAACCTCGGTCCAGTCGACACCCGACGTGTTGTCGACCACGGCCCACCCCTGGAGCAACATCGTCCCGTCGTCGTCGAGCACGACACGATACGCCGGCTTCCAGATGGGCATCTCGACGACGTACGCCATCACGATGTCGTGTGAGCCGGCGCGCGTGAACCGCACCGTCACGTCGATCGGCTTCCACTCGCCGTCGGCCAGGCTGTGGTCGAGGCTGCGGCGGAGCCCCATCGCCAGGGTGTCGTTCTGCAGCTCGATGTCGGTCACCTCGGCCACCGGCATCGTCGTCAGCTCGTCGCGGCGGGTGAGCACCGTGACGTGTGGTTCGCCGTCGATCGATTCGACCCCGACGATGCGTCCGCGCGTGTTGAAGTCGGCCCCGACCACGCGTACGTCGGCGCCGCGGAAGGCGTGGAGGATCGCGACCAACCCCCCTGCGTTGCGCAGCTCGGGCGGCAGGTCGGCCAGACGAGAGGCCGCTCCTTCTGCGATCGGGAGCGACACGCTGGCACCGCCCCGACCGTTCTGGTCGACGACGATCAGGCTCGCGAGGATGTCGTTGATCTGATCTTGCCGGATCGGCATCACGAGCTCGTCTCCGACGATGCCGCCCGCGCGCTCCACGTATGCGATGCCGGACTGGTAGAGCACGACCCGGGTGACGTCGAGGTCGGCAGGTCGCGACATTCCTCCGCAGCCGAAGGCCACGGTGGCGAAGAGCAGGAGGGCGATCGGCGTGGGGCGTCGCATGGCGTTCTCCAATCGGGCGGGGGTTGTCCGAACGCATACCCTGCCGGATCGGTCTGAACCAGTGTCCCGCTCCCGTGGCGGCGTGCGCGAGCGCGGGTTCGTGGCGATGTGCGCGAGTGCGGGGCCCTGCCAGATCCGCCGCCGCAGCGCCGCCCGCCCCATCGGCGCCCTTTTGCCTCTTGCGCGTGACCGTCTATACGTAATGACGTGATCCTGGGCGGTCTGCGCCCGCTCCCCGATGGGCGGGCGACCTCGCCGGGCAACCCTCTGCACCTCGATGCCGATGTCCGAGTTCGACGCCAGTCACGCCGCCGCCGAGTTGATCCGGACGCGCACCGACCGCTCACCCTGCATTGCCCTGATCCTCGGATCCGGCCTCGGATCCTACGCCGACGAGCTGGAAGACGCGGTCGCGATCCCCTACGGCGAGATCCCGAACTTCGCCGTCAGCACGGTGGCCGGTCACGCGGGTCGCCTGGTCGTCGGCACCCGTCACGGGCTCGACGTGGTCGCGATGCAGGGGCGGGTTCATGCGTACGAGGGGCTCGGCCTCGACCGGGTGGTCTTTCCCCTGCGCACCATGTGGCAACTCGGTGCGCGCACCCTCATCGTCACCAACGCCGCCGGAGCCGTGAATCCCGGCTTCGTTCCCGGAGATCTCATGGTGATCCGCGATCACCTCAACCTCACGGGGTGCAATCCCCTGATCGGCGACAACGACGAGAGATTCGGTCCGCGATTCCCGGACATGACCGAGACCTACACCCCCGAACTCCGGACGCTCGCGCACACGACGGCGAATGATCTCGGGTTCACCCTGCGCGAGGGCGTGTACACCGGGCTTCTGGGGCCGACCTACGAGACGCCCGCCGAGATCCGGATGCTCCGGGCGCTGGGCGGCGACGCGGTCGGCATGAGCACGGTCCCGGAGGTCATCGTCGCCCGGCACGCGGGCATGCGGGTGCTCGGGCTCTCCTGCATTACCAACCTCGGCGCAGGGCTGAGCGGCGAAGCGTTGGATCACTCCGAAGTGACCGAGGTCGCTGCCCGTATCCGCGCCCGCTTCGTCGCGCTCCTCGACGGAATCCTCCTGCGACTGGGAGGTGCGCCGTGAGCACTCCTCTGCCATCGGAGGCGCGGCTGATCGAAGCGGCGCGACTCGCGTTCTCCAAGGCCTACGCGCCGTATTCGAACTTCCGCGTCGGCGCGGCGCTGCTGGACGCCGAGGGGGAGATCCACGTCGGCTGCAACGTGGAGAACGCGTCGTTCGGCGGCACGGTGTGCGCCGAACGGAACGCCGTGGCTGGGGCCGTCGTCGCCGGCCGCCGCGCCCTGGTCGCCTGCGCCGTCTACACCGACTCCCCGGAGCCGACGGCCCCCTGCGGATTCTGCCGCCAGGTCCTCGCAGAGTTCGCCCCCGACCTCCCGATCGTCTGCGTCACGGTCAGCGGCAAGACCTGGCGCACGACCCTCTCCGACCTCCTCCCCCACTCCTTCGGCCCCGACGACCTCGGCTGAAGCCCCGCGCGCCAGCACCCCACAGGCTCCTTCGCGGCCTGACCCCTTCGCGCCCTTGCGCCTTTGCGCCTTTGCGCGAGACAAACCGGCCCGAGAAGCTCCCCGACCCGAGAGCTGGCGCTCCTAGCCCCCGTCGCGCCCGTAGATCGTCCGGTGGACCGCCCGTCTGGCAGCCTGTCGCCCGCGTTTGTCGATATCGGGATTGTAGTTCACGACCATCCGACGCGTCTTGAGTTCGCTCGCAGCGTTGTCGCGAACCTTCCACTCCTTGTCGATCATCGCATCGAGGAGCCACTCGTTGCGGCTCTCGAGCCCGTGCTTCTTGAACCAGTGCTCCCACTTCCGCCGGCTGACGCCGAAGTCCTGCAGCGTCAGCTGCGACAGGGCCTGGGCGGTCTTCTGGCGGGTGTGGTCGCTTCCGTGATCCAGCACCTCGATCAGGTCGTCCACGGCGCCGACGTCTCGTAGACGACTCGCCGCCGTGATCGCCGTCTCGCACACCCAGGCTTCGTCGGTGCGGAGACGCCGCCGGATCCTCTTCATCGCCTCGTTCTGGGTGTCGGCGTGCTTCCGCAGGTTCTTCTCGAGGAAGGTCAGCGCGGTCTCTCGCAGCTGTTCGTCGCTGTCGAAGAGCACGTCGGCCATGTTCTCGAGGACCGAGGCGCCGGCGGCCTGGGCGAGGAGCCGGGCGGCGTAGTAGCGTGTGTTGGCGTCTTCGGACGCCAACAGGGGCTCCAACCGAGGGGCGATGGTTCGTTGCTGCAGCGCGACGATCCACACCACCGGTCCGTGGCGCTCGATGGGTTTCGGTTCGGCGACGGACTTCGGGTCGTATCGGTCGATGAGCAGCGGTCCCGGGAATCTTGCGATCAGCGCGTCGTGGGCCCGCTGCCCACGGTCCACCAGCTCGACGAACGACGCTTCGGAGAGCACGGGGTCCCGGTCGATGAGCTGGTCGATCAGCTCATCGTCCGTCGAGTTCAGGATGCCCTCCTGGAAGAGCCGCTCTTCGTCGCTGGCCGGCTCCCGGACCATCGGGGGCTGAAGGACGCCGGGCATGCGGATGTCGAGGTCGATCGGGTGCAGGCGCCCGATTCCCGAGGGCACGGCCGGGAGCGGACCGCTCTCCTCTTCGCGCCTCCGGAATCCTACGAGCGCCAGCTCTCCGGTCGCGCGGGCGTGCGTCTGGAAGCCGTCGGGGCCGACGTAGGCGCGGAACGTCGACGTGTCGATCATGCGCCGCGGCTGCGCGATCGCATCGCGGCCGCCGCTGGCCGAATGGCGCAGGCCGGTCAGGGTACCGGCTGGCGGCCCCGAGATCGCGTCGCGCGGGTCGAGTCCGGGCAAGGCCTGGGCGCCGACGGACGGCTGATCGTCGACGGCGGTCGGTTCGGCCTCCACCTGGGGCGTGACGATCACGGCGGTGGCCTCTTCGCCGAAGCCCCCATCGTCGTCGACGACGAGATCGCCCGGTTCGTCCAAGGCCTGGACCTGCTCCGCACTCCAGCGCGCAGCCGCGGCCTCGGCTCGCGCCAGCGCCCGCTCGGTGTTGACCTCCTCGGCGGTCTTCCGAACGAGGCCGACTCGCCCGAGGACGCCGGGGACGGTCGCCACCGGCGACAGCACCTCGGTGGTGCGCGAGGTAGCGTCCTCTTCGGCGCCCGCGGCGGCATCCTCTTCGGAATCCTCTTCTGCGTCGCCGGTGTAGAGGGAGATCGTCTCGCCGACTGCATCGGCGGTTTCGGCCACGGCCGGTTCTTCGGCCGGCTCCGTCGCGGCGGGTTCTTCGGCGGACTCTGCGACCGCCTCTTCTTCGGCGGACTCTGCGACCGCCTCTTCTTCGGCGGACTCTGCGACCGCCTCTTCTTCGGCCGATGCTGCTTCGACCACTTCCTCGGAGGTGGTGTCCTGGGCCTCCGCGAACGCCGGCGCCTCTGCTTCTGCCTCGGCCTCGGCGGCCTCGGCGGCCTCGGTGTCGGCCGCCTGGGCGGCTGCGTCGGCTGCTGCGATCCGCGCGGCAGCGGCGGCCTCGACAACGTGGGAGGAGGTCAGCGGGTCGGTTTCCGGGACGTCCCACCCCTCGGTCGGAAGGGTGTGCATTCCCGGCTTGGGTGCCGGCCCCGAGGTCTCGAGGGCCTCCAGGATGTCGGACTTCTGCTGCTCGACGGCCTCGGAGAAGCCAGTCGCCTGCCGGGGCTCGCCGCCGATGTGCCCGGGCTCGCTGCCGAGGGCGGGCAGCGCCGCGGACCGGCGCAACTTCAGCTTGCGGATCAACCGCTCGAGCGCCGCGGAGAGGCGGTTGATGACCAGAAACGCGACCGGGAGGAACTGCGCGTCGATCGCCGACTCACCGCCGTCGGCGACCAGGAGCAGGGCGGCGCGGGGGCCGACCTTGACGGGAACGACCGTCACGTCGACGGGCACGGAGATGCCGAGCTGCTCGTACACCGGCGCGATCCCGATCTCGGCGACATCACCCCAGAAGTAGGACTCGCCGAGAATCAGGCGATGCAAAGGGGAGTCGGCGCCGACGGGGATTTCGACCCGTTCGATCGGGCGCTCGGGCTCCCCCGGGATCTGGATCGCGAATCCGCGGAGGCCGGCACGAGACGCGACGAACAGCAGGCGCCGTTCGAAGAACTTCCCGACGAAGCCAAGCGTCGCCAGGAGCATCTGATCGCGGCTCGAAGAGGTCTGGAAGAATGCGGTCAGCTCGGGGATCGACCAGGTAAGGCCCGGGATCTGGCCGTCCTCGTAGGTGAAAGTCGGAGGTATGGTCGTCGGCGCTGCTTCGGAACCGGGGCTCGACCGATCGGGGCTGAGCGTGGTCGCGCGCGTTCCGATCGGGATCGGGTACTGCTCGACGAGGCGGGCGAATCGGTCGGGAATCTCGGCCCCGTAGAAGGTGCGGAGCGCCTGCCAGTAGCGGAGCTCCAGGAAGATGCCCTGCTCGATCGACAGCCCGGTGCGCCGCTCGAGCTCCTCGACGACCTCTGCGGGCATCGGGTCGACCACCGCGACGCGGAGCGTGCCGTTGCCGAGCTTGATCGGAATCGCTTGGAGGTCCCGGGCCTGCTGCTCGTCCCAGACCTCGATGACCTCGGGGTCGACGGTGGCGAGCACCGCGTTCTCCACCGCAGCGACGTGGCGTTGCTTGCTGAGGTAGTAGAGGAGGATGCCCTCGTCTACGTGTCCCAGCTCCATGAGGTTCGTGCCGACCCTGCCGCCCAGCTTCTGCTGGCGCTGCACGGCAGCATCCATCTGACGGAAGCTGACGACCCGATCCTGGACGAGGAGGGCGCTGAGCTTGGAGGGCATCCGGGGACCCAGGTGAGGATACGCGGCCTGGCTTGGTGGAGATTCGTGCGTGTGTTTTATCAGCGCAAATGGGGGGGTGTCAAAGAAGCCCAGGGCTCGCAACGGGTGCGAAAAGGCAGGGGAAATCGCCGGCCGAAGCAATTGCTTTGTCGGCCCTTCTCTACTAGAGGCACGCAGGACCCGGCGGCACCCCGGCCTTTTCTCGGAGCGACTCGTCCCTATGCTCACGCCCGCTGCCGCTCGAACGCGGTCTCCGGGTCTCCGGTCGCCGCCCGAATCAGTACGAACAAGCAATGATCAAGACGCTCGTCGAGAAGGTCATCGGTACGAAGCACGATCGCGAGATGAAGCGGATGCAGCCGCTGGTCGCGCGCGTCGGGGAGTTCGAGCGCCGCTTCGAGTCGCTCTCGGACGAGGAGCTCGCCGCCAAGACGATCGAGTTCAGGACCCGCATCGACAACGGGGAGTCGGTCGACGCGTTGATGCCGGAGGCCTTCGGCGTCTGCCGCGTGGCCAGCGTGCGTGCCCTCGGCATGCGTCATTACGACGTCCAGATCATCGGCGGCTCCATCCTTCATCGCGGCTCGATCGCCGAGATGAAGACCGGTGAGGGAAAGACCCTGACCGCGACCCTGTCGATGTACCTCAACGCCCTCAGCGGCAAGGGCGCGCATCTGGTCACGGTCAACGACTACCTCGCCTCCCGCGACGCCGAGTGGATGGGGCAGCTCTACGGATTCCTCGGCCTGAAGACCGGGGTGATCATCTCCGACCTGTCGACCGCACAGCGGCGCGAGGCCTACCTGTCGGACATCACGTACGGGACG
>PVBE012874039.1_pt1 | contig 32616 bp, 25 predicted proteins | sample 1631181 | NCBI WGS metagenome assembly PVBE01 (sample SAMN08397723, study PRJNA350692) | Marine metagenome, whole genome shotgun sequencing project. | isolation source: water | place: Pacific Ocean | collected 2012-04
ATCAGACGACGTTCGACTATGTAGCGGCGCGCCCCTATGCGCCAAAAGGAAATTCGTGGCAAAAAGCACTGGCCAGTTGGCGGGAGCTGCCCTCGGACGTGGGTGCTGCGTTCGACAAGGAGATATTGCTCGATGCCGGCGATGTGGCGCCGCGCGTCACCTGGGGCATCAGTCCGGAAGAATCGGTGCCCGTGGATGGTCATGTGCCCGCGCCCGATGCGGCGGCGGATGCCGACCAGCGGCAGCGCCTGCAAGCGGCGCTCGATTATATGGGCCTCCAACCCGGCACGCCGGTGAGCGGCATCAAGCTCGACCGGGTGTTTATCGGCTCTTGCACCAATTCGCGGTTCGAGGATTTGCGCGCCGCAGCCGAGGTCGCGGAAGGCGGCAAGGCGGTCATTCCGGCCATGGTCGTGCCCGGCTCGGGCAGCGTCAAACGCCAGGCCGAGGCGGAAGGGCTGGATAAGATCTTCAGCGACGCCGGCTTCGAGTGGCTCAATGCGGGCTGCTCGATGTGCGTCGGCATGAATGGCGACAGGGTGGCGCCGGGCGAGCGCTGCGCCTCGACCTCGAACCGCAATTTTGTCGGCCGCCAAGGGCCGGGCGCGCGCACCCATCTGATGAGTCCGGCGATGGCCGCGGGTGCCGCCCTCTATGGCTGCATCACCGACATCCGCAAAGGCTGAGGAGGCGCACATGCAGCGGTTTGACAAATTAACGGCCCCGGCGGCGCCTATCGATGAGAAGAATATCGACACCGATCAATTGGCCCCGGCGCGTTTTCTCATGAACTCCCGTGCCGACGGCTACGCGCAATATCTCTTCTACGACCGCCGCTTCGATGCACAAGGCAAAGAGAAAACGGACTTCATTCTCAATCAGTCGCCGTTCCGCGCCGCGCGGATCGTCGTCGCCGATGACAATTTCGGCTCCGGTTCGTCTCGCGAGCACGCGGTTTGGGCGCTTGTGGATTACGGCATCCGCGCCGTTATCGCGCCGTCGTTCGGTCCTATCTTGTTCGTCAATAGCTTAAAAAACGGTCTGTTGCCGCTGGTGATCGACGCCGAAATCGCGGCGCAACTGCGCCGACAGTTGCATGCCGCACCGGGCAGTGAAATCGCCATCGACCTTGAGCGTCGGGAAGTGACCGGGCCGGACGGGCGCTCTATCGCTTCGCAATAGCATCGGCGCATCGCCACCGCCTGCTCGAGGGGCTCGACGACATCGATTTGACGCTCGCCCACGCCGACAAGATCGCGGAGTTTGAGAAGCGTCACGCGGCGTCGTATGGCTGGTTGTTTTAGCCGCCGTATTTTTCGTCGAGCGCCGCCACCCTGTCGAGATCCAACAGCTTGTTGAGCTCATCGAACGGCAGCATGCGCTCGCCATAGCCGAGATAGGTGCCGCTCCGCTTGATCTCGTCATAGAGCTCGATCAGCGTTTTCGACACCGCATAGAGGGCGTCGGTAAAGAGCACGAACTTGTAGCCCATCTCCGCGATGCGCTCGGCCGGAAGCAGCGGCGATTTGCCGCCATAGCACCAATTGTAGAGCGCCGGCCGCGCTACCGCATGCGGCACCCGGGCGGCCTGGTCCTCGCTTTCGGGGGCTTCGACGAAGACCAAATCGGCGCCCGTTTCGGCGTAGAGATTGGCGCGCTCTATCGCCTGTTCGAAGCCCTCCACCGCGATGGCGTCGGTGCGCGCGATGATGGTGAAATCATCGTCGCGCCGGGCATCGACCGCCGCATTGATCTTCTGTTCGAACGCGGCGGGCGCGACCAGGCGCTTGCCCGCCATATGGCCGCAGCGCTTGGGAAACAGCTGATCCTCGATATGCACCCCGGCGAGGCCGGCACGCTCCAACTCGAAGATCAGGCGGCCGGTATTGAGATGGTTGCCGTAGCCGTCATCGCCGTCGGCGATAACCGGGAGCGCGGTATTGGCGGCGATGCGTCCGGCCAGATCGACCGTTTTGCTGAGCGTCAAATAGCCGACATCGGGGAGGCCGAGATGGGCGGCCGACAAATTGTAGCCGCCGACATGCATGACCTCGAAACAGGCGCGCTCGACGAGCCGGGCGGAGAGCGCGTCATAGGCGCCGACGATCGGCACCAGACCGTCGCCTGCGATCAGTGCTCGTAGCTTCTTTGTCACGTTGCTCACGGCTCAATTACCTCTTTTTCCTCGGGCTCGGTGAGCTTAGCATCGCTGACATTTGAACGGACAGGATGGCTGCCATGGATTTCGCAGGAAAAATCGCTCTGGTTACCGGAGCCGCCAGCGGCATTGGCCGCGAAGTGGCGCGCCAATTATCGGCGGCGGGCGCCGCCGTCGCCGATATCAATATGGAGGGCGCCGAGGCGGTTGCCGCCGAGCTGACAGCGGCGGGTGCCAAGGCCATCGCGGTCGAGATTGACGTGGCCGACGCCGATCAGGTCGCCGAGGGCGTGGCGCGCGCCAGCCGCGAGCTCGGCGGGCTGCACATATTGGTGCACAGCGCCGGGATCGGCGTTGAGCGCGCCTTTCTCGACACCTCGGAAGAGGAATGGCGGCGCATTATCGATGTCGATCTGACCGGCACGTTCCTGTGCGGCCAGGCGGCGGCGCGCGAGATGGTCAAGGGCGGCTATGGACGCATCGTCAATATCGCCTCGACCGCCGCCTTCCGCGGCGGCACCGGGCGCGCCGCCTACGGCGCCGCCAAGGGCGGCGTGGTGACGCTGACCCGGGTGATGGCGGTCGAGCTGGCGCCGCACGGCGTGACCGTGAACGCCCTGGCGCCGGGCGCCATCGACACCGAGCTCGTCGCCAAGATGCATTCGGCCAAGACGCGCCAGGTCTATACCCGCGCCATCCCCGAGGACCGCTACGGCACGCCGGCCGAAGTGGCCTCGGCGGCGCTATATCTGGCGAGCGAGGCGGCGCGCTATGTCAGCGGCCATATCATGGCCGTGGACGGCGGATTTCTCGCCGCCGGGCTGATGCTCGATAAAGATTGAACGGCGAATTAGCGAACCGGCCGGCTTGGTGTATGATCGGAAATCATTCGCGACAACCCGACGGAATCAGGTCATGGCAACCCAGTCCCTCCCGCGCGAAAATGTCATCAATGAGCTTGCCCAACTGCTGGGCGAGCGTTTGACCACCTCGACCGCTGTGCGCAATGAGCACGCCAACGGCGAGTGCGGGATCTATACGCCGCAGCCGCCCGATGCGGTGGCGTTTCCGCGCGGCACCGAGGAGGTCGCCGAAATCGTGCGCGTTTGCGCACTACACGGCGTACCGATGGTGCCCTACGGCGTCGGCACGTCGGTGGAAGGCAACGTCACCGCGCCGCATGGCGGTATCTGTATCGATCTGGGTGAGATGAACAACATCGTGCGCGTCGGCGAGGCCGATCTGGATTGCACCGTCGAGGCCGGCGTGACGCGCAAGCAGCTCAACCAGCATCTCAAGGATACCGGCCTGTTCTTCCCCATCGATCCCGGCGCCGACGCGACGCTCGGCGGCATGGCGGCGACGCGGGCGTCCGGCACCAACGCCGTGCGCTACGGCACGCTGCGTGAGAATGTGCTCGGCCTGACCGTGGTCCTGCCCGACGGCAAGATCATCAAGACCGGCGGGCGGGCGCGGAAATCCGCCGCCGGCTACGATCTCACGCGCCTCATGGTCGGTTCGGAAGGCACGCTTGGCGTGATTACCGAAGTGACGCTCCGCTTATACGGCATTCCCGAAGCGATTTCGGCGGCGATGTGCTCCTTTCCGACCCTTGAGGGTGCCGTCGACACCGTCATGCTGACCATCCAGTCGGGCGTGCCCGTCGCGCGCATGGAACTGCTCGACGATGTGCAGATGGCCGCCTGCATGAGCTATTCCAAGCTCGATTACGCGCCCGACAATACGATCCTCTTTGAGTTTCACGGCACCGAGCGCAGCGTCGAGGAGCAGGCCCAGCGGGTCGGCGAGATCGCGGCGGAATTCGGCGGCTCCGATTTCCGCTGGACCAGGACCACCGAGGAACGCAACGCGCTCTGGCAATCGCGCCACGACGTGCTCTATGCCTGCTTCGCGCTCAAACCCGGCTGCATGGTGTGGGCGACCGATGTCTGCGTGCCGATCTCGCGGCTCGCCGAATGCCTGTTGGAGACCAAGCGCGAAATCGACGCGAACGGCCTGCTCGCGCCCATCGTCGGCCATGCCGGGGACGGCAATTTCCATGTCGGATTTCTGCTTGAGCCGGGCGATGAGGAAGAACTCGCCAAGGCCAAGAGCGTCAATGACAATATGATCGCCCGCGCGCTGGAGATGGGCGGCACCTGCACCGGCGAGCACGGTATCGGCATCGGCAAGATCGGCTATATGGAAGCCGAGCACGGCGATGCGGTGGAGGTGATGCGCATGATCAAGCGCTCGATGGATCCGCAAAATCTGATGAACCCGGGCAAGGTGCTGGTGCTGTGACGGTGGGCGCACCGGTTCAGCCGCGGCGCAGCCTGATATTCACGCCGGGCAACCGGCCCGACATGTTTCCCAAGGCGCTCGCCACCGGAGCGGATATCGTCACCGTCGATCTCGAAGACGCCATCGCGCCGCAGCACAAGGACCGCGCGCGTGACGAAACCCTGGCCCTGTTCGCCGATTCGCCCGACACCGGCGGAATAGAATGCATGGTGCGCATCAACACGCTGAGGAGCGCCGACGGCCTCAAGGATCTGAGCGCCATCATCGCCGCCGAAGTGCCGCCCGCCGCGATCATGCTGCCCAAGGTCAAATCGGCCGAGGAAATAGAGCTGCTCGACGAGCTCTTGATCGATAACTGCGCCGATATTCGCTTTCACGTCATCATCGAGACCAATGACGGGCTCGACCGCTGTTACGACATCGCCAAATCCAGCCAGCGCATCGATTCGCTCTTGTTCGGCGCCGTCGATATGGCGGCGGAGCTGCGCGTGGCGCCGGTCTGGGAGCCGCTGTTCCGGGCGCGTTCGCAACTGGTCCACGCGGCGGCCGGAGCGGGCGTTGACCTGATCGATGTGCCGTTTCTCGATCTCGAGGACATGGCCGGCCTTAAAGAGGAGGCCGAACGCTGCGCCGCGCTCGGCTTCACCGGCAAGGGCGCCATCCATCCCAAACAGATCGCCACCCTGAACGAGGCGTTCAGCCCGTCCGAAGCCCAGATCGATTACGCGCGCCGCGTCATCCAGGCCTTCGAGGACGGCGATTCAGGCTTGGTGCTGGTCGACAACAAGCTGATCGAGAAACCGGTGCTGCGCTCCATGTACCGCATCCTGGCCGTCGCCGAGGCGGCCCGGAAACGGCGCTAAGCGCCTTATTTACTGAGCTCGCGCATCGCCGCGTCGAGGCCGTCCAGAGTCAGCGGATACATGCGGTTTTCCATCAGTTCCTGGATCATGTTGATCGATTCGTTGCTGTGCCAGCCGCGTTGGCGCAGCGGGTTGAGCCAGACCGCCTTGGGATAGGCGCGCAGCAGGCGCTTCAGCCACAGCTCGCCGGGTTCCTGGTTGAAATGCTCGACGCTGGCGCCGGGATAGACGATCTCGTAGGGGCTCATGAAGGCGTCGCCGACGAACACCATCTTATATTCCGAATTGTAGCTGGCGATCAGCTCCCAGGTGGCGATTTGCTCCGTGCGGCGGCGGCGGTTGTCGCGCCACAACCCCTCATAGGGGCAATTGTGGAAGTAGAAATATTCGAGATGCTTGAATTCGCTGCGCGCCGCCGAGAACAGCCGCTCGCAGCCCCGCACATGGGCGTTCATCGAGCCGCCGACGTCGAGCAGCAACAGCACCTTGGCGGCATTGTGGCGCTCGGCCACCATGCGTAAGTCCAGCCAGCCGCCGTTCTTCGCGGTGGAATGGATGGTGTCGTCGATGTCGAGTTCGTTGAGCGCGCCTTCGCGGGCGAAGCGGCGCAGGCGCCTGAGCGCGATTTTCATGCCGCGCGTGCTGAGCTCGACCTCGCCGTCGAGGTCGCGGAACTCGCGTTTGTCCCAGACCTTGACGGCGCGCCCCTGGCGGCCCTCGCGCTGGCCGATGCGCACGCCTTCGGGGTTGTAGCCATAGGCGCCGAACGGCGAGGTGCCGGCGGTGCCGATCCATTTGCTGCCGCCCTGGTGGCGCCCGTCCTGCTCGGCGAGGCGCTCGCGCAGCGTCTCCATCAGCTTTTCCCAGCCGCCCAGCGCCTCGATCTTGGCCATTTCCTCCTCGCTCAAATTGAGCTCGGCCAGCCTTTTCAACCATTCCTCGGGGATATCCACCTCGTCGTCTTCCGCCGCGACGCGCTCGAGGCCCTTGAAGACATGGCCGAACACCTGATCGAAGCGGTCGAGATGGCGCTCGTCCTTGACCAGAAGCGCGCGCGACAGATAGTAGAACTCGTCGACGCTGAAATCGGCGAGGCCCTTGTCCATCGCCGCCATCAGGTCGAGATATTCGGGCAGCGATACCGGCACCCGCACCCGTTTGAGTTCGCGGAAAAGATTCTGGAACAAGGCTCTCGCCTCAGCCCCGTTCGCGCCGGTTGAGGAAGGCGAGGCGCTCGAAAAGCTGCACGTCCTGCTCCGATTTCAAGAGCGCGCCGTAGAGCGGCGGTATGAGCTGGGACGAATCGGTGGCGCGCAAATCCTCCGGCGAAATATCCTCGGCCATCAGGAGCTTCAGCCAGTCCAGCAGTTCCGACGTCGACGGTTTTTTCTTCAGGCCCGGCGCCTCGCGGATATCGTAAAAGAGACCCAGCGCGGCGCTGACCAGGCGCTTCTTGATGTCGGGGTAATGCACATCGACGATGCACTCCATGGTTTCGCGATCGGGGAAACGGATGTAATGGAAGAAGCAGCGGCGCAGAAAGGCGTCCGGCAGCTCTTTTTCATTGTTCGAGGTGATGATGATGACCGGCCGGTGCACGGCGCGGATGGTCTCCTTGGTCTCGTAGACATGGAATTCCATGCGGTCGAGTTCGAGCAGAAGATCGTTAGGAAATTCGATATCGGCCTTGTCGATCTCGTCGATCAAAAGAACCGGCCGTTGCTCGTGCACAAACGCCTGCCACAATTTTCCCGGCAGAATATAGTTGGAGATTTCATTCACCCGCTCGTCGCCGAGCTGACCGTCTCTGAGGCGCGCCACGGCGTCATATTCATAGAGGCCATGCTGCGCCTTGGTGGTGGATTTTACATGCCATTCGATGAGCGGCGCATCCAACGCGCCGGCGATCTCGGCGGCGAGGATGGTCTTGCCGGTGCCCGGCTCGCCCTTGACCAGCAGCGGGCGCTGTAATGTGATCGCCGCATTGACGCCGGCGTTCAATTCCTCGGTGGTGACGTAAGTCTTGGTTCCTTCGAAGCGCAACGGTTCTCTCCCATGAAGCGGATTTGCGCTCAAGCATAGGGTTGGTGAAGGGTGATAACAATGCGTGTGAGGCCGGCTGACGGCGTGGCGTTCGAGACGAAATTTCCGGTCGTTATCATCGGCGGCGGCGCCTGCGGCCTGACCGCGGCGTTGACACTTGGCGACACCGGCAGCGCAGCGCTGGTGCTCGAGCAGGACCCGCTGCCGGCGGGCTCGACCGGGCTTTCCTCGGGCTTTATTCCGGCCGCCGCGACGCGCTGGTAGCAGATGCGCGGTGTTGAAGACAGCGTCGCGCTCATGGCCGGCGACATCCAGGCGAAGACCAGGCATTTGGCCGATGCGGCAATCGTCGATCTGTGTTGCCGGCGCTCAGGCCCGACCCTCGAATGGCTGGCCGACAGGCACGCCATACCGTTTGTCCTCATCGAGGGCTTCCTCTACACCGGCCAAAGCTGTGCGCGTATGCATGCGGTGCCGGAGCGCACAGGTGCTGCGCTGATGGCGCGCCTGCTGGCCGCCGCCGAAGCCGTGCAAGCCGATATCCTGTGCGGCGCCGAGGTCGGCGAATTGTTCGCCGATGGCGACGGCCGGGTGCGCGGCGTCGGCTTTAGCCGCCCCGACGGCGCCACCGAGCGGGTCGGTTGCGAGGCGCTGATACTGGCCTGCAACGGCTTCGGTGGAAATCCGAATATGGTGCGCCGGCACATCCCCGAAATGGCCGAGGCGGAATATTTCGGCCATGCCGGCAATCGCGGCCATGCGGTCGTCTGGGGCGAGGCGCTCGGCGCCGAAGCGAAGCATATGGGCGCCTATCAGGGCCACGCCTCGGTGGCGGTTCCGCACGGCATTCTGATTACCTGGGCGGTGATGCGCGAAGGCGGGATTCAGGTCAATGGGGAAGGAAAACGTTTTGCCGATGAGAGCCGCGGCTATTCGGAGCATTCGGTCGACGTGCTGGGTCAGCCCGGCGGCACCGTGTGGGATATTTTTAACGCGCGCATCCATGCGCTGGCGCTGGAATTCGAGGATTACCGTCAGGCGCAGGCGGCGGGCGCGGTGAAGAAGGCAGCGGACGAAGCAGCGCTCGCCGGCGCCCTCGGCCTGCCCGAGGCGGCGCTCGGCGAGACGTTGGCCGCGGCGCGAAGTTCGGCGAGAGATCCTTTCGGGCGGGAATTTGGCGACAAACCGGCGCTGGCGCCGCCCTATTACGCGATCAAGGTCGGCGCCGCCCTGTTCCATACCCAGGGCGGGCTCGCCATCGACATATCGGCGCGGGTGCTGCGCAAAGGCGCCGCCGCCGCCTTGCCCAATCTCTTTGCCGGCGGCGGCGCGGCTTGCGGTGTCTCGGGTCCCGAGGTATGGGGCTATTCCTCCGGCAACGGCTTGCTGACGGCGGTGATGCTGGGGCGCGTCGCGGGCGAAAGCGCGGCGGCTCTGCTATCCTGAAATCTGAACTTTTAGTGGGGAGACAAAAATGAATCTAGTAAGACCCGACGCGGTCGAGCGCGTCGCCATCCTCGGCTCCGGCGCCATCGGCGCCTCCTGGGCGGCGTATTTTCTGGCCCATGGCCTGGCCGTCAATATCTGGGACCCGGCACCCGGTTTCGAGGCGCGCTGCCGCGCCTTTATCGCCGCCGCCTGGCCCGCTCTCAGCCGGCTCGGCGCGCCGCAAGCGCCGGACGAGAGCCGCATGGCGTTTTGCGACAGCCCGGAGGAAGCGGTGCGCTCGAGCCAGTTCGTGCAGGAAAACGGACCCGAGAACAAGGACATCAAGATCGAGCTTTATCGCCGCCTCGACGATGCGTTGCCCGATGACGTGGTCATGGCGTCGAGTTCGTCGGGCCTGTTGATCAGCGAGCTTCAGGCCGGGCTGAAGGCCGCGGCACGCTACGTCATCGGCCATCCCTTCAACCCGCCCCATCTCATACCCCTGGTCGAAGTGGTGGGCGGCGAGCACACGGACGGCGCTGCCGTCGACTGGGCGCTCGCCTTCTATAACGGCCGCGGCAAGAAGGCGATCCGCATCAACAGCGAAGTGCCCGGCCATCTCGCCAACCGGCTGCAGGCGGCGATGTGGCGCGAGGCGATGCATCTCGTCGACAGCGGCGTGGCGAGCGTCGAGGACGTCGATATCGCGGTCTCCTACGGCCCCGGGCTGCGCTGGGCGCTGATGGGGCCGAATCTCATTTTTCATCTCGCCGGCGGCGATGGCGGCATCCGCCATGCCATCGATCATTTCGGACCGGCGCTCGAATCCTGGTGGGCCGATCTCGGCAGCCCGCCGAAAATCATGCCCGAGTTGGCGGAGAAATTGATCGCCGGTGTGGAAGCCGAGGCGGCGGGCCGTTCGCTCGGTGATTTGACGCAGGAGCGCGATCAATTGCTGATAGCGCTGTTGGAAATGCTCGCCCGCGAGCGCGGCAAGAGCTAGGCATGGCGAATATCCAGGACAGCGCCGTCTCCGTCCCGGCCGAGATTCTCAGCCGGCTGGTCAGCGATACTTTTGCCGCCGCCGGTTGTTCCACCGATGAAGCCGGGCGCATCGGCGAATATCTCACCAGATCGAACCTTTCCGGCCATGAAAGCCACGGCGTTATCCGCGTGCCGCGCTATCTCCACTGGCTGAACGAAGGCAAGATCACGCGCGATCAGGAAATCACCATGATCAGCGAGAACGATGTGCTGGCGGTGGTCGACGGCAATTACGGCTTCGGCCAGACGGTCGGGCCGCAGGCCGTCCGGCTCGGCATGGCGAAGGCGGCGGCGAGCGGGTTGTCGCTGATCGGCTTGCGCAACTCCGGCCATCTCGGGCGCATCGGCGATTGGGCCGAGATGGCGGCGGCGGACGGGATGATATCGATTCATTTAGTCAACACCTCCGGCCTCGGCCTGCTCGTCGCACCGTTCGGCGGCGCCGAGCGGCGCATGTCGACCAACCCGGTCTGCATCGGCATCCCGACGCAGGGCGGGCCGGCGATGGTGCTCGATTTCGCCACTTCCATCGTCGCCGAAGGCAAGGTCCTGGATGCGCTCGGCGGCGGCAAGCCGCTGCCCGAGGGCGCGCTGATCGATGGCGACGGCACGCTCTCCACCGACCCGGCGCTGATCTACGGCACCAGCGACAGCACCCAGCCCCTGGATGTGCGCACCGGTACCGGCGCCATCCGCGCCATGGGCGAGCATAAGGGCTCGGGCCTCGCCTTCATGTGCGAGATCTTGGCCGGCGCCCTGACCGGCTCGGGCTGCTCCAAACCCGACGTCGAGCAATTGGCGAACGCCATGTTGTCGATCTACATCGTGCCGGAATTTCTCGCCACGGCGAACGCGTTTGCCGCCGAGCTCGAACAATATGTGAGGTTTTTCCGCTCGGCGCGCCCCGCCGAAGAGGGTGGCGAGGTGCTCTGTCCGGGCGACGCGGAGGAGCGCAGCCGGACCGAGCGCATGGCCGAGGGCGTGCCGCTGCCGGCCTCGACCTGGCGCAGCCTGCTGGAGGCGGCGGAAGAAGCCGGGATGCCCGCCGCCGCGATAGAAGCCGCGAGCGCCGCTGCCGCGGACGCCACGCCTGACTAAGTACCAAAATTAAGCGCTCCAAGCGGCACCACCCCCCGGAATGCGACCAGCATTCCGGCTGCGCGACTGAGCGACCGAGTTAATACGAGGTAAGCCCCCTGGGAGTCATGTGGAGCGGATGCGACCGCCCGGCGCTTGAGGGGCCAAACAAAAAGCGCGCGGATGCCCCCCGGTGTTTGTGAGCGCGCTTCTCGCGCTTGGTTTGCCCCTTCTCCCCAACCCCTCTTCCCACAGGATACGCCGTGGGGAAGAAGGGCTTATTCAGGGTGTGGGTTCGCGCTCGGGTCACTCCATATCCAAAAAATATTTCTTGCCGACGCGGCGGACAAAGGGGGTGGTCTTGACGGTCTCGCGCGGCGCCGGGTCTTGCAGCAGGCGGTCTATCTCGCCGAGGACGACACTGGTGATGCGCGGGATGTGCAATTCCAGCGCCTCCGAAATCGGCACCCAGGCGATATTGTGCAGCTCGCCATTGCCGGCGATCTCGCCGTGCAGATCGTCGGCGAACGCCATGAAGAAGCGCGCGTTGAAACGGCGCGGCGGACCCGGCGGCGTCACGGCGCGGAAAATATAATCGAGCTTGTCGAGCGCCGGAGCCAGCCCTTGCTCATGAAAGCCGCGCCATTCCGCCCGCACCTTGCCGCGTGGCGCCGCGCTCGGCGCCGCCAGCATGAGGCCGGTTTCCTCGAAGGTTTCGCGGATCGCCGCTGCCGCCAGCGAGCGCGCGCGCGCCGGCGTGCAGGTGCGCGACAGGCGAAGAGCCACATTGTCGCGCAATTCGCCGGCCGGGCGCACATAGCGGTCGCAGGTCTCGACGCCGCCGCCGGGAAAGACATAGCGCTCCGGCATGAACGCCTGCTCCTTGCCGCGCTGCCCCATGAGCACGCAGGCGCGCCCGCCGTCATGGCGTACGAGAGCAAGCGTGGCGGCATCCTTGGGGCGTATGGTGGGATGTTTCATGGCGCCTCGAAAATAGCCGATTTACGCGCGTTTGCCAGCTTCAATAGAGCGCCAGACCTTTTCCGCCGTCGCCGGCATGTCGATATGGCGCACGCCGAATTCGGCCAGTGCGTCGACCACCGCGTTGATGACGGCGGCGGGCGAGACGGTGGCGCCTGATTCGCCGCAGCCCTTTACGCCGAGCGCGTTGGTGAGGCACGGTATTTCGTTGCGCAGCAGGCGGAAGGCCGGCAAATCCCCGGCGCGTGGTATGGCGTAATCCATGAAGCTGCCGCTTAGCAGCTGGCCGCTGTCTTCGTCGAACTGGCTGTTTTCGAGCAAAGCCTGGCCGATGCCCTGGGCGACGGCGCCATGCACCTGGCCGTCCACCAGCATCGGATTGATCACCCGCCCGAATTCGTCCACCGCAATATAGGCGGTGAGGCGGACGCGCCCGGTATCGGGCTCGATTTCGACCTCGGCGATATGGCAGCCATTGGGAAATGTGACGTCGCGCAGCATCGGTTGCGCCCGCGCATCGAGGCCCAAATCATGGCCGGCGGGGACCTGCGCGGGGTCGAACGAGGCTTTCAGCACCTCGGCAAAAGCCACCCGCCGGTCGGTCCCGGCGACCATATAGGCGCCGCCCGCGAAGGCGATATCGGCGGCGTCGGCTTCCAGTATGCCTGCTGCGATGGCGCGACCGCGCCCGATACTGCGCGATGCCGCCAGCGCCGCCGCGTTGCCGCCGATGGTGAGCGAGCGCGAGCCGCTCGAGCCCTGGCCGCTCGGCGCGACGTCGCTATCGCCCTGTAGGACGCGCACCTGCGTCACATCGAGACCGAGGCGCCGGGCGATGATTTGCGAGAAGGCCGTCTCATGGCCCTGGCCGCTCGACTGCGTGCCGATCACAAGCTGCACGGCGCCGCCGGCGGAAAAGCGTAAGCTCGCATATTGGTCGCGGTTGCCGCCGCACGGATCGACATAACAGGTGATGCCGATACCTCTGAGCCGGCCGCGCGCCCGCGCACTCTCTTTCCGCGCCGCGAATCCGGACCAATCGGCGGCTTCCAGGGCGTCCTCCAGATTGGCCGGGAAATCGCCTGAATCGAAGGTTTGTCCGAGCGTGTTTTTGTAGGGCATCGCCGCGGCCGGCACCAGGTTGCGGCGCTGCATGTCGGCGCCGTCGATACCGAATTCCCGCGCCGCGATGTCGATCAGGCGCTGCACGAGAAAAAGATTTTCCGGCCGCCCGGCGCCGCGATAGGCGTCGACCGGGGCGCTGTTGGTAAAGACGCCGCGCACGCGCATGTGAATGGCTTCCATGCGATAGGGGCCGGGCAGCACCCGGGTGCCGCCGGCGGTCGGTATGTAGGGCGCGAAATAGGACGGGTAGGCGCCGAAATTGGCGATGTTGTCGACGCGGAGTGCCAACATGCGGCCGTCGCCGTCCAACGCCAATTCGCCGCGCGTGATGACGTCGCGCCCGTGCCTGTCCGAGAGAAAAGATTCGGCGCGGCTGCCCAGCCATTTGACCGGCCGGCGCAGGCGCCGCGCCGCCCACAGCACCAGGACATGCTCGGGATAGAGCCATAATTTCACGCCGAAGCCGCCGCCGACATCGGGTGTGATCACCCGCACCAGGCTTTCCGGCACGTTCAAGACGCGCGTCGCCAGCAGGCCGCGCAGGCGGTGAACGCCTTGCGACGGCGTGTGAAGGGTGTATTGGCCGCTGCCCGGCTCATAGTCGCCGATGGCGGTGCGCGGCTCGATGGCGCTCGGAGCGATGCGGTTGTTGCGCGTTTCCAGCGCTACGATCTTGGCGGCGCCGGCGAAGATTCGCGCCACGCCCTCGCCATCGCCGCCTTCCCAATCGATGCAGAGATTGTTCGGCGCGCCGTCATGCAGTTGCGGCGCCTCTGGCGACAACGCCGCAGCCGGATCTATCAATGCCGGCAATTCCTCATAGGTGACATCGATCGCTTCGGCGCCATCGCGTGCCGCCTGCTCGGTCTCGGCGACGACGAAGGCCACCGGGTCGCCGGCGAAGCGCACCCGATCGCCGGCCAGCACCGGCCGCTCCGGCGTCCGGCACGGCGTACCGTCGCGGCTCGGAATGTCGACGATGCAGGGAATGCCGCCGATGCCGTCGCTGTCCGCGTCGGCGCCGGTGAGGATCGCCAGAACCCCCGGCAGGGCGGCGGCGGCGGCGCTATCGATGGCGCGGATGCGGGCATGGGCGTGGGGGCTGCGCAGGACGCTGCCATGCGCCTGCCCGGCGAGCGCCAAATCATCGGTGAACCTGCCCTGGCCACGCAGCAGGCGATCGTCCTCGAGGCGGGTTATGGCCTCGCCGGCCACATATTCACGCACGATACGTCATTCCTTTTACCGATGCCTCGCGGCGGTTAGACTGGAGAGCCGAAACTAGTCGGCACAGCACGGAGAGGCAATTCATGAACAGCGGCGCGCTCGAATTCGATGTCGTCACCGTCGGCTGCGGCATCGCCGGGCTGTCGGCGGCGGTCAGCGCCCAGCAGGCCGGCGCGCGCGTCGGCCTTTTGGAACGCGCCCCCAAGGAAGAGCGCGGCGGCAATACGCGCTACACCGAATCCTTCTGGCGCATGAAAAGCCGCGACGAGGTCGCCGACGATCTTGAGGCGCAGCTTGCCGCCAATGCCGGCGGCTATCTCGATCCCGAGATAATCCGCGACGCCGTCCTGCCTTACGCCGAATGGCCGCAATTGCTCAAGGGCCTCGGCTTCACCGATCCGGAAGTCATCGCCACGCTCGCCGCCAATGCCGGCCCGACGCTGAATTGGCTTTCCGGATTCGGCGTCAAATTCGATTTCCTGGCCAATTATTTTATCACCGAATCGACGTCGCGCATGGCGCCGGCGGGCGGCGGCTTGGCGCTGGTCGAGGCGCTCGCCGCCCATGTCGAAAGCGTGCCCGATGACATAGAGGTGTTTTACCGCACCACCGCGCAGGCGTTGATCCTGGATGCGGACGGCGCGATCGCCGGATTGCGCGCCGTCGGCGCCGACAATCGCGGCGTCGAATTCCGCGCCCCCTCGGTGGTGCTGGCGTCGGGTGGTTTCCAGGGCAATCCCGAAATGCTGAGCAAATATCTCGGCCCGGCGAGCCAGTATATCCGGCCCGTGGCGCGCGGCGGTTATTACAATCGCGGCGAGGGCATCCGCATGGCGCTCGAAGCCGGCGCCGCGCCGTGCGGCGATTTCGGCAGCTTCCATGCCCAGCCGGTCGACCCGCGCTCGGGAAGGCACGAGCCGGTGGTGCTGAATTTTCCCTATGGAATACTGGTCAATAATGCCGGCCGCCGTTTCACCGACGAGGCGCCGCTGACGGTGGATGCGAGTTACGAGGCGATCACGCGCGACATCATGGCGCAGCCGAAGGGCATCTCCTATGCGCTGTGCGACGCCGGGCTCAACGATGTACCCAACTGGCAAAAATCCGTGCGCACCGACCAGGCGCCGGTCGAGGCCGGCGATCTCGACAGCCTGGCGGCGGCGCTCGGCATCGATGGCGGCGGCCTGGCGCAAACGGTGAGCGCCTACAACGCCGCCTGCCCGGTGGGCGGCGAGTTCAAGGCGCTCGAATTGGACGGCCAGGCGACGGCTGGGCTGGAGCCGCAAAAATCGAACTGGGCGCGCCCCCTCGACCGCCCGCCGTTCCGCGCCTGGCCGGTGATCGCCGCCAACTGCTTTACCTTTGGCGGCGTCAAGATCGATGGCCGCGCCCGGGTGGTGAATCTGGACGGCGAAGCCATCCCCGGCCTCTATGCGGCGGGCGAGACGGCGGGGCTCTATTACCGCACCTATACGGGCTCGACGTCTGTGATGCGCGGTGCCGTCTTTGGGCGCATCGCCGGCCAGGATGCCGCTGGGCGCGGGCAGGCGGGGCGGTGAGCCAACGCGCCATCGCCGCCGTATTCATGCGCGGCGGCACCAGCAAAGGGCTGTTTTTCCGCGCCCACGACTTGCCGCCAGAAGGTTACGTCCGTGACAGGCTACTGCTCGCCGCTATCGGCAGTCCCGATCCCCATGGGCGCCAGCTCGATGGCATGGGCGGCGGTATTTCCTCGCTCAGCAAGGTGATCGTCGTCGCCCCGTCAAGCCGCGCCGAAGCGGCGCTGGATTACAGCTTCGGCCAGGTCGCGGTGGACCGGAGCGTCATCGATTGGCGCGGCAATTGCGGCAATCTTAGCTCCGCCGTCGGCCCTTTTGCGGTCGATGAAGGGCTGGTGCGGGTTGGCGACGGAGAGGCGGCGCTCAGCCTCCACAACGTCAATAGCGGCGCCTTGGTCCATGCCCGTTTCGAGGTCGCTGACGGCCGTGCCCGCGTCGCCGGCGATTTCGAACTTCAGGGCGTCGCCGGACGCGGCGCGCCGATCGCCTTGGATTTCGAGGCGCCCGGCGGCGCCGTCACCGGCCAACTGCTGCCGAGCGGCCAGGCGCGCGACCGCCTCGACGTGGCCGGGCTCGGCGGCATCGAGGCGACATTGATCGACGCCACCACGGCATGCGTGTTCCTGCGCGCCGCGGATATCGGCTTGCGCGGCGGTGAAACGCCGGCGCAATTGGAGGCCGAGGACGGCCTGTTGGCGCGCCTCGAGGCGATCCGGCGCGCCGCCGCCGAGGCGATGGCGCTGCCGGCCGAGGGCCTGAGCGTGCCCAAGCTCGGATTTGTCGCGCCGCCGATGGCGGCGCTGACGCTTGCCGGCCAACAGGTGGCGGCCGACAGCATGGCGCTGACGGCGCGCATGATATCGATGGAGCGGCCGCACCGCGCCTTGCCGCTCACCGGCGCCATGTGCCTCGCCACCGCCGCTGCCATCGAAGGTTCCGTGGTGCATGAGATGGTGCCGTCGAATTGGCGGCGCCAAGAATCGATCGCCATCGCGCATCCTTCCGGCGTGCTTTCACTCGGCGCACGCGTGCGGCGTGCGCGTGAGGGCGGCTGGTTGGCCGAGCGCGTGACGGTCACCCGAACCGCGCGCCGGCTGATGGAGGGCCGCGTTATGGTCCCGGCGGCGGCGCTCGCGGATTGACAGCCGGGCGCCGGCGCCATAACAACGAAACAGGAACAAGTGGGGACGCGTGATCATCGAGAAAGAATTCACCGTCGAAGCGGCGCTCGGGCATGTCTGGGATTGCATCCGCGACGCCGCCTTTGTAGCTCCTTGCGTGCCCGGTTGCCAGGATGTCGAGGAGCTCGGCGACGGCGCCTATCGGGCGGCGGTCAAGGTCGGCATCGGGCCGATCAAGACGGTGTTCAAACTCGATATCCAGGTCAGCGAAGAAGCGCCGCCCGGCTTTGCCCGCATCGAGACGCGCGGCCAGGAGGGCACCAACGCCAGCCGCCTCACGGCAAAGAGCGACTTGACCCTCAGCGCCGCCGGCGAGGGTGCGACCAGGGTGCATTATAAATCGGACGTTCAAATCGTCGGGCGTTTGGCCAAGTTCGGCCTCGGCATCATGAAAAAGAAGGCCAAGGCGCTGGGCGCCGAATTCGCCGAGAACTTCCGCGCCGCCGCCGAGGCGGGCAGTCCTGCCGCGATAAGTGGCGGCTGAGGCAAAGGCCATGGATTTTTATCAGCCGACCAGCCTCGACGCGGCACTGGCGCTGCTCGCCGCCGATCCGGAGGCCTTGCCGCTGGCCGGCGGCGCCACCCTGGTGGCGATGATGAACGCCGATCTGGTGGCGCCTTCCGCTCTTGTGAGTCTGCGCGATGTCGCCGAGTTGCAAACCATCGGGGCGGCGGCGGATGGCGGCCTTCGCATCGGTGCCATGCTGAGCCACGCCGCCCTGGCCGGCGAAGCACGGCTTGCCGGCGGCAATGAAGTGGTGCGCCAGGCGGCGGCCGAGATTGCCCACCCGCAAGTACGCAATATCGGCACGCTCGGCGGCGCCGTCGCGCATGGCGATCCGAGCTCCGACCTGCCGGCGGCGCTGGTGACGGCGGACGCCGTGATCGAAATTGCCGGGCCGGCGGCAAGGCGCGCCCTCGCCGCCGCGGATTTCTTCGAGGATTATCTCACCACGGCGCTTGAGCCGGGCGAGATGGTCTCTGCCGTCGTTGTGCCCGCCCAGCCCGAGGGTACGGTTGGGCATTACGAAAAATTCGCCCGCGTGCACGGCGATTACGCCACCCTTTCGGTGGCTTTGCTGCTCGCCATGGCGGGCGGCGAATGCAGCTTCGTGCGCATCGCGCTCGGCGCCGCCGGAGCGACGCCGGTGCGCGTCACTGAAGCGGAAGCGCGCTTGCTGGGCACGGCGCTGGACGATGAAGCAGTGCACGCCGCGGCCGCCATATTGGCCGCGGCGAGCGATCCCGTCGACGATGTGCGTGGCAGCGCCGAATACCGCCTGATGCTGGTGCCGCGCCTGCTGGCGCGCGCCCTCGCCGCCGCCGAGGGCAGGGCGTGATGGATATCTCTCTCACAATTAATGGCGAAGAATGCGCACTCAGTGTGCCGGCCTCGCGCACTCTGCTGGAGGCGCTACGCGATGATATGGCGCTGACCGGCTCGAAGAACGCCTGCAATCAGGGCGTCTGCGGCTCCTGCACGGTGTTGATCGACGGCGTGCCGGTGAACGCTTGCCTGGTTCTCGCGGTCAATGTAACGGGGCGCGATATCACCACCATCGAGGGTCTCGGCGAGGTGGGCGAACTTTCCGTCGTGCAGCAGGCCTTTGTCGATGCCGGGGCGATCCAATGCGGCTTTTGCATGAGCGGCATGATCGTCAGCGCGACGGCTTTTCTGGCCGAAAATCCGACGCCCTCGCGCGATGAAATTCGCACTGCCCTGTCGGGCAATCTGTGCCGCTGCTCCGGCTATGTCCGCGTCTTCGACGCTGTCGCCCTGGCGGCGGAAAGGCTTGGCCAAGCCGGAGGGCTCAGCCCATGAGCTATATCGAAAGCGCCATCGGCAAGAGCCCGCCGCGTCTGGAGGCGGCGGAGAAGGCCGCCGGCCAGGCGCTTTTTTCCGGCGATATGGTGATGCCCGGCATGTTGCATGGCGCGCTCCTGACCAGCCCGCATGCCCATGCGCGGATTTTATCCTATGACGCCACTGCGGCGCTGGCGCTTCCCGGCGTCAGGGCGGTGGTCACGGCCGAGGATATCACCGGCGGCGCCATCGGCCCGTTGGTGCGCGACGAGCACGCCCTGGCGCGCGGCAAAGTGCGCTATATCGGCGAGCCGGTGGCGGCGGTGGCGGCGGAAAGCGAGGCGGTCGCGCGCCTGGCTGCGCGCCTGGTCGAAGTCGAATATGAAGAGCTGCCCGCCGTCGCCACCATCGCCGAGGCGATGGCCGAAGGCGCGCCGCTGTTGCACGAGGATTTTGCCGACTATTTCAAAATATATCCGGCGCCCGAGAATGGCGGAAATCTGATGACCCGCGGCGAGGCGGTGATGGGGCGCGGCGTCGAGGGCTTCGACGAGGCCGATATCGTGGTCGAGGGCATCTATGAGGTGGGGGCGCAATATCACGCCTATATGGAGCCGGTCTCGGTGCTCGCCGCCTTCGCGCCCGACGGCCGGGTGACGGTGTGGTCCTCGACCCAGAGCATCTTCCGCGTCCAGGCCAATCTGCATGAGGGCCTCGGCATCCCGATGACCAAGATCCGCTGCGTCGCGGCGCGCGTCGGCGGCGGTTTCGGCGGCAAGGCGGAAGTCTCGGGCGAGCTCGTCGCGGTGATGCTGGCACGCAAAGCCGGGGCGCCGGTTCGCCTGGTGCTGAGCCGCGACGAGGACATGGCCTCGATGCGCGCCCGCCATCCCGGGACGCTCCGCGTCAAGACCGGCGCCAAAGCGGACGGCGCCCTGGTGGCGCGCGAAGTCGAGCTTTGGTTCGACGCCGGCGCCTATGCCGACGACAGCCCGGCGGTGTTGAGTGTGTCGATGCAATATGCGCGCGGTCCCTACAACATCCCGCATGTGCACGTGCTCGGCCATGCGGTCTATACCAACAAGCTGCGCTTTGGCGCCTTTCGCGGCTTCGGCAATCCGCAAGCCTCTTTCGCCGGCGAATCGCAAATGGACGAGCTCGCCGAGAAACTCGGCATCGACCCGATCGAGCTGCGCATCAAGAATGCGATCAAGGCCGGCGATCGCTGGCTCGGCGGGCAAACCATCACCTCCTCGGCCCTCGGCGACGCCTTGCAGGCGGTGCGCGCGGCGTCGGACTGGACGCGCCCGCGAACCGCGCCGGCGGGATGCAGGCGCGGGCTCGGCGTGTCCGCCGTGGCGCATACTTGCGCCTTCCTCTCGGCCGGCGCCATCGTGCGTCTGCAGGGCGACGGCACGGTGATCGTCAATACCGGCGCCGTGGATATCGGCCAGGGCTCGGATACGGCGCTCAGCCAGATGTGCGCGGCGGCGCTTGGCCTCGATATTGAGCAGGTCAGCTTCGCCACCCCCGATACCGATTCCGCGCCCTATAATTACGGCACCGTCGCCAGCCGCGTCACCTATACGGTCGGACATGCCGTGCATGAGGCGGCGATGGCGGTGTGCGCCCAGCTTTTCGATCACGCGGCGGCGATGCTCGAATGCGCGCCCGAGCGGCTGGAACTCCGCCCCGGCGGGCGTGTCGGCGTCAGCGGCGAGCCGGCGCGCAATGCCGAGGTCAGTTTCGCCGATATCGCCGGGCGCTCGCTATGGGCCGTCGGCGGGCCGATCACCGGCTCGGGCAGCTTCATGACCAGCGATCCGCTGGATCCCGAACACACCAAAACCAGCGGCTTGCTCGATCTCGGCGCGCTTTCGGTGCGCTCCTTCGGCGCCCAGGCGGTCGAGGTCGAGGTCAACGAGGCGACGGGTGCGGTGCGCGTCGTCGAGGCCTGGTGCGCCCATGATGTCGGGCGGGCGGTCAATCCGGGCGCCATCGAAAGCCAGATTCACGGCGCCTTCACGCAGGGCATGGGCTACGCGCTGACCGAAGAACTGCTGTGGGAGGATTGCCGCCTGGTCAATCCAAGCTTCATGGATTACAAATTTCCCGGCGCCATGGAAGCGCCCGAGCGCATCAACGCCATCATCCTTGAGACGGCGGAGGTAAGCCACCCGCTCGGCGTCAAGGGCGTCGCCGAGCAGCCCCTGGTGGCCGCGGCACCGGCCATCAACAACGCCGTCAGCGCCGCCACGGGCCTCCGTCTCAAGCAAATCCCCCTGACCCCGGAACGCGTCCTCGCCGCCCTGTTGGCGAAGGGCTAGACTCTTTCAGGTTTTGACGGAAGCGTATCCCGGGTTATTCACCCTGCCCGCTCGTCCCGGCAATTATCACCGCTTCTTGGTATTAGTACGATATCGGACTAATAATAGTACGATATCGTACTAATATGACGATCCGGCGCACCGGCGGGTTGCCGGTCGGGAGTGGTGCTGCTGGCGCCGCGGGAAGGTGGCGTCGTGGGCGGGTAGGGCGCCGCCGCGAACCAGCGGTCGCCGCGAATCAGCCGCCGCCGCGAACCAGCGGTCGCGAACCAGCCGTCGCTGGGGACCAGCCGTCGTTCCAGCCTGCATCCTAAATCTTATGACCGAGAATGAGAGAATTCCCGATCCCGATTCAATCCGATCGGGAAATGCTCCGGGTCACTATTTGGCGGTGCGTTCCGCCTCGGTCGCTTCCCTGTCGATCGCCAGATCGTCATCTTCGACGCTGCCGGTCAGCGCCACGCCATAGATGTCGCGGGCGCGCTCGACGGTTTCCCAACCCCGTTCGACGTCCTTCAAGACGCGCTCGGGGGCGCGCTCATACGGGCTGCCATAGCCGCCGCCGCCGGCCTCCAGGCCGCGCACGAACTCGCCCGCCTGCAGTTCGACCTGCACCACGTTGGGCAATTTGGTCTCGTCGCCATTGGCGCTCACTTTCCATTGCGCCGCCGGCTCGCCGTCCAGCCCGCCGCGCACGCCGCGCGCCGGATTGATCTGGCAGTCGGAGGGAATGACGACCGTCATCGGGTCTTGGCGCGGGCCGTAAATGACCTCGGTCGCCGGTCCGCCGCGAAAACGCCCGGCGCCGCCGCTGCCCGCGGTGAGGCGCAAACTTTCGAAATGAATCGGTTGCTTGATCTCGCCCAGCTCCATGCTGTCGCGGTACATCAGGCCGGCGACCACCGGCAGGCCGTAGGTCACCCAGCCGTCGGCCTGCGGGCTGGCCGGCCCGCCATTCACCGCCGTCATGAGCTGGTTGATAAAAGGCTCGCCGCCGCGCCGGAAATCATTGCCGGAGACCACCGCGAAGCCAGCCGCCATGGCGCTGCCGCCCTCGGCCAGCCCCTGGCCGTCGCCCAATTGCGCGAACGCCGATTGGGTCAGGTTGACGAGGCGGTCGGCGACATTGGTGGTCGCCATCGAGGCGCTGTGCGGGAAGCTCGGCCGGCCGACCACGCAGCCGTCGCGGAGATGCACGATGATGCGTCGGAACGAGCCGGCATTGTGCGGCAAATCGCCCTCAAGGCTGTGAAACACGCCGGCCACCACATTGTTGATGGCGCAGGCCTCGGATTGGTTGAGGCCGCAATCGACACAATCGATATTGTCTCTGAGATCGATCTCGATCATCGCATTGTCGGGGTCGAGGGTGAGCTCGACCTTGATAGGAATGCCGTCCGGCAGGATCGGCTCGAACGGGTCATGCGCCCCTTCATTGACGATCTTGGCCTTGGGCAATTCGCGGATCGTCTGCACCATCATGCGTTCGGAATAGTCGAACCATTCCTCGATGAACTGCTTGATCTGGTCCTTGCCGTATTTGGCGCACAGTTCCTTGAGGCGGCGTTCGGCGATGCGCGCCGAGCCGAGCGCGGCGAGGAAATCGCCATACCATTGCTCCGGCACGCGGATGCGGCGGCGGCACATGCGGATGATATCGTCATTCATCTCGTAATTCGCCTGCACGCGGACGCAGGGGAAGATCATCGCGCCTTCCTCATATACGTCGCGCGCGAGGGCGTGATAGGTGGAGGGAATGGAATTGCCGATATCGGCCTGATGCGCCTTGGCGCAGGCGGTAAACATGTGCTCGCCGTCGATGAAGACGGGCACCAGCACCGTCAAATCCGCCGAATGGGTGTTGCCGAGATAGTTGTCATTGTGCAGGAAGGCATCGCCCTCGGTGAGGTCATCATGCAGGTCGCACATCGCCTGGGTTTGCAGGTGCGAGCCGAAGATATGCACCGGCAGGCCCTCGGCGGCGGACAGCAGGCGGTTGTCGCCGGTACAGAGCGCACAGGAGAAATCGCGCGCCGAGGCGATCACGGCGGAGCGCGCCGCGCGCAACAGGGTGTTGGACATTTCCCGCACGATGCCGTCGAGCCGGTTGGCCAATATCGAAATCAACACCGAATCGAGCTGGGAAGCGCCGCCGTCTTTATCTGTGCTCATGGTCTTGTCCTTCCCTCAATTCGTTTCTGTTTCGAGCAGGTAATTGTCGGCGCCGCTGAGGCGTGCCGACATGCCGGGGTTAACCACCAATGTGGTGGTCGGCTCCTCAATGATCGCCGGGCCGATAATCAGCGCACCATGGCTGAGCTCGTTGCCGTGATAGATCGGCGTGTCGATGCGCCCAAGGGGGCCGAAATAGGCGGCGCGGTGGGCCACCGGCTCGTTGCCGCCCGAAACATCGGCGCCGACGGCCTGCTCCGGCGGATGGGTGAGGCGCACCCGCGCCCGGCCTTTCCAGTTGAGGCATTCGACCTGGCTTTCGACGTCGCGCACGGCGAAGACGCGCTCATGCACATCGTGAAACGCCGCCACCAGGGCGTCGACGTCTTTCTGGTCACGGAAGCGGTGAATGCTTATCGGCACGTCGAGCTCCCAGACCTGGAACAGGTAGCGCGCCTCGAGGAAATATTCGATGCTCGAATCTTCCAACCCGCGGCTTTCGAGGGTCTTGACGAATCGTCCCAACTCGTCGTCGATCGCCTCAAGCGCCTGGTTCACGCCGTCATAGTTGAAATTGCCGCTCAGCGTCACCTTGCTGGCGCTGTGTTCGGCGATGATGTCGGAGAACTGCATGCCGCAGGCCGACAGCGCGCTCGCGGTCTTGGGCAGGATGACGCGCTTGCAGCCGAGCTCGTCGGCAATCGTCATGATGTTGAGGCCGGCCGCGCCGCCGCCGGCGACGAGCGCGCTCTCGGCCGGGTTGAAGCCCTCCGTCACGGTGATGTCGTGGATCGCCTTGATCATGTATTCGCTGGCCAGGCTCATGATGGCGTAGGCGGCCTCCTCTATGGATCCGCCGATGCCCTCGGCGATGGTCTCGATGACCTTACGCGCCGCCGCCATGTCGAGCGCCATGCGCCCGCCGAGAAAATACTGGGCGTCGAGATAGCCGAGCACCAGGGCGGCGTCGGTCACGGTCGGCTGGTCGCCGCCGGCGCCGTAGCAGGCCGGGCCCGGTATCGCGCCGGCACTGTGCGGGCCGGCGCGCAACAACCCGCCCGGATCGATCCAGGCGATGGAACCGCCGCCGGCGCCGATCGAGCGCACATCGACCGAGGAAATTGCCAAAATGTGGCCGATCCATTGCGGGCCGATCCAGGTGTCGCGGGTGAACTTGACTTCGCCGTCGCGCACCAGGCCGACATCGAAGGTCGTGCCGCCGGCGTCGCAAATAATAACGTCAGAGCCGAACTCCTCGATACGGGCGTAGTTGAGCCCCGCCACCGGCGCCATGGCGGGGCCTGACTTGACGGTATGAATTGGCCGCGCGGCCAATTCCTCAACATGCATGCAGCCGCCGACGGCGGTCGAGATGAGGATTTCGCCTTTATATCCGGCGCCGCGCAGATCGCTTTCCATCTGGCGCAAATGCTCCTGCATGAGCGGTTTCAGCGAAGCGTCGATGGCGGTCGCGGAAGCGCGGCGATATTCGCGGATGATCGGCACCAGCTCATGCGACAGCGTATAGGGCACGCCGGGCAGAATCTCCTCGATCATCCGGCCCAGGGCCTGCTCGTGCCCGGGGTTCATGATTGACCACATCAGGCACACGGCGATGGCCTCAAAGTTATGCGCCTTGAGGCGGGTGAGAATCTCTCGAGCCGCGGCTTCGTCGAGCGGCGTGCGCACGCCGCCCTCGGCGTCGATGCGTTCGGGGATCTCGAAAGTGTATTTCTGCGGAATGTAGGGGTCGGGGAAATCCTGGGTGAAATCATGCGGCCCGTGCTTGCCGCCTTCCTTCAGCACCAGCGTGTCGGGAAAGCCCTGGGTGGTGAGAAAGGCGGTCTTGGCCACCTTGCCCTGGACGATGGCGTTGGTGGCGCGCGTCGTGCCGTAGATGAGAACGCTCGCCTCGGCCAGCAACTGTTCGGGCGCGACGCCGAGTTCGTCCGCCACCGTGTCGAGCGCGTCCTTCATGCCGTTGAAGATACGCTCCGGCGTCGTCGGCGCCTTGCCGATGACCTGCCTGCCGGCATCGCTCGCCACCACCATGTCGGTAAAGGTGCCGCCGGTATCGACCGTGATGCGGTAGCTCATGAGGGTCTCCCTGTTTCGTCTTGTTGCTTTTGTCCAGGGTGCAGCCGCCCGCCGCTCTGTCAAGCGAGGGGCGCAAATTTTACAATTTTCGCGCCTGGCGATGGCCCTCATAGACGGCTTCGTATGTCGAGCGCGGCGCGACGGCGTCGCCGATCGCCTCGACGCTGATGCCGCGTTCCCGGAGCGGCGCCAGGAGGGCGGTTTGCGAGCGCCGCCCGGTCGCCATGACGATCCAATCGGCGTTGAGCACGCTCTCGGCCTTTTCGTTATGGACATTGAAGATATGCAGCTTTGCTTCGTCGATGCGGTTGACGAAATGGTCGCACAGCATGGTCACGCCGCTCTCATAGAGCTTGGGCAGGATCCAGTCGAGATAGACATCGAGGATGGTCTCCATGCCGACCATCGGCCAGCGCGTCAACAGGGTGACGGAATCGGCGCCGGCGCTCGTCAGCGCGACGGCGGTCAGCGGCGCCACCACGTCGCACATATCGTCGATCACCACCACGTCACCCGGGAAGGATGCGCCGGCGGCGCGCGAGCGTGCCGTCAGCACTTCATCCCAGCCGATGCAATTGCCGCTCTCCCAGCCCGGCATGGCCTCGGCCGTCCAGCCCTGGAAGCCGTCGGTGCAGACGCTGGAGCCGGTCGCCACGACCACATGATCGGGCTGCTCGGCCTCCAGGAGGGCGTCGAGGCCGGCTTCCGAGACGGGCGAATCGGTGCGCAATTCGGCGCCGTTCTTGGCCGCCTGATCGGCCAGCCAGCGGGCGATCTCGCCATATTCGGCGCGGCTCGGCAGCAGCGATTGCAGGCGCACATGGCCGCCCATTTCGCTCTCGCTTTCGAGCAGGGTCACGCTGTGGCCACGCGTCGCGGCGACCCGCGCATATTCGAGCCCGGCCGGGCCGCCGCCGATGACCAGCGCCTTTTTCGTGGTCTCGGCCTTGGTCAGCGAGCCTTCGCCCCAGGCGCCTTCGCGCCCGATGGTGGGATTGTAGACGCACTGGATGCGCGCCCCCATGCTGACGCTCTTCCAGCAGAAATTGGCGGCGACGCAGGTGCGGATATCCTCGGCCCGGCCCTCTTCGGCTTTCTTCGCCCAATAGGGATCGGTGAATAATTGGCGGGCCAGGCAGATGGCGTCGGCATCGCCGGCCTCGAGCAGCGATTCGGCGAGATCCGGCGTCGTGATGCGCCCGACGGCGAGCACCGGCTTGTTGGAAATCTCGCGGATTTGCCGCGCATAGCCGCGCTCCCAGCCGCCTTCGAACTCCATCGGCGTGTGTATGAAGGAATGATGCACGCCGGCCGAGACGTTGACATAATCGATATCGGCGCCTTTCTCGATATCCGGCACGACCTGGCGCACATCGTCGATTTCGAGATCGCCTGGCCAAAAAGAGGTCGAGTTGATGCGGTAGCCGACAAACGGTTCATCGCCCACCGCGTCGCGCATGCTGCGCAGCACCTCGAGCGGAAAGCGCAGGCGTTTTTCGTAGGAGCCGCCCCAGCGGTCGCTGCGCTTGTTATAGAGCGGCGAGAGAAACTGCCAGGGCAGATAGCCGTGGCTGAGATGCAGCTCGACGCCGTCGAGGCCGGCGGCCATGGCGCGCGCGGCGGCGCTGCCATAGGCGGCGATCAGTTCCTGGATTTCTTCCTCGTCGAGTTCCTTGGGCGTCGAGGCACCGGGGAATTCGCCGAGCGGCACCTGGCTCGGCGAAACCGTATACCAGGTCGCGTCGGGGTCGTAGCCCGGCGCCTGCTTGTAGCCGGGAAAGCCGCGCACGCCCGAATGCCAGAGCTGGATCGCCAGCTTGCAGCCATGCCTGTGCACCGCCTCGGCGATCTTGGCGAGCGGCTCGATCTGGCGGTCGTCGAACAGTTGCGGCATTAAGAGCGGCGCCATGATCGAGCTCGGATGGACATGCGTGCCGCCGATGATGATCAGGACGACGCCGCCCTTGGCGCGCTCCTCGTAATAGTCGGTGGCCATGTCGATAAAGAGGCCGTTCCACGGGTCCGATACCCAGGTCGGACAGGTCGGCGGAAACACCACCCGGTTCTTGATGCGGCAATTGCGGATCGACCATTCGGAAAACAGATTGGGATAGCGCGCCATTTTTTTTCTCCTGGGGCCGGTGCGGCGGTTCAGCTTAAGTGAACATAATCGAAATCGATCGGCTGGCCGTTGATGCCGCGCCGCGGCGGCGCGATCCAGCCGGCGAATTTGCCCGGCTCGACAACGCGCTGCATGAGCGAAATGACATGCCCGCGCTCGGCCTCGCTGGGCAGCCATCCATCCTTGCGGGCCGACCATTCGGCGTCGCCGATGGCTTTGCCCTCGGGCGTAAAATGGGCCTCGCGATATTGTCCGATGGCGCGCTGGAAGGCGCGGTGCGGCAGGCGGAACGTATAGTCGATGCCGCTGTCACGGACGGTGCGGTTCCAACGCTCGATGCCCTTTTCGCAATCCTCGATATAATCGTCGCGCAGGCGCTCATTGATGACGGTGAGTGCCGCCTCTTCGCTTGCGCCGATGATGCCTCCGTCGAGCTTGGGCACGCTGTAATGCGCGCCGGCCAGCACGTGATCATCCTCGATTTTTTCCTCGCGGTAGCGGCCCTTCAGGCCGGCGCTGAAATAATTGGCGGCGTTGGTCGAGAATTCGCCGCCGAACAGGTCGATGGAAACGGCGAAGTGGAAGTTGAGATAGCGCTGGACGGTGTCGAGATTGACGCCGCCATGGGCTGCGACATCTTCCGTGTCATGCGCCTTCATCAATTCGCAAGTTCGCCCGACGGTGCGTTGGATGCCGGTGTCGCCGACGAACATATGGTGCGCTTCTTCGGTCAGCATGAAGCGGCAGGTGCGCGCCAACGGGTCGAACGCCGATTCGGCGAGCGAGGCCAGTTGAAATTTGCCGTCGCGGTCGGTGAAGAAGGTAAACATGAAAAAGGACAGCCAATCCGGCGTCGCCTCGTTGAAGGCGCCGAGGATGCGCGGCTTGTCGATGTCGCCGGAGCGCCGTTCGAGAAGCGCCTCGGCCTCTCCGCGTCCGTCGCGGCCGAAGTGAGCGTGCAGCAAATAGGCCATCGCCCAGAGATGGCGGCCTTCTTCGATGTTGACCTGAAAGAGGTTGCGCAAATCGTATAGCGACGGGCAGGTGAGGCCCAACAGGCGCTGCTGCTCGACGCTCGCCGGTTCGGTGTCGCCTTGCGTGACGATCAGGCGGCGCAGCGTCGCGCGGTGCTCGCCCGGCACCTCCTGCCACACCGCCTCGCCCTTGTGCGCGCCGAACGCGATGCGCCGGTCGGCCTCGGGCGTGGCGAGAAAAATGCCCCAGCGGTAATCCGGCATTTTGACATGGCCGAAATGCGCCCAGCCGTCGGTCTCGACGGAGATCGCGGTCCTGAGATAGACATCGGCCGAGCTGAAATCCGACGGTCCCATCTCCCCCCACCAATCGAGATAGCCGGGCTGCCAGGCTTCGAGCGCGCGCTGGAGCCGCCGATTGTCGGCCAGATCCACATTGTTGGGAATGCGTTCGTTGTAATCGATGGCCATGGTTCAAACCCTCAAACCCGTTCCCTGTCGAAGCGCGGCCGTTGCCCGCTGCCATAGAGCTTGAGCGTGCCCTCGGGCCCGACCGCGTTGGGGCGCTGGAATATCCAGTTCTGCCAGGCGCTGAGGCGGCTGAATATTTTGCTTTCCATGGTCTCCGGTCCGGCGAAACGGAGCGACGCCTCCATGCCGGTCAGGGCGTCGGGTGAGAAGGCGGCGCGCTCCTCGACGGCGATGCGCGTCTCGTCTTTCCAGTCTATGTCATCGGGCGCGAAGGTTACGAGGCCGAGTTGCTCGGCTTCGAGCGCGTCGAGCGCCCGGCCGGTCTCTTTTTCGACAGCCGCCAGCGCCGCCGCGTCGCCGATAAAACGGCTCTCCAGCCGGCTCAGCCCGTTGGCCATGGGATAGCCGCCGTAATTCGCCGCCGTCAGGCGGATGGTGGCGGGCGCGCGATTGTCGCCCTCGAAGGCGCCGTCCAGCATGTAGCAGCGGTCGGCGGCGAGGGCCAATTCCAGCAGCGTGCCGGTGAAACAGGAGCCGGGCTCGATGAAGGCGAAGATCGAGCGCGCCGAAAGGTCGAGGCGTTTCAGCGTGCGCTTGATATAGAGCCTGATCTCGCGCACCAGCCAATCCCCGGCATGCGCCGCCAGGGCGGCGTCGGCGGCCGCGACATATTCGCTATCGCCCTCTGTGCGCATCAGCCAGCTGCCGATCTCGCTCTCGTTGAAACGCAGATGAAGGATTAAATCCTCCAATTGGCGCGCCACCGCAAGCGGCCAAAAATCGGCACCCTCGCCATGTATCGCGGCAAGATCGGCGGGCGGCGGCGCGGCGGGCGCGCGCAGCGTGACATGCGCCGCCATCAGGGCGCGGTCGATCACGCAAGTGACGTGATCATATGCGATGCGCTCGCCTTCGATGCTTCGCTCAAGCGGCGTGAGCGCGATGCCTTCACCGTCGGCCGGCCGGTCGGATGTCTCGGCCAGCTCGGCGGCGCGCGCGGCGACGGCATCCTGCCATTTCGAACGCGGCACGATCTCATCGACGAGGTGCCATTCGAGGGCGCGTTTTCCCCGCATGCCTTCTTCCACGGTGCAGAAGAAATCGGCGCGGTCGCGCCTGACGCCGCGCTTGTCGACCAGGCGGGTCAGGCCGCCGGTGCCGGGAAGCACCGCGAGCAGCGATATTTCCGGCAGCGAAACGGCCGAGGCGCCATCGTCGAGGAGCATGAGATGATCGGCGGCCAGCGCCAATTCATAACCGCCGCCGGCGCAGGCGCCGTTGATCGCACAGATATATTTCTGCCCGGAGCGGGCGCTGGCGTCTTCCAGGGCGAGGCGGGTTTCGTTGGTGAATTTGCAGAAATTGACCTTGTGCGCGTGGCTCGCCGTGCTCAGCATGCCGATATTGGCGCCGGCGCAAAAGACCCGCTCCTGGGCCGAGGTGATGATCACCGCGCGCACTCGCGGCTGCTCGAAACGGAGGCGCTGGACGGCGTCGTTGAGCTCGATATCGACGCCGAGATCGTAGGAATTGAGCTTCAGCTCATATCCGGGACTGAGGCCGCCCGCCGCGTCGACATCGAGCGCCAGGGTGGCGACAGGACCTTCCAGCGTCAGTCGCCAATGGCGGTAGCGCTCGGGTGCGGTGCGAAAATCGATTGCTGTCACGGCTCCTCCCCGGCCTCTGTCACGACCAGTTGGGTGGGCGATTTTCGCGATACGCCGTCATCGCTTCGCGGAAATCCGCCGAGCCGGTGGCCCGCGATTGGCGCTCCTTATATAAGGAGAAAAAACTCTCGAAATCGAGATCGAAACAATTGTCGAGCATTTTCTTGGACAGCCGGCAGCCCTCCGAGTTGACCGCGCTGACGCGGCTGACGATGTCCTCGAATTCGGCCGCCGCGCCGTCTTCCGAGACGAGATAATCGATCAGGCCGATGCGCTCGCCTTCCACCGAGTCGATCATGTCGCCGGTGATGATCAGCCGCTTGGCCCGGCCGAGGCCGATATAGCGCGCCAGACGAAGCGTGCCGAGGCCCGGGATGAGGCCCTCCTTGATGGCCGGCAGGCCGAGCTTGGCCGACGACGTGGCGACGCGGATGTCGGCGGCCAAAGCGAGCTGCAAACCGCCGCCGAGCGCATATCCGTGGATCAGGCAGAGCACCAGCTTGTCCATGATCTCAATACGCCTGAGGGCGCGGTCCCAGAGATCGAAATAACTGTCGTCGATCAAGCCGGCGGCGAGATCCTTGAGGTCGATGCCGGTCGAAAAGGCGCGCCCGGCGCCGGCGATGGTAACCATACGGATGTCTTTATCATCGGCGATCCGCGCCGCCAGCGCATCGAACTCATGGGCGCCGGTCATGGCGACGGCGTTCAGAATATGCGGCCGGTTGAAGGTGATGCGCGCCCGCCGGCCGTCCTTTTCGTAGATCAGCGTCTCGTACTCGCCGGCCATGGCCAGCCCTCCCGAATTCGTTTTATTCCCCTGCTCCGTCACTCTATGCTGCCGCCCCATCAAGGGACAATGGCAACCGCTAAAGCGTGATAGAGGGCACTGAATGCCACGACGACCGTTTCGCTGGTACGACGCCATCGGCCTCCTGGCCGGCCTGGTGTTCGCACTTTTTCCCATCTTCTGGATGGTTTCGACTTCATTCAAACCCACCCATGAGTGGACGGCAACGCCGCCGGCGTGGATTCCGAACCAGGCGACCTGGGCGAATTACGCGCCGCTGATCGTTGATTTCAAGGACATTTACGTATTTGGCCATGGCGCCTCATGGCAGGCCATGATGCATTCCTTCATCGTGTCAGGCGCCGCCACCTTCATCGCGCTGGTGATCGGCGGGATGGCGGCGATCGGATTTTCGCGCTACCAGGCTGGCGGCCACGTGCTGGCGATCGCCATCCTTTCGGTGCGCGGCATTCCGACGGTGGTTATCGCCATCCCGTTCCTGATCCTGTTCGGCTGGCTCGGTCTGCGCGATACCCATGTCGGACTCATCCTGGCTTATGTCACTTTCACGACTCCCTTCGCCTTCTGGATGCTGAAAAGCTTCATCGACGAGATTCCGGCCGAGATCGAGGAAGCCGCCATGATGGACGGCATGTCGCGCTGGCAGGCGCATATCCGCGTCACCCTGCCGCTGATCAAGGGCGGCATGATCGCCACCGCGCTGTTCATCTTCATTTTGAACTGGAGCGAATTTCTGCTCGCCGTGGTGCTGACCGAAAAAACGGTCTTCACGGTCCCCGTCAACATGCAGCTTTACGGCGGGATGGCAGGGATTCAGGCGGCTTTGGCCACCGTCGCCGCCCTCCCGATAATCGTCATGGGGCTGCTGATCCACAAACATCTGGCGCGCGGATTTACGCTCGGGGCGGTGAAGCGCTGAGCCGGTCGATCCAACCCCATGCCACTCCCCGACCACCCGTGGCGCCGGGAAAGGCCGCCTCTCGAACAATAAAATTGGGCCGATGTCAAAGATAAACTTAGGGGCTGACCCAGATAACGCAAAAAAGGTGTTATCATGGGAAGCATGCGGAAGAGTCGTCTAAGCAAATATAAACAGGGCCGTTTGGTCGAGCATTTTGTGGCCGGAACCACGGCTCGAACGGCGGCCAGTCTGTGTGGCGTGAACCGGAAAACGGCAGCGC